>Ga0307517_10013086_pt1 | contig 11312 bp, 17 predicted proteins | sample 23_EM_MG_FD_194515 | JGI IMG/M metagenome (GOLD analysis project Ga0307517, IMG submission 194515) | Populus trichocarpa ectomycorrhiza microbial communities from riparian zone in the Pacific Northwest, United States - 23_EM | ecosystem: Host-associated > Plants > Roots > Unclassified | place... | reverse complement strand
TCTGAAGACGCCAATGCGGTTTTGAGCGAGTCTAGGTCGGAAGTGGTTGGGATCTGCATGTTGTCGCATTGGGTTTTGAGTCTCTGTGATAGAAAAGTTGGTTTCGTCTCGTTGGTTAGTGTTTTTATAATAGTGGCGGGCGAGCGGACCTGGTAGATCTCCTTCGACCCCAGCTTTGGCATGAACACCGAAGTCTCGTACCCAAAAAATCCTATGAAAAACCGGTAGTCTTCAGAAAAAGCGCCACAAATGAAAGAAATCCCTCTCTTACCTAGATGTCTGGCAGCAACCAATCCATCTCCGCCCTGATTCCCGGGCCCGCAACAAACCAACACTCTCGGGTACTTGCTCTTATCATACACCCTCGCGAGTGCAACCGCACACGCCTGACCAGCCAATTCCATTAACTGCACGCCTCAAACACCGCAATGAGCAACGTAACAGTAACCGAGGACCGGCATTCCTTACCTGATCAAGTGAGTACGCCCCAGCAGCACTCATCAACTCATTGTCAATCTGTGCGGAGTTAAAAAAAGCGCTCGATCTGACCGATTTCGTTGCATGGGATGTACCTGCTGAGCGATTCTGGCGGACAAATAGCGTAGCACCATGGAGGTAATCGTCAAGTTGTATATTCCGAGCGGCTGGTGGGGGCTCCTGCTCCCAGACCAGGTTGTCCTGGTATGACGCAACCGTTCCCACGATTGCTCCTCCTCACAGACAGGGACGGATCTAGTGCCAACCGGGAAAGGCGACGTAGGCAAATCGGCCTACTCAAGATGACATAATGTACATACAACAAGCCTAACCCACCCTGTCAAAAGATCGCAAAATAAGGATACCAAGGCTCGTCCACAAGCAGGGGGAAAAGAGTGAAAGCATGACTCCGTCCGTCCTTCAGCTAATGGGCTTAGAACAAACCCTTCGGTGCTCCATCCAGTCCCTTCTCTGACAGTCCAGGGAGCAGTACTTCACCAACCGGCACTTGCTGCAGACTAATCCGCAGTTCTTCTTCGACTCCGTCTCCACCCCACCACCACCGTCCTCGGCGCTGCCGTCACTGCTCCCCTCGCCGATGCTCTGGAGTCGGGTCTCGCTATCGTCGTCAAATTGAACGTCGCAGTCGATCCAATTGCACATGTCTCGTAATTTAATCTTGCGCGTACCGTTCCTGCCACCCCTTTTCAAATCCAAGATCGTGGCGCCGTCTTGTCCCCAGCGGGGGAAACGTATCATTTCGCAATCTTCAGTGCATGATGGATTGGGACAACCACTCGGGAAGTCATAAAAGATCTCTTCCGCTGGTACAAATGCGGGGTGCGTGAAGAAGATTTGCGAGTATGAGGTGGTCTGATGGGAGAAGAGGACGACGAAAGGTGGGGTGTGCTCTTGCAGGATGGCGCGGAAGGTGAGGTCAATTTGGGGGAAACAAGGTGTCCTGCGGTGGCGAGCCAGCGCATGAGTCAATCTCATATCTAGAAAAGGAAGTCAAGGGGATGGGAGGCAAAAGTGTGGCGGGGGGGAACTGACGCTCGTACAGGAGCTCCTGCTCCATACTCGATTTCAACGTCCGTCCAAAGGTATGCTTGCAGACGAGTTTAAAGTACTCAGTCACATCGTCCATTTCTTGGCGTTTCAAGTCGGTGACTATGACGAAGACGTCGTCGCATCGGTGATCGTGCATTCCCCGTAAGAGCATCAATTCAGGAAGCTATGGTCGACCACGTCTTGAGCGGCGTGGAAGAAAAGGAAATCACAGAGAAGCGAGATCCCACCATCGTGAATACTACTGGCATCATTGAAAGTCTCCTCTCCTGCATGGACTTATGGTGGTAGACATGTGTGGTCCACGTCCGGTCGAGGGGGATCAGGCGCCCAGTATCCACGGTCCTACAGAAGATGTTCTCTGGGACGAAAACCCCTTTGTTCCAAAGGAGTATCTGGCCCTTTTTAGCTGCATTCGCGACGTGTTTTCTTTCGCGGACTCGCTGGAACCAATCCCAATACGCGTCGTTTCTGTGCTCGAGCCATTTATCGATGAGGAGATCCGTCGCGTCGCAATCGAGGGTCTTGCAGACGAGCTCTGACATCGAGAGCGAGGGCGCGTGTACGGGCGAGTATCGTTTGGTGGTCATTCTTCGTTCGCGATTGGCCAGCCAGTCAGTGGAGAGAGAGCGAGGAGATGAAAGAATTTAACAGATAACAGGAGTTTCGATTACGTAACTGCCTCAACTGACTACGTGCACGTGACTGCCACATGTTGACGAGGTGGTCGGGATTTCACAAGTTGTCACATCCTGGACTCGGACTGCGAGGGAGCCAGGTACGGCTCATTGACCAGAGGGTTCGTGGGCTACAAATCCGTTGTCTGACTTGGTCAGTTTCCTCTCGTCAAACATGTTTCTTATCAGATACCGACTCAACTGGCGTTACCCGTATGCAGGTGCTAATTGGAATCCTGTTCCAAGGCCCGTGCATGCGCAGTCCACGCGTACCTGTGCCATTTTATCGCATTTTCTCCCGATGCCAACACGGTGACGTTGTGCCGGGGTCAGCAGCTTGACTCGTACCCTGAGAGCGGGACCCTGGGATTGGACGACTGTGCGCATCCACGCTCGTGGTTTCGAATACTTGTGGTCGGCTCGTCGGGGGCGGTATGGATTCTATTCATGTATGAACCCCGTTTTTAAGATTTTCCTGTCAATAGTAGGTGCTATCATCTAGCGCACTACCTCCTCGTCTGAAATCTTTCTTTTCCCATTCTATAGCTCTTCTTTTTCTTTTTCTTTCCCTCTTCGGGGCGCCGTATACAGAGGATCCGTCTTCTCACAGTACAGGCCATATGAAGGCGCTCCTCCAAAAATGGATTTGTAGGTACTGCCCGGCCACTCCCCACTCCATGAGCCAAAATAAACCTGGAGTACTGGTGCCGTGGGTGTATTTATACCTCCATACTTTTCCAGGGCCTGATACCAACTCCAAAATGAAAGGCAGGAATCTGGTAAGTGATATTTTTAGACATCTAAGAATACACAATTTTAGTTCGTCACAGCCTGACCAAACACCACTGAATGACGTCCCTCCTGACGGTCTCCTATATATAAGTGCGATGAACGATATTTGTCGACCTACCTCTCCTCCCACCTCCAATCAGCCAATCTTCATCGGTATGCGTGCTTTCATGCGCATCGGTTGGAAGTGCCTGACTGTTGCGATGTAGAACATCGATCTTGGATATGGAGAACCCAACAAAGAACAGCACGACCGCTGAACAGCCCAGGAGTTCAATAGGGATGGGTACGGCAAACTCACTTCGTACCTGCCATCCAAGTGGACTCAGAAGCTCGTTATTGCTCAGATGTTATGCGGCCGCCCGCCAACAGCCAACAGCAAGAAACCCACGAGCACGGGAAAGCCCATCGACTCCGTGGTGGAGGAGCAGGCAAGGTTTGTTGGGTTTATCCCCCTCTTGAGAAATCACGGACAGGTTCTTAAAATGTGTTCAGGATTGCTTCCTAGCGATATTCGGCTGCTTCCTCTGTAGCGGTAATTCCCTTCTTTCCGCCACGCAGTTCATTGTATTGACGGTACTCGCCAGAATGCTGCGAGGGCTGCTGCGACATAATCGGAGATATCATTTGTGAGTGTACTATTCTCATCGTATCGTCGTGGTCAAAGTTCTAACTCTGAGCAGGTTGCCCGTGCGAGCTACTTTGTTAGACGGACCTCCATTGGTGCGATCTCACTGTACTTTGAACCCTCGAATATATGTATATCTAGACAATGATCTCCATTGTATGTGCTCCGCTCGGAGAGAGAGATTGTAAGTCTTTCGGTCGGTCGAACAGTAATGGTAATGGGGGTCATCGGATAACTACAAGCGATCGAAAGCAAAATGCGGATTAGGGAGACCCTGAATATGACCATCAGCATTTCAATCCTGTGGCCTTTGTGTTCATGATCAACGCTACGATCAACCTACGACGAAAGATTGAGCAGGAGGGAGAGGAGGGGGAGACACTGCGCACCCATACAGCCCCAGGACCTCCGCGAAGATGAGGATAAGGACCATCGTTACGAAGACTTTCGATTCATACACGTATGCTCTCACACACTGAGAAGAAGCCGTGACGCGAATTGAGTAGAGAATGCGGGACAGATGTGAGCTTGTGACATACGGAATCTCCAACGAACCCGATGGCATAACCCGCCGCTAACCCCGTGAACCCACAAGCAAGGCCAGCTCCCAGATGGACGAACCCGGCAAAGAGGGGGTAATCAATCCTCGGACTCACTGGACGACGTTCAGCTCTCTTGTGATGGATGGAAAAGGAGGAATGGCACGCACGATTCCCGGATATTAGTACAGATACCACCAGCCCGTAAACGGCGATGATACCAGACATTACGACTGGAACCAACGACTGCAGGAACTCTTTAGTCAGTACGCGTAAGTTTCACGAGTTCTTCTTCCCCCCGACCTTCATGATCAACTCTGGCTTGAACGCTCCGACTCCTGAAATCCCAATCCCAGCCTTTGCGGTCCCATACGCAGCCCCGACAGCTACAACAACGCAAGGTATATTCTCATTAGCACCAAATTTCCATCGGAAATGAGGGAAGTGTCGAAGGTGAACTCACTGCTGAACACCATCTACAAAAAGGCGCAGTCACTGAGCGACATCTCAAACGCGGAACGCGGGAGACCGACTCACCGCAGAGGCTACACCGGCGAATCCGAAGAAAGGGGCATATGGTGGGCAAGTAGACATGGCTGGACGAAGGGTGTCTGGGTGGCTGTAAGGACGAGTTTCCACAGCAGCGGCAGCGAACGAAGCGCGAATTACCGGATTAGGAAACAGACGCAACTCCGACACCTCCAGGTCCGCGAAGGAACCCTAGATGGGACGCTCGGCCCTAAACCCATTCGCGTTAATACTGGGTGACTATCTGTAAGGCTACACCGTGTGTACACGAGCCTAGACGAGCACCCAGGGATATTTAAGGAAGGTGCAGAGACCCCGACCGCTCCGTCGGGTCGTGGGCAGCGCGAGCCTCGGCTACTGACACCCTTCTACGACGTTCAGTCTTACGCATACGGATGGTCACTCAATGCCGGGTGGCTCTCCGTAAAGCTGCGTCGTGTACACGCGAACACTCAGGGACCTTTAAGGCGATCGTCAGGACCCCATCCGTTGCGTCGGGTCGTAGATATTGTCTCCAGACCACGCCACTGGCATCGCGGCGCCCGCTGTGACCGTTTCGCTTGGCCAGCCGACAATCTTCCGGGTTGTCGGGGCCTGGAAGGACTGCGACCCCACCTACTTCTACCCAACCGCGTGCTGGTGTGGCCTCAACGTTTGTTATGTGTACACCGTGTGGAGGGTGCTCAGGTATTGCGGAGTATATATGAAGAGGATGTGTACATTCCTCGTCTGACAGTCGCCAAGTCAATGACAAATGTCACGAGGGATCCCCATCCGGTGGAAAACAGTTCAGTTCGTTTGTGTATCACAGTGTTTGTCGTAAGCGACGTTTCAGCCACGACCTGTAGTATGATATCCCCTCGAACTTTAAAATGCTGAGCGCCTGACCGGCGGACTTCGGCATCCGGAGGTCGCATAGCTGATCCTCCGGCAATGGAGCGATGCCCGGATTCCAGGAATCCAAGACCAGCGAGGATTCCACAGAATGGAGAGCGAGGCGTTGAGCTTCCTTATGTGCGGGTAAGCTGAGGGGGAAGCGGCGCGTGATGCATCATGCATCACGTCCTTGGGTCTGCGTGCGACCATTGTCATCACAACTGCACGGGTAGCTAACCTTAAACGGTGCCTCGCGAGTCCGCTCGTCATTCCCACAGTTTCCATTCAGCAGAGCGTCAGGGACAAAGGGGGAGCCAGCCATCCTCGCCTTTACACCACACCACATCCCCGTTCGCATATATGCGTCGCCCCCCTCAAAGATGACCGCCAGAAGAGCATGTTTGGCATGTCGGTGAGATCAAAACAACGTCATACACCTTCTCTCCGGACTCTGACTGACATCATCACCCGTTACGGCTTCGGTCAGAGTTCGAAAAGTGGCAAGTCGCCGTGATCGCATTTCGTGGGCTTACGACAATCGTGGCTGATGACGAAAACTTACTTTCTGAAGAAGTGTACCCCCGCGACCCCGCGCTGCTCACGGTGTGTGGCATTGAAGATCGACGAATGTTTGTATGTGCCAGTGAAGAAAAGAGGTACTGGGACAACTTTGAGGATGGGAGAGGCGTGTCAACGATGTCGGTGAGGATCAAGCCTGAACTTGCTCAATGAAGAGGCGTAACCGCTGATCAAACGTCCTGCACTTCGATGCGCATGGCATATCAGCAAGAGGAAGCGGGTAAGTCTTTTGACTCCTTTGGAATCAGACCTCTGGCGCTTACTTCGGCGTGGACGGTGATACACAGAGATGCGACGGAAAATATCCCTGTACCCCGTGCGCCAAGCTCAATGAGGGGTCCGATTGTGTGTACGAGCAGAGCCGGATGACAGAACGTATGCGCGAGAAACTTCCCACTGCCGTTCAACCTTTTCTCTTCTCATTCAAGAGTGAACCGAGCCCATCTGGCTCTTCACCCCCTTGGGCGAACAACGAAGGTTCATCCCCGCCGACCACCGATCCCGCTTTATCTGATACCGGTAGTTCCGCGCCCTCCCCAAGGGAATCCCGCCTTCCAGAATCTGACACGCCGGATGAGTTTGAGGCTCCCACCCCTCTTGAGGGATCGATTTCGGAAACGGGACTCGTGCCCTTCCATGAAGGATCTCCCGTACCCCATCAGCCTACTACGGCATCCACTTTCTCACTCCCCCCGTCTTTTCAATTCTCCCCCATCCCTCGTCAGCTTCCTATGTCGTTATCATTCTTGGGCCCGGAGCACTTCCAGGTGTCTGATACGACGTCGTCAGAGCGAGATTTGTCATAGTGCGTGTTTCCTCCCTTCGAGTGTAGCATCGGGTATCATGGGAGCTTACCATATTTGATCAGCCGTATTGCGACACTAGAGCAGTTGGGAAAGTTTGGGATTTATCTCACAGGTCCCAAGCAAGCTGCTGTAATGCGTGGAGACATTTCGAATACGGTCATTCATCCGTTCTTTGTCCCCGGCACTGTTGGGCTGGGGATGCGTCTCCGTGCCAGTGCGGAAACCCCGCCCGAAATGCTCCGCCTGTTGCACGCGAAATATGGACAACTAGCTTTCGAACAAGCCGCAGAAATCAGCAAGGGTAACGATGCGAATCTTAAGGCTCAGGTATTTCTTTACATGGCTGCTGCGTGCCTTTACGGAAGGTGGTTCGGTCCCTCTCGCCAATATCTCACGAAGACATGCATTGCCCTCAACGCAGCAGGCCTCCGGTTTACTCCGGCTACCGGGCGTCCGCCAGCATTCACAGAGGATGTCCATGAGAGACTCGTGACACTCTCACAGGCCATCTACTTCGAGAATTATTATTATTTGGCTGTGGATGGAACAGAACCCATGATGACAGACCGGATCGAAAAGGAGTTTCGACACGAACTCGAGGTTGGGGGTTGCTTCCTCGTTCCCTGTGACCTAGGCTGATGAGGACACAGCGAACATACCCGCACCTGTTTAAGACTTGTCCATTGACCATGCGGACTCAGGGGATTTTGTTGGTCAAGGATGTGGTTTCGATCATGACCCTCTGTTCGGCTGGCGGTGGGTTATCTTACCTCGTCGTTGGTCCTCACTGACCCTCTCCGCTTTGATACAGGAGTAAGACCAGATCAATGGAAACAGATATTCGACGAACTGGTGACTCGCCTCGATGAATACTCCAACGCCCTTATCGGGAATGCACAAAAGTTCCTGGAGATTGGGGATACCCGTGGGGCCGAGATCATCCAGAGCAGCTGCGTTGGCTGTTTGACGTATCTTGCGATGTTGTGCGACCTCATCAGTCAGTTAAATCCTAACTGCAAGCCTCAAATGGACGCTATTTGTGATTCGGCGTTGGAGCGACTTGGCTGCGTCACAAAGGGAATGAATTTCGATGAATATTCGTACCTTGATCTGTTACTTAGGGTATGTCGTGAAGTTGATCATTCCCGACAGTGAACAAAACTGATTATGTCGTTAATTAGGTTTCATGGGAAAGGTCCTTGGCCACGTTCGATTCACGGATCGGTTATCTATCGCCTGAGGAAGGTACATCCGTGCAGTACTATCGACAAATCGTCGCAGAGGCGTTGTCGGACTTTAAGGCCAGGCTCCCAAGGGATTCTCCCTCAGAACTCAGCACGTCCTTGGTGTTCGTCGATGGTCGACAAGAGGGATCGAAGTATCCAAACTTCATGCTGGCTTCGGAGAGATTGAGCTACGGGTTGTGATTCGGCCAAAGCCCGGACCACGTTGTAAGATGGCTCGGTTGTTATGGACTTCTGATAGGACCTATATAGCTGATTAATTGTCCATAATGTTATTGTCTATGTTCCGGCTCAACAGACCCGCTCTGGTCGACCTCGCGGACCAGGGAGCGCGGGGAATGAGTGGAAGTGCGAACCAGCATTCTTGTTTCAGGGCGTAGAAGCGACAGTCGCACGTGGACCCACACTGAGCCACAGTTCATCGAGGGGAGTACCTTCTGGAACCACCTCTCTTACGGTGGTTGTGCCATAGGTTGGATGCCTGTTGGGTTGGGTCGAGAGGAGGCATATCGCGGCTGAGTTGTAGGTTAGTGATGAACTCATGATTAATTGCAGCACGACGGAGATGTTCCAAGCCGGAGGTGGCAATACCTAGCTGCCTCTTGGTTTCTCGCATTGACCGAGGAACCCGGGACCTGAACGTTCTGAACGGAGGGTTGCAATCGCTGGGCCGGGTGCAAACCCGACTATAACTTACAACCCTTTGCATATTCAAAAGTCGAACGAGACGATTACTTCCCTATGATCTGGATACTGAATGACCCCTCCCAAGTGCGATATCGATGAACGGTCTGACTAAACCGACCTGATTTGTAGTATAGACAAGGGACAAACGTGAGGGGATATTACGCTGTGGATATCAAGGAACCGATGATCTCGGGGACGCCCGCTGCCGACAGGGTCCATGGAGTCAGCAGAGTGTTTGTCCCAGCCCCCGACTCGTCCCACGGGTAACACCGATCCATTTTTAGTTCTCGCATCGCTGGGCGGTGGTCCGGCGATTGACATCGGCAGTTCGCTAGGTCATGATATATGACCGATAACGAACATCTTCCCTCCAACTGGTATCGATGTTGGCCGACCGAACTTGCTCGGCATGCAGGCGAGCCACATTCCCCCCCCGAAGTTCGGATCAGGGAATCCACTGCACTTACGTTATCCAATTCGATCGCGGCGGCGCTCGTCGCCATGCGAAATGCAGGAGTGTTGAGGATTGCGTCTGTGAGCGTGTCAAACGGCATGTAGGCGTTATTGGCTGGCGAGAACCGATACGGAAACCCCGCGAAAGGCGTGCTGACATCTAAAGGTTCCTCCGGGTGTCGAGGTGGGGCTGGGGGGGGGGCCTACTTGTTTATCAGGCCTCAGGGCTTGATGCTCCTCCTCGATATTCTTGTGATCACAGAAGATGCGGATCACGAGTCAACCTATTCTGTATGTGCTCCTCGTGTTGGGTGTGAAGGCTTCGTCTAGAACCTTCTTGATTCTTACCAGATCTTCTTTCAGAATCTTCTCCTAGATTCACCGGGGACCCTTCTTTACCGGGGGTATGGCAGGCATCCTTCGGCTTCCACCGCCTCATCAGTAAAATACCGAGTCAGACTCCCCGAAATTGGTACTCAAGTGCCAGGAACGATAGGAGATACCACAAAGGCGCTTCGAAGGGTTTCTGATAGTGACAGTCTGTTCCGGGCGCGCCGAAGCTTGTACATACAATCGCCACCGAGTATTTCTTCCTTGCCTGGCACGTTCAAGCCGTGTTCTGTAGGGAACGGTCTATCTAACTTCATAATCAGCCGTGATGACACCCCCGACCGAGCGGCCTGCCGCAACAATGATATTAAAAGCGCCGTACGCGACGTATATCACAGTGAATTCAATGTCGCGTCTCCATGCCTCCACCCAGACTTCAACCTGATTTGCTGGAGAGACGGACCATACTACAAACCCCGAACCGGGGATCAGCTGAGCATATTCACCACCTTCGCTGGACTCCGGGTAGGTGATGTTATCACGGAACCCTCTGACTTCCTTGGTTGTATCGAGCCAAAGCAGTATCTTCCATACGATATCGACCCGAAGGCGCTAGGCCAGTATTTCTTCCCGAGGCCTTCCCAGCGGCACGTCGACGAAAGATCTAGATAAACCCCTCTAAAAATAACGGAGCGATAATCATTCGATGGGCGTCACCATAATCTACAATGTGGGGTTCAGGTGCTCCTAGGTCATGTTACATCAGCGTGCTACGTGCTGTAACTCGAAGTGGCTATTAAGTGGCGGAGCAGGGGTGGTCAACGAAATATACAGATATTGTTAAAATACAACGATGCAAGTGGACGGCATGAACAAGAAGAGAATGAAGGAGAAAAGGGGGATGGAAAATACAACAAGATGACGATGCGCGGGGCTGGGAGAAAAAGAAATCGATAGTTGGGTGAACGCGTCGACTTCTGCAGTCATATACCGTAATCATCCCTCACCGCAGCTCGTAATAGGTTCGGATACCTCGAGCCCTCCATGCGACCATCTTGGTTAGCAAGCATCAAAGTCACCTCGTGAGGTCCCTCGTCAGGAAGCTGTTCTCGGAAGGTCGAATGCGCCTTCGTGACCACTCCTTTCCAATACCGCAACAACAGGCTGTCCTCCACCGGGAGGCTGTTGATCCGGGATTCATACACGGTCAAGGACTTTCCCCAAGAGAACTAATCCATCCATCCTCTCGTCAGCATTATCGTTCAACAACAACCGAGAAAATTTGCGGGTACGAACCCCAAGGAGCAGATCGAGGTGCGTATATCCTTCTGACCGTACATCCTCAGTCAGGTGTCCCAGCTTCTCCAGGTTAGAATCACAAATGGTGTTCATGGCGAGGCTAGTAGTCGGTTCCGTCCTACCGACGAGCTCGCACAGTGCAGTTAGGTACGCCAGGCAGGTGATGCAACTACTCCAGATCATCTCTGTGCCGCTGTTGTCCCCTACCTCGATGAACCTTTGAAGGTTGCGTAACAGCGTGTCAGAGTGTTTTTCGAGAAGGGCAATGAGCCGGTCACACGATTCTCTCCACCGTCCCGAGTTGTACACTGAAAGAGATTGAGAAGTTGAGC
>Ga0307517_10013085_pt1 | contig 11313 bp, 8 predicted proteins | sample 23_EM_MG_FD_194515 | JGI IMG/M metagenome (GOLD analysis project Ga0307517, IMG submission 194515) | Populus trichocarpa ectomycorrhiza microbial communities from riparian zone in the Pacific Northwest, United States - 23_EM | ecosystem: Host-associated > Plants > Roots > Unclassified | place... | reverse complement strand
GGTAGCCGACGACGATCAGCATGGGCAGATCCTCGGCGCGCGGTGCGTAGGCGGACAGCCAGCGCAGCGACTCGGGGTCGGCCCAGTGGGCGTCGTCCAGGACGAGTACGACCGGGGCGCGCTGCACCGCGAGGTGGGTGAGCACCCAGTCCAGGCCGTCGCCGATGCCCTGCGGGTCGGGCGGAGCGCCGCCGGCCGCGGTGCACAGGCCGAGGGCCGGGCCGACGATGCCGTACCAGCTGCCGAGCGTGGCGCGCAGCGCGGCGTCGCCGGCTCCGGCGAGCTGCGGCTGGAGGAGCTGCCGGGCCACGTGGAAGGCGACCTGCTGTTCCTGGTCGCCGCCACGGGCGGACAGCACCGTGCAGCCCCTTGCGGCGGCCCGGCGGCAGGTCTCGGCGAGCAGGGTGGTCTTTCCGAGTCCGGCGGGCCCGGAGAACGCGAGCAGTCCGCCGCGCGGGCGGCCGGGGGCGCTGCCGCGGGCGCCACTGTCGGCGCCGTCTGCGCGCAGGCCGGTGAGTTCGCTCAGCGCCTCGTCCACGGCTACGAGTTCGGCCTCGCGTTCGAGCAGCAAACGCCCGGCGCGTGCGACGTACTGCGGCATCCTCGACCCCCAGGCCCGGTGGCGCGGGTGCGCCCCTGCCGATCCCCCAGCGTACGCTTCCGGGCGCCGCGATGCCCCCCGTTCGGAGCCTCTTCGGAGCCTCTTCGGAGCCTCTTTGGAGCCGCCGGATGACGCACGGTCAGCGGCCTCTACGTCAGGAGCCGCGGCGGCCCTCCGCTGTCTTGGCGAGTGCCCTGGACAGTCCGGCCTGGTCGGTGCCGACCTTGCGGCAGGCCGCGGACAGCAGCCGGTTGACGGTCCGTTCGTTGATGCCCAGTTCCCCGGCTATCGCGGCGGTCCCCTGCCCACGGGCGGCGTGCTCGGCCACGGCGCGCTCCTGGGCGGTGAGGCCGTCGGTGTCGGCGTACCGCAGCGGGAGCGGGCGCAGTCCGGCGGCGGAGAGTTCGTCGCGGGCCCGGGCGGCGAGGCTGTCGGCGCCGCAGTGCACGGCGTCCTCGAGCCCGCGGTAGAGCTGGTCGGCGGCGTCCTGGGGCAGCCCGGCGCGGCGCAGCGCGGAGCCGTGGGCGACCAGGCCTCGGGCCAGGTCGTACGCGGCGGGTGAGCGCTCCAGGTGCCGGACGGCCTCGGTGAGGAGGTTCAGTTCCTCCGGGCCGGACGCGACCTCGGCGGCGGCCAGGAGGGCCTGCCCGATGGCGGACTCGGTTCCGAACTGCCGGGCCCGGGTGAGGGCCTCGGCGGCCTGGGCGGCGGCCCGTTCGGGGTCGGCGAGTGCCAGGGCGGAGGACAGGTTGAGCTGCCAGGGGCACCAGGCGGGGTTGCGCATGCCGCGCGCGTCGAAGCGGGCGCCGACGGCGGTGAGGCGCTGTTCGGCGTCCTGGCGCAGCCCTTCGGCGAGCAGGAGGCCGGTGTAGACGGTCGCGGAGTCGGGGTAGACGACGGCGTTGGGGACCACGTCCCCGTAGTGGAAGGTGTCGGCCAGCTGCCGGGCCTCGCGGACCCGTCCCCTGGCGAGCTGGATCTCGATCAGGATGCCGAGCGCGAACCACTGCGCCGGGACCTGGCTGCCGACCCGGTTGGCGATCCGTAAGCCCGCCTGGACCAGGTCCTCCGCCTCGGCGAGCCGGCCGCGCCGGTAGCGGATGTAGCCCAGGAGGGTGAATCCGAAGGACAGATGGGCGCCGCGCCAGCCCTTGCGCTCGCATTCGGCGATGCCCTGGGTGAAGAGCAGCTCGGCCTGGCCCGGCTGGTCGCAGTACATGTAGGTGAGGGCGACCAGGACCGGGACCTCGAAGCCCCAGTTGTCGTCGGTCCAGCTCAGGCCGTCGCCCAGGGCCTGGTCGGCGTACTTCAGGGCGGTGGCGGCGGGTTCGCCGCGCACCATCGCGTCCCAGCCGCGCAGGCCGAGGATGTAGCGCTCGGCGAGGCCCCGGCCGGTGAGGTGGTCGGCGAGTTTGGCGAGCCTGCGCGAGCGGACCGGGGAGTCCGCCTCGTCGGCGCGGAAGGCGTTCCACATGAACTGCTCGGCCTGCATGCGCAGGCGGGTTTTCGCGCTGGCGGCCTGACGGGCCTCCTGGGCCACGACCTGGGCGGCTTCCGCCATCCGGTCGCTGTGGCCCAGTGCCTGGGCCAGCCGGTAGGTGATGGCCTCGCGCAGGGCGGGGGCGAGATCGGGCTGTTCGAGGGCGGAGCGCAGATGGTTGACGGTGGTGGCGGGCTCGGCGAGCAGGGAGGAGCAGCCGAGTTCGAACAGGACCGCCGCGCGGTCCCCGAACGGCGGGGGTTCGCGCAGGGCGCGGGCGAGACAGCGGCGGGCGGCCTCGGGCGCTCCGGACCTCAGGTATTCGCGGGCGGCCTCGCGCAGCTGGGTGACGACCCAGGGGTCGCCCTCGGCCGGGGTCTCCTGCAGGTGCCGGGCGGTGGCCGCCGCCCCGAGTCCGGCCTCGACGACGGCCACCGCCGCCTCGCCGTGCATGCCGGTGCGCAGGGCGCCGGGGATCGACCGGTAGACGGAGGTGGCGATCAGCGGGTGGACGAAGTCCAGGGGCTCGTCCGGCGCCGTGCCGCCGGTGAGGATCCGGGCGACGCGCAGCCGGTCGATGGCGTCGGCGGCCTCCTCGCCGCCGAGCGCCGCGATCCGCGCCGCGAGTGCCGGGGTGGTGGCCGCGCCGAGGACCGCGGTGGCGTAGGCGAGCCGGACGGCGGAGGTGCCGAGCCGTTCGATGCGGGTGATCAGGCCGCTGCCCTTGACGGCGGAGGCGAGTTCGCGGAGTTCGGATATGTTCTCCTGCTGGGGCTTGAGGCCCCGGTCGCGCACCTTGGCGAGGAGTTCCACGACCTCGAAGGGGTTGCCGCCGGTGACGGCCCAGCACTCGTGGCGGAAGGGCTCGTCGGCGCCCGCGCCGAGGCTGTCGTGGACGATGCGGCCGACCGCCCCGGGGGTCAGCGGCAGCAGGTCGAACGGGCGCGAGCCGTTGCGCTCGGCCAGTTTGCGGAACGCCGTGCCCTGCGGCGGCAGTTCGTCCGGACGGTAGGCGAGGACGACCAGCATCGGCAGTTCCTCGGCCCGGGGTGCGAACGCGGCGAGCCAGGACAGGGTCTCGGGGTCGGTCCAGTGGGCGTCGTCCAGGATCAGTACGCAGGGGGTGTAGCGCACCGCGAAGCGGGTCACGAGCCAGTCCAGGCCGTCGCGCACACCGGTCGGGTCGGGGGCGCCGACGCCCTCCGCCGCGACCAGCCCGACGGCCGGGGCGACGATGTCGTACCAACTGCCCATGATCCGGCGGTGTTCCTCCTCGGAGGCCGCGGCCAGGACCGGCTGGACGAGCTGGCGCACGACATGGAACGCCATGTGGTGTTCCTGTTCGCCGCCGCGCGCCGACAGCACCGTGCAGCCCCTGGCGGCGGCCTTCTTGCGCACCTCGCCCAGCAGGGTCGTCTTCCCCGATCCGGCCGGCCCCGCGTAGACGAGCAGGCCGCCGCGCCGGGCCGTGGGCGGCCCGTTGCCGGTGTCGCACAGCTCGGTCAGCGCCGCGTCGATGGCGGTGAGTTCGGCGTCCCTCTCGGTCAGTTGACGCCGCCCGCGTGCCGACTGCCCGCCTTCGTCCGTCATGTGCCCGATTCCGTTCCCTGGCTGTAGGCCCAGCGGCAAGTAGCACTGAGCGTACGCCCGCCGGGACCCACTGTGGTCATGTCCGGCCATATCGGCGGCGCGCGCAGCACAGGGGGGCGTGAAAGGAATTCCGCACTCCTGCCGGTATATGCCATGCACCCGGTTGTGCGCCCCGGCGCCTTGCTCCGGGATCGCGCGCTGCCGTTCACTCGGATTCCCTGGTGGCTGCCGGGACGCACGTCACCCCTCCCCGTTCCCCCGCCAGGAGTTGGAAGATGACGGACACCTCGGCCTCCGCGCGCCTGTCACCGCTCACCATCCCGTTCACGCCACGCCTCAACCCCGCCGCCGAGCGCTCCCGCCAGCACACGCTGCGCTGGCTGCGCCGGTTCGGCATGCTGAAGGAGTCCTCGGCGGTCATGGAGTACGACGCGCTGCGGCTGGAACGGCTGATGGCCTACTTCTACCCCGACGCCTCGCCGCACGACCTCGACCTGGCGGCCGACCTCAACGCCTGGTTCTTCGTCTTCGACGACCAGTTCGACGGCGAGCTCGGGCGCCGGCCGGACGAGGTGACCGCCGTGGTCGAGGCCGTCGTGCGAACGATGTACGAGGACGGCCCGCTGCCGCTGTCCCCCCTCACCCCGCTCACGGCCGGATTCCGCGACATCTGGGTCCGCTCCACCGTCGGCGCCCCGGCCCTGTGGCAGCACCGCTTCCGTACCCACTGGCGCGCCTATCTGCGCGCCTACCGGTGGGAGGCCCGCAACCGGACGGGGGCAAGCCTTCCCCCGCTGCAGGAGTTCCTGCGCGGCCGGCGCGAGTCGATAGGCGTACAGCCCTGTCTGGACTTCCTTGAGCGGTGCGGCGGTTACGCCCTTCCCACTGAGCTGCACGCCGGTTTCCCGCTCGCCGAGATGCGCCGGATCACCGCCGATGTGGTGATCTTCGTCAACGACATCGTCTCCCTCGACAAGGAACTGGCCGTCGGGGACGTCAACAACAGCGTCATGGTCCTGCGTCACGACCTCGGCTGCGGCCTGGAGGAAGCGGTGAGCCGGATAGCCGCGACCTCCGACTCCCGTGTCGCGCGCTTCCGTCACCTCGCCGCGGGGCTGCCCATGGCGCTGGACGCCTCGGGTGTCCCGCCCGTGGTGCGCGAGCAGGTCACGCGTTACGTGAGCGGAATGCGCAACCTCATGCGCGGCACCCTGGAGTGGTCGATGGAGACCACCCGGTACGACACCACCGGCATCGCCGCCGTCAGCCTCGGCAGGGAGCGCCCGTGGGCCCGCCTCACGACACCCGGGACACCGGCCGCCCCGCGACGGAGTTGAGCCGGGCGCCCGCGAACGGCCGCCCGGCGCTCAGGGCCTCGAAGCTCAGGTCAGGTCGAACTCGCCGTCGCGCGCGCCCAGTACGAAGGCGCGCCACTCGGCGGGGGTGAAGATCAGCGCCGGGCCGTCCGGGTTGCGGCGGTCCCGCATGGCGGCGAAGCCCTCGATGAAGGCGATCTGGACGTCTCCGGTGCTCGGACTGGTCGACAGCCACTCCGCGTTCGTGAGGTCAAGGTCCGGCTTGTGCTCCCTGGCCAGCCGGTCATCGATCGTGCTTTCGGACACGTCCGCTCCTCCCGACATCGTCGTCCGGGCCCAGCGTATACAGCCCGCCGGGTGCCGGACAGGTCAAGGAACAACCTGCCCAGCCCGGCGCCCGATTCACGCGCCCGGACGGTCGGATCCGACCAGCCACATGGAAAAGAACTGCGCCCCGCCGCCGTAGGCGTGGCCCAGGGCGCGGCGGGCTCCGGGCACCTGGTGCTCGCCGGCCCGGCCGCGTACCTGGAGGGCGGCCTCGGCGAAGCGCAGCATGCCGGAGGCGCCGATGGGGTTGGTGGACAGCACGCCGCCGGAGGGGTTGACGGGCAGATCGCCGTCGAGCTCGGTGACGCCGGACTCGGTGAGCTTCCAGCCCTCGCCCTCGGCGGCGAAGCCGAGGTTCTCCAGCCACATCGGCTCGTACCAGGAGAAGGGCACATACATCTCCACGCAGTCGATCTCCCGGCGCGGATCGGTGATCCCGGCCTGCCGGTAGACATCGGCCGCGCAGTCGCGGCCCGCCTGCGGGCTGACGAAGTCCTTGCCCGCGAAGAGCGTCGGCTCGCTGCGCATGGCGCCGCCGTGCACCCATGCCGCCGGGTGCGGGGCCCGGCCTGCGCATGCGGCGTCGGCGAGGACCATCGCGCAGGCGCCGTCCGAGGAGGGGCAGGTCTCGGAGTAGCGGATCGGGTCCCAGAGCATGGGTGAGGCCTGGACCTTCTCCAGGGTGATGTCCGGCTCGTGCAGGTGGGCGTACGGGTTCTTCAGCGCGTTGCGGCGGTCCTTGTACGCCACGAGCGAGCCGATGCCGTCCGGCGCGCCGGTGCGCCGCATGTAGGCGCGTATGTGAGGTGCGAAGAAGCCGCCCGCCCCGGCCAGGAGCGGCTGCTGGAAGGGGATCGGAAGGGACAGGCCCCACATGGCGTTGGACTCGGACTGCTTCTCGAAGGCCAGGGTCAGCACCGTGCGGTGGACGCGGGCGGCGACGAGGTTGGCCGCGACCAGGGCGGTCGAGCCGCCGACGGAACCGGCGGTGTGCACGCGCAGCATCGGTTTGCCGACCGCGCCCAGGGCGTCGGCGAGGTAGAGCTCCGGCATCATCACGCCCTCGAAGAAGTCCGGGGCCTTGCCGATGACGACCGCGTCGATGTCCTGCCAGCCCATCCCGGCGTCCTCCAGGGCGCGGACGGCCGCCTCCCGGACCAGCCCGGCGATCGAGACGTCCCGGCGCGCCGAGGTGTGCTTGGTCTGGCCGATCCCGATGACGGCCACGGGTTCCTTGCTCATCAGCGCTCTCCCTCCAGGACGGCGACGAGGTTCTGCTGCAGGCACGGCCCGGACGTGGCATGCGCAAGGGCCCGTTCCGATTCCCCGCGCTGTATGCGCATGGCGGCCTCCCCGAGGCGGATCAGCCCGGCGGCCATCACGGGGTTGGCGGCGAGCGGGCCGCCCGAGGGGTTGACCACGACATCGTCGGCCAGGCGGCACGCCTTGCGCAGGACGACCTCCTGCGAGCTGAAGGGCGCGTGCAGTTCGGCGGTGTCCACGGGCGCGTCGAAGGCTCCGGCGTTGCCGGCCGCCAGACGCGTGGACGGCGAGTCGGTGAGGTCCCGTACGCCCAGGCTGTGGGCCTCGATGCGGTGGTCCATGCCCCGGATCCACGCCGGGCGTGCGCAGATCCGCCTGGCGGTGTCCCCGGCGGCCAGGACCACGGCCGCCGCGCCGTCCCCGACGGGCGGGCAGTCGGCGCGGCGCAGTGGGCGCACCACGTAGTCGCCCTGCGCGTGCTCGCCGGTGAGCTGGGCGTACGGATTGCGCGCGCCGTCCCGCCGGCTGCGCCCGGCGATCGCCGCCAGGGCGTCCTCGTCGGTCTCGCCCGCGTCGATCAGCGCCTGCGCCTGGAGCGCCGCCAGCGCGACCGAGTCCGGCCACAGCGGGGCGACGTAGTACGGGTCGAGCTGCCGGGTCAGGACGTCGCGCACCTCGCCGGGCGAGGACTTCCCGTACGCGTACACCAGCGCGGTGTCCGCCTCGCCGGTGAGCAGCTTCACCCAGGCCTCGTACAGCGCCCAGGCGCCGTCCATCTCGACGTGGGACTCCGAGATCGGCGGCCAGGCCCCGACCCCGTCCAGGGCCATCGTGAAGGAGAAGGCCCGGCCGGCGAGGTAGTCGGACGAGCCGGAGCAGGTGAAGCCGATCTCGCCCGTCTTGAGGCCGACCTGGTCCAGCACGTCGTGCAGCACCGGCATCAGCAGCTCGACCTCGGAGTCGGCCGAGCTGTCGCGTACGTGCCGGGTCTGGGCGAAGGCCACGATCGCCACGTCGCGCGCCGGCATCGGCCTGGTCACAGCAGCTCCTTGTATGCCTCGTAGTCGGCGTCCGGCTCGCCGGTCGGTCGGTAGTGGTCGGGGTAGCGGCCGTCGCCGGTCCAGACCGGCTCCACGCGCAGGCCCATCCGGACCTGGTCGTAGGGGATGCCGCCGATCCGGCCGTGCAGGGCCAGGTCCGCGCCGTCCAGCGCGATGTGGGCGTAGACGTAGGGGACCTCGATGTCGAGGTTGCGCGCCTTGATGTTGACGATGCAGTAGGTGGTGACGGTGCCGCGCGGGCCCACCTCCACCTGTTCCCTGGTGGCCACCCCGCAGGTCGGGCAGGCCCCGCGCGGCGGGACGTAGACCTTCCGGCAGGAGGGGCAGCGCTCGCCGAGCGTGCGGCGGTCGGCTTCGAGCGCGGTGAGGTAGCGGGTCTGCGCACGGCCGGGGCTGTAGGTGTAGTCCAGGCGGGCCGGGGCCGTGATCCCGGTGACCGGGTCGGCGAACTCGCCGCTGTGGGGGACGGCCCGGGCGGTGATCCCGCCGTCGTGGGGTTCGAAGCAGGCGATGTCCGTGATCGCACCGACCCGCTGCGGCGCCCACCGGATCCGGACCCGCATCCCGCTGCGCACGGCCTCCGGCCCGGGTGCGTCCAGCGCGTGCAGCAGCGCGGTGTCCGCCCCGTCCAGGCGCACCAGCACCCAGGCGAACGGCGTGCGCAGGGGCTGGTTCGGGCGGGGGGACGGATTCCAGGCCCAGGTGGTGACGGTGCCGGTCGGGGCCACCTCGACCAGATCGCGGATCTCCTCGGCCGTGACGGGGTCGTACTCGACGGGCGGCACGAGGACCCTGCGGCCGGCGGTGCGCACGCCGAGCACGGTGCCCTCACGCAGACCGGTGAGGAAGGCGCTCTGTACGGGGCCGAGGGAGCGGGTGAAGGGGAATTCGACGACCAGTGGGGCGGTCAGCATGGGTGCCCTCGCCTTTGGTGGGTGGGTTGTTGCGCGTGAACCAGGGCCTTGGCCTCACTCACGGCGGAACACCGCCGGGCGTCGCTCCGCGAAGGCCTTCGACCCTTCCTTCGCGTCCGCCGTGGAGAAGATCGGCCAGCCGCGCTCCAGTTCGAGCTTCAGGCCCTCCGCCTCCGACAGCTCGGCCGTCTCGTACACCGAGGCCTTCACCGCCTCCACCGCCAGCGGACCGTTCGCGTTGATCAGCTCGGCCGTCGCCAGAGCCCGGTCGAGGGCGGTGCCGTCGGGCACGACATGGCCGATCAGACCGATGGCGGCGGCTTCCCCGGCGGTGTAGGGCCGCCCGGTCAGCAGCATCTCCAGCGCATGCGTGCGCGGCACCTGCCGGGCCAGCCGTACCGTCGAGCCGCCGATCGGGAAGAGGCCGCGGCGGACCTCGTACAGGCCGAAGACGGCGCTCTCCCCCGCGATGCGGATGTCGGTGCCCTGCAGGATCTCCGTGCCGCCGGCGACGCAGTGGCCCTCGATGGCGGCGATCACGGGTTTGCGGGGGCGGTGGTGCCGGAGCATCGCCTTCCAGTGCAGATCGGGGTCGGCGGTGAGCCGGTCGCGGTACTGCTGCCCCGTCAGGCCTCCGTTGGAGGCGAGCGATTTCAGGTCCATGCCCGAGCAGAAGCAGCCGCCGGCGCCGGTGAGGACGACCGAGCGGATCGCGTCGTCCTCGTCGGCTTCGAGCCAGCCGTCGTGCAGGCCGACGAGCATCGGCAGCGACAGCGCGTTCTTGGCCTCGGGCCGGTTGAGGGTGAGTACGAGTGTCGCGCCGACGCGCTCCACCGTGAGGTGTTCGGTGCCGCCCATGGTCCGTCCTCCCATCGCAGACCTAGAACAGGTTGCAGTAGGCGCAGGTCAAGTTCAATACTTTTCTGACTACCAGTCAGATTCTGCTGCGAACCCCCTTCACAGCGCACGCACGGAGCGCTCTAATGACGGGCGCCGAGCCTCATGGAGGAGCCGTGGAGTACAACCTTGCCGACCTCTTCGAGTCGGTCGTGGACGTCGTACCGCACCGTGAAGCGCTCGCCCACATCGACCACCCCGGTACCGGCGCGGAGCGCCGGCTCACCTACGCCGAACTGGACGCCGCCGCGAACCGGCTCGCCCACCATCTCGCCGCGAACGGCATCGGGCCCGGGCAGCATGTCGGCCTGTACCTCTACAACTGCGTCGAGTACCTGCAGACCGCGCTCGCGTGCCTGAAGATCCGCGCGGTCCCGGTCAACGTCAACTACCGCTACGTGGCCGACGAGCTGGTCTATCTCTTCCGCGACGCCGACCTCGTGGCGCTCGTCTACGACACCGAGTTCACCCCGCGCGTCGCCACGGCGCTGACCGGCACCCAACGGCTGCGGCACCTCATCCGCGTAGGCGGGGCACCGCCCGCCGGAACCGCCGAACCGGCGCTCCCGCCCGTCCCCTTCGCCGAGGCCGAGGCATCCGGCTCACCGGACCGGGACTTCGGCCCGCGCTCCCCCGACGACCAGTTCATCATCTACACCGGCGGCACCACCGGCATGCCCAAGGGCGTCATGTGGCGGCACGAGGACCTCTTCTTCTCCGGCATGGGCGGCGGCGCGCCCACCGGCATACCCGTCACACGGCCCGAGGAACTGGCCGAGCGGGTCGCGGCGGGCGGCGAGGGACTGGTCTTCTTCCCGACCGCCCCGCTGATGCACGGCACCTCCACGCTCACCGCCTTCATCGGCTTCAACTTCGGCCAGAAGATCGTCATTCACCGCAAGTACGTCCCCGAGGAGGTGCTGCACACCGTCGAACGCGAGCGGGTCACCAGCATCTCCCTCGTCGGCGACGCCATGCTGCGGCCCCTCGCCGACGCCCTCGCCGGGCCGCTCAAGGGCGCCGACTGCTCCTCGCTCTTCACCGTCTCCAGCTCCGGCGCGATCATGTCGGAGACCGTACGCGCCCAGTTCCACGAGCTCCTGCCCAACGTCGTGATCATCAACAACTTCGGCTCCTCCGAATCCGGCTTCAACGGCACCGCCACCGACGACTCCGGCCCCGCCAAGGGATTCCGGCTACGCGTCAACTCCCACATCACGGTGGTCGATCCCGACACGCTGCTGCCCGTCCCGCCCGGCGAACCCGGCCGCATCGCACTGCGTGGGCACGTCCCTCTCGGCTACTACAACGACCCGGAGCAATCCGCCCGGACCTTCTTCGAGCGCGACGGCGAACGCTGGGTCCTGCTCGGCGACATGGCCACCGTCGGCGACGACGGCGTCGTCACCGTCCTCGGCCGCGGCTCCCAGTGCATCAACACCGGTGGCGAGAAGGTCTACCCCGAGGAGGTCGAGGAGGCCCTCAAGGCCCACCCCGACATCTACGACGCCCTCGTCGCCGGCGTCCCCGACCCCAAATGGGGCAACCACGTCTCCGCCGTCGTCCAACTCCGCGACGGCGCCGCCCCACTCACCCTGGACCAGGTCCAGGCCCACTGCCGCGCCCGCCTCGCCGGCTACAAGATCCCACGCAGCCTCGTCCTCACGGCGCGCGTCCAGCGCTCCCCCAGCGGCAAGGCGGACTACCGCTGGGCGGCCGCCACGGCGGCGTCCGCTGGGCGGTAGCGGTGCGGTTGCGGTGCCGTTTGCCATGGCTGGCGGTTCCGTCCTCAAGCGCCGGACGGGCCTATCCCCTTGCGCGTCCCTCGCGGGCGCTTCGCTGGCTTCGGACCGCTGCGCCGGCC
>Ga0307517_10013084_pt1 | contig 11314 bp, 13 predicted proteins | sample 23_EM_MG_FD_194515 | JGI IMG/M metagenome (GOLD analysis project Ga0307517, IMG submission 194515) | Populus trichocarpa ectomycorrhiza microbial communities from riparian zone in the Pacific Northwest, United States - 23_EM | ecosystem: Host-associated > Plants > Roots > Unclassified | place... | reverse complement strand
TTCTTGGTAAATAAGAGGTATAACTTGTTTGCTTTAGCGGCGAAGAAATATTTTTTCTTGTGGCGTGGTAAAAAGAGGAAAAATGATAAGATGTCTTTTATAATTACACAAAATAAGATGTGGCTTCTTAGAACCAAAACCAGTTTGCATGTAGGAGCTGAGCACAAGAGAACGAATGCATTAATCCTCTCATAAGAAGAAAGAGATGAATGTTGAAACATGCAGCCACATTCAAAATGATAAAAGCATAAACAAAAAATAGAATGACTAGCCGACCTCTATCTTTGGAAAGATTGCTGATGAGTTCTTGGATGCCTTCCTTGCCTAATGTATCCTTCAAGTACATCGCAGCAGCTGCCACCTCCTCAGGAGTAACTTTCCCATCATAATCCCTGCATACAAGTAAGATTACTGGATGTGAGTGCAATCACCGGATGGAGTTCATAAACCATCTTATTCCCTGTATTTGCATCCCTCTGCTGCATACTAGTCAACAACACTCATTTCTGAGACATTCCTTAGGCCCACTCCAGTCTATCACCTAATGCTAGTTCAACAGACTACCTCTTGGCTACTTCAGGTGCAAGAAGTCATGAATTGTGAATGCTAAGTTCATTTTGAACTACATTCAATGACCTGCCCACCCCAGTCTATCACCTAATACTAGTTCAACAGACTACCTCTTGGCTACTTCAGGTTCACTAAGTCATGAATGGTGAATGCTAAGTTCATTTAGAACTACATTCAATGACCTTGAATTGATGGGGCCTCTATAGACTGTGCCCATTACACATAATTAAGTTTTTTAGACTTTATCATAAAATAAAATGCAAGCATTCAAAGCACCTACAGGGAAAAAAAGAGAGCATTATAACTAAAAACAAAACATTGCTGCACCTGTCGAGTATTCGCCAATGATCACCAATTTTGGCATCCACGTCATCAATTTCTTTCTCAAGATTTTGGAGCATGCCATCAACCTTAAAAACAAAAGGCAGCATAACAGTTAATAGCTAGAAAGATTTTACAAAATGTAGATTTGAGCTCAACTAGTAAAGTAATCTGAGAGCATTACCCTTTCTATTAGTGCAGAAGAAACCTCATCTCGTTCATCCGCTTCAGAAGCTCGATCAGTTTCCTCTCGGGCAGCTCTATATGCCTTAACAGCCTCCTTTTCACCATCATTTCCCTCTTTTTCTACCATGCTATTATAAAGTTCTATCTGAAAACATAAAATGATCAAAAGAAGAGCTGAGTGATCATGCTGTTACAAATCCAGCTCACATTTCCATGACCTATAGGTAAGAAAGACTATGGACCACACAGTTCACTTGATTTCTCAAGCAAATAGATGAAAAATAATAGACACACATACCAGAAATTGCAAATCAATAAAACCATAAGACATTAGATACTCAAGGTTTATAGTACCTCCTTGTTGACAAGGCCCAGGAACTCCTCACGCTCTCTGCTTACTGACTGCAAGAATAGTAGAATATAGAATTGAAAAACTACATTGAAGATCACCAAAACTATGATGGAAAGAAACAAATAGCAAAACCTTGACCACTAAAACTTAGTAGCATGACAATACTTACAGATGCTGAAGCTAAAACAGCCAACGCACGACTAAGTTCACAGAGATGCTCTTGTTTCTCCAATGTACTTGCTCTAGCCATTTCTTGCGCTTCTCTTGCTGTTGACAGGGTCATCTCTTTCAAAGCTACATCCTCTTCACTAACTTTAGACTCTTTCATTCTGGCACGCTCTTCTTCCTCGTCCTCTTCTTCCTCCTATAAGTTATCAATTGAGAAAAAGCTTAGGCACTTCAAAAGAAATATCAATGGCCACAAATTTATGAAGAAATAAAAGCTCTTATGCTGCTAACTATATGAAGTAAACTGCAGCCAATTTTCAACCTTGATCATTTCTTCCTGCATCTCAAGGTATTCCAGTTTCCTTCTTCTTTCTGAAACAGAATCTTCAGATGGTAAAGCAGTAACACCAACAGTATCCACAACCTCATCAGGTAAGGAAGATAGTGTTGCCCGAACAGCTTCCTCAGGTTTCAATTTTCCAGATACAGTGAAGGCCCTGCACGTGTTACACAGGCCATAAAACTCAGAGGGAGTAACAGGCTAAAATATACATGACAAGAAAAGGTTTCCTGTGGAACAAAATGATGAGGAAACAACAGGATTAATGTAAGAGGAGAGGATTCACCTTGAAAGGATCAAAAGGGAAGATGGCACAGAGTGATTGAGAGACAGATCCAACCAATCATGAAGCTGAAAGGAAAAGTCAAGAAGTTAACATACCAGTACATGGATATTCAATTTGTAATATTCAATCACATACCAGTAAGGATGATTTACAATGAAAACTAAGAGCAAACAGTTTCCTTGAACTCAAACCCCCGCCCCCTTTTAGGAAAAAAATTGTTGAAACAATGGAGTTATAGAACTGAAAAGGTTTGTTAATAATTCAACATAAGCATACACCAACCCAAAGTTTATATATGCCATTTTAGATATGCAAACAAACATATTCTTGAAATCATCAACATCCGTTTAAAACCTGAAAAACTGTATAATGAAATGGAAAAAACAAGGTGTTAAACACAAAAACCTGTTGCCGCATTTCTTCAACTGAGAGCAATCCAAGCATGCCTCGCTCCCTACAATCTTCACGGAGTTCAGCCTCTGAAAGAGACTCCACACCCTCTGCTTGAATTAACCTGTCATCATTCTTAATCCTGGAAACAGAATAGTTTGATGAACCAACAGGATAATCTCTTTAGTGAAAATCAACAGAAGCAGAGAGGTTAATCAAACACAACTAAGTTCTTCATATCACTTAAAACAACCAAATATTTTTCTTAATATCAAATTCCAGATACAGAACGCTCAATAAACTATTGAGTTAACCACCAGTATCTAGAAACTTTACTATGCCATGATCCATGCTAAAATAAGAATCCACTTTAGCACAGCCAGAGTACCCTCATTCTGTCTCCCCTCAGGTCAACCCAATCTATTTGGTCCTAAGTGAGGTAACAGGCACTCATCCCATTCGTTCAGAGCAAAAAACAAACAGCTAACCTCTGGAGTCTTTTGCGGAGCATGTAACGCAAATACGCATCTGTTCCGAAAGGACTGATTCCCATGTATTTGCACATATTGACCAATCGAGGCCTGGAAGAAGGAAAATACAGGAAAGGGAGAAGCACGTTCCTCAGCAAGCAGATAATATATGTATTAAGCAAATCAATAAGATGCATTAAAATAAAAGGGACATTAAGAAAAACACCAACCTGCTGATATTGTCCAAAGTTAATTCATCATTGAAAAGCTTAGCAAAGCCCAAAATTTCATCATTAGAAACAATGGAGCCTCTCCTAACCTGCAAAATTATTGCGGCGTGTAGTGGTGAATATTAACATGAACATAAATTAAAAACAAAAAAAAAAAGAATTGAAAAGTAAACAAATTATCCTGTGGAGTGGAAGCTAAAGCTAATTTTCTTACGTTGTTCAAAAAATCATCAAGATCTTCAGCAGTTTTCTTAATTTCTCCACTTCGTGAGTTCTGAACTTCCTTAGCCATTTCTTTCACTGTATCCTGAAGAAACTTGGCATATTCTATTCTTGCATTTAGCCTCCTTTTCAATGCTTCCTAAGTTGACAAGAGAGCAACATGTGTGGTTAAAGGGGGCAAAAGAAGAAAAACCCTGAACACAAGCAAAGTTGCATATGCATATGGAATTGGGGTGAAAACCAGTCCAACCAAGCCAAGCATTGATGTGTTCATCCTGGTTGGTTAAAGCTTGTTGATTTCAAACTCAAACAGACCTAAAATCTAGCTCTCAAACCTAGCTTCAGCTTGTTAAGGGAAGGAGCTTGAGGTTGCCCTTGTTATTAAACTAAGTAATTATATGAAGAAAGAACTATAGTAAACTTTTTCAATATCCGACTAGGATACATGAAAGCTTACAAAATGCAAAGAAAACATGCATCCTTTGGTAAAGTAACATGCATCCTTATTTTATTTTTCATTTGAAATTTCAAATGAATGCAACCAATATCAATCAGTAGTTAACAACTATAAACAAGCCAGGTACCAAGTTTAATCCAAGCCCATCCTCAAAAATGTTTGAGGGCCAAAACAACTGACCAAAGCTGGTTTGAACTTGGATATTCGCTAAACAAGTCTCAAATCAAGCTTCGATATGTTTTTATATATCTATAACAAGCTAAATTCAGCATTGCTCATAGTGAACAAAATTTATTTGCATCCCTATTATAAGTGAATATTTGTGGATACATATTAGCATAACATGTCTGTTCTAACATAAACTAATTTCATCACTGTACTCATTTCAATAAAACTAGAGACACAGTAAAGATCTCAAGCATAACATTAACCAACAAATAAATTATAGAGAATTGCAATGCCCACCAAAATCCATACCTGCTCTTTCATCTTGTCTTGAAATGTAGATGGCAACATGTTAGGGAACAACTTCAAAAACACCGGTAACAGAAACTCCATGAACGGAACAATGATAAAAACAGCAAATGGAACTAATCTGAAAATATCTGCAGTAGTTCTCGTCAACTGTTGCCTCTCCCTCCTCGACAAACTCTTCCCACCAGCAAGTTTTAACAACAATCTCGAACAAATCCTCACATCAGCCCACAATAGCTTAAACCCTAACCAATAATGCTGCAATGTCGACACAATTTCATGCTTCCAGTGCACAAGTTTCTTCGCCCAATCCTCCCTAAAAACCCACAAAAACACAGATGTCAGTCCACATAACAAAACACACCACTTAACACAACACAAAAAGGAAACCTTTTTCATCAAGTTTTCAACCTGCTCATCGACGCTACAGCTCGTAAAGCCGGGCCAAGACCAAGAAGAGCAGCCCAAGTTCTCTGCAAAACCGACTTCTCAGCTTTCATAGATTCATTCAACCTCTTCGCCTTCGCCTTCGCCTTCGCCGAACTCAATCCCTCCACCGCTTGATCACACTCATCCGCTGACGCCTCTTTCCTCTTCTTACCAACCATTTCCTTACCCTCCTCATCATCACTGTCATACTCCGGCGGCAACCTCTTGACCGCCACCGTTGACGCATACCGAACTAAAATTCCATCTCCCAACCTAAACCTCCCATCCACAAAACGCGGACCGACCAAACTCCCATTAAAGCAATACCCAACATTTCTTACACCAGAAAATCCAAAACATTCGGCTTTTTTCACTGTTTCTCTCAACCGATCGTCGGAATTAAAATGGTAACTCGCCGGACAGCTAAAACATCGGGAATCGGAAGAGTGGAGTGCATCGGCGATGGACTGGAAACTCTGAAGAGAACGAGTTGACGAAGGATTCAAGTAGTAAGAAGCCAATTTATTCCTTATGAAAATTGCTCTGGCAGCCATTTTCTCATTTCTAGAGAGAATTTTTTGAGAAAATAATAATAAGAGAGGAGCAAGGAGGAGGAGGGTTTTAGAGGGGGATACAGGGGAGGGTGTAGTTATAGTGTGAGGTAAGGGTGCATGGTTGTGTAGTGAGGTGGCAGGTTATGCCGTTGGATTTTGTACGAGGATTGGTTGTTCGGTGTCAAGATGTGACAGTTGTCAGTCAAAGACGTAATCTTGAACAAAAAGACAGGATTTTTTATTTTTTATTATATTTCTTTTTTGTATTCTTTGTTTTTTCCGGTTTTTATTTTTCAGTAGAAGTGTATTCTTGAGCAACAAGACGGGCAGTTTCTTTTTTCTTTTTCTTTCTAAATTGTTATTGCTGGTGGATTAATTCTATAATTTATTGATCAGGGACCTAGCATGAACTGTCGAACCTTACTGGATATATTTAAGATTTTTTTTTTCTATTTTCTCTAATCCTATCCATATTATTTGTTGGCAGCAGCTGAAAGAAATTACAGCATTGAATTATGTGGACCAAAAATATGAAGTAAAATTTCTATGTCAATCCATGCAAGGAGCGCATATTATACATCCAAAGAAGCATGAGAACAAGGGGCAGCAACTCATTTTCATTTCAATCCCCAAGCCTTTGTCTCCTAGATTATCAATGTGTGATATGAAGCTCCGAAACTCTTGATTTCTTCGACGAAAATCTCCGGTCTTCTTCCATGTTTTTCCTTCTTCAGAACGCATCTGAAGGCCTTGTGTCATTTCCTGCACACAGTAAGCAATAATCATATTAAACATTGAATGGGAACGATGAGGTAAGACACAGTGGTCTATGGAGAGACTATAAATTGCTGCTTCGGAGATGCAGGGCAAGAGATGCATACCATGGAAGCTTAAAGGTATCTTTCAACCATCCTTGTTTTGAACAGTTGGAACAGATTCTGTCCAGTCTTGTGATGATCTCAGAAAAGGTTGGTCTACCACCAGGTTCTGAAAGCCAACATTCATCAATCAACCTACATGAAGATCAAGATGGTTCCCACAAAATTTTAGGCTACTCCCTTGAGGTTCTTCCACTCATTCTTAGTTGTGGGACAACTTTCTATTCAATCTGCAAAAATAAAATTGAGGACAGGATTCAAACTTACTCTCTTAAATCTGGAGGGTAGCTTCTTGATTTGATCTTAAATGGTGGTCTCTGGTTTTCTAAGCACATCAATTTCACAGCCTCTCCAGGAGACTTGGGATAGAAAGGCTGCACTCCCTCAAGCATCTAAGCTCAAACAAAAAAACAAATACAGGAGAAGACCTGCTCAGCGCTCAAATCCTCAAGTTAAAACCATCCACTGTGCAAGGAATAGCAGTAATACATGTGAAGGAAACAGGAAACTAAGCCAGCTTGCCAAATTAGACGGCAAAGTACCTCATACAAAACGACTCCAAAAGAGTATGCATCGACGCTTCTATCAAATATTTCATCTTTATAAATCTCAGGTGCCATGTATACATCTGCAAAGCAACACCATAACTTAAATTCAAGTCAAGAGTAATAACTTCAAAGTTGCTCGCTGTTCGCAACGCATAATGAGATGGAAGAGAGTTCTACTCTTGAAAGAATGCTGAAAAAACAGCAAGGAATCACTACTGCTGTGAGCATATTCTGTATGTTTTATGTTTCATCCTTACAAGAACACCCTAGACAACATTGAATATTGTAAAAAAGACTTACTTGAATGGTCAATAATAGTCCCTGGAGCTACTTTGGCTTTGTCAGGTGAAATGTTTGACAACCGTATCAAACCAAATCCAGCTACCTTCAATAGACCACCATCATCCAGCAAAATATTTCTGGCACCTTACCAAAATTTCCAATATTACAGAACAGTACATCTTAGGAACCACAAACCAGCTTGCAATTTACACATCACTTTAACTTCTGCATTTGTTGTCTTACCTTGGCTTTAAATCGCAATGGATGATCGGATATGGCTTGCATTCGTGTAGGTAGTTTATGCCCCTGATAACAGAACACCAACCAACACATCTTAAAAATGGAAAAGATAGAGACTTCTTTAGAGGAATGTAAAATAGGACTATCATCTATTGGAAGCATTCTTAACTAATCTCTCTGCACTTGTGGACATGATCTGTGCTGTGTATTTCAGGGACAAATACAGAATTCGGTAATTGAACAAGCAAAGTTTTTTTATTCAAGAATTCAAACTTGCCTAGCAATATCAAGAGCAAGTCTCAAAGCTTTAGATGGGGAAAACCGCCCTTTCTTCTGAAGATAACTTGCTAGGTCACCCTGAAATATAGAATCAATACAGTTAAAACTACAGAAAGAAAGCACTGAGTCTTAGTTGTACATATATCTGTGAACACAGGAGGGAGGAGGAGGAGAAGTATGCTTACTTTTGAATGATATTCTGCTACAATCATCAAGGGAAAATTTTGGGTCACAGCTCCAACAAACTGAATCAAATTCGGATGTCGAACTTTTTCTAATAAGGTTAGCTCATGTTTGAAAGAATTTCTGTCATTCAATGCCAAAAAGGGATAAAGAAACATTAGGGGTAAAAAACCCTCCATGTCTTAGAACCCAAATTACTTAGCCACAATCAGCAGAGTGCAAAGCAATTCAAGCAGCGTAAAACAAGTTTAATTATGTGAAATGACATGAAATTCTGAACTGCCCGTGCTCTATCTCAAGCATATGCATTCATTTGTCAGTCAAAGGCAATCTAACCAGGCAGTTTAATCAGAACAGTCACAAGTAAACATGCATGAACCTCTATTTCTTTAAAAACCAACTCGAAATACCAGCCGCCATGGTTGATATCATACTAAGAGCACGAGTGAGCATGGAAGAATGGTTATTCAAGATGAATCAAAATTCAAGACTTGATTCCGAAACCAGAAAAAAAAAAAAAAAAGAGGAAAGGGATCACCTACATGCTCTCAGGGTCTGCACATCGTTCCTTTTCAAGTATCTTCACGGCAACCTTAGTACCATTCCATTTAGCAACTTGATACATTCCCTGTTATAGAAGTTACAGACTTGTAATCATGGCAGAACATCACAGGAAATAGTAAACAACATAAGTTAAGAACTTGATGTTATTGAGGTTACACCTCTTTATTTGCTTTTGTTAAGGAACAGAGGATCTGCCAATCAAACTCTATGTTGGTTTACCTAGCTTTGATTCCACAAGATCATCTACCAACTACCAACTAAACTACAATAAACCAAACAAGATTTCTTTTCAAGCATCATTAAGAGCTAACAGATGACGAAAAAAAGTTGTCATTACAAGCACAAATTACTGAAATTGAAGGGGAGTAGGACCATGCCTTTGCAATGCCATCAGCTTTTCGGACTTGAAGTTCCAATGGGTTAAGCTCATACTCTGGAATTTCTCGAGGATTTGCCACAGCCATAGGTGTCTTCCTGGTGGTTTTCTGAAATAATCCCATATACGTAAACACCAAATCTCAAACATAAACAGAAGATTTAGGAAAATCAAAGAAATATCTGGACATTTTTACCGGGGCTTTAGCTCCTCTTGCCTTCAAAATGTTATAAACTTCAACATTCCCATAATACTTGGCATCGGCACACACCTATCAGCACACACAAAAAAACCCAAATTTCACAAACTAAAACATAACAAAATCAAGTAATATAACACTTGGAGCGAGGCTATGAAAATGTAACTTCTCATTATTCCGTTTGTTTTAGCTTGGATACCAAGCCAATTCGGCACGGTGGCCTGCTATTTTTTGCGCAAACTGATTAGAGAATACTAATATATTACCGTGCTGCCCCATCGATCACGAGCATCGATATTAGCCCTGCGACTCAAAAGAAGCTTAACAACTTCAACATGACCTTCACAAGCTGCAATATGCAGAGCAGTTCTTCCATCCAAATCGATACTATTAACATCAACACCTTCATCCAACAAATCTTCAACTCCTTTAACGTCTCCTCTACTCGCCATGAATAACAAATGCATTGTGGAATCCAGATTCTCCGGTACACTCAACTGTGCATGATCATGAAGTGGACTTCTCCGTATTGGATCCAAAGAAGACTGTCTTCCAAAGCTAAACCTCAAGTTATTCCTCCTAGGATCGAGGGAAGATTGTCGTGAGAATTGCCTGCTAAGTGACTTTCTCAATGATCCTGTCGAAAACTGACGTGAGATTCCTCGCTTTAGTTGGTTCGCAAGTCCTTCCATGCTTGCTTGAGGGATCGAGAGCGATGAGGAAACACTCTCGATACCTTGCTGAGAAAGGAGGATGGGTTGGAGGAAGATGAAAAGAGAATGAGATCCGAGAAAGATGGGAGGGGAAAGAGAGGGGGAGAGGATTTTGTGGACGATAAACCTGTTACTTATACTCTCTGTGTGTGTCTATATATATATATATATGTTTCTGAATTGTGGTTATGGGTACCGCCTGTCTGTGGGCTGTATATGAGTTGGGCGTGTTGGACGCGGCAAAAGAGTGAAGTGATATCTTTCAATTTATCATCATGAGTTTACTAAAATGACTTGGTCATCATTAGTTTTTTTTATATAAAAAAAAATTCATAGTTGTTAAATGTTTTTTTAATCGGTTCTTGGACCGAGTCTAACATCTTTGAAACCAAGACAATAATTCCAAGAAAATCTATTATAGGTGGTGTGATATAAGATTTAATATAATTAAATAAGAATAAAATGTGATAAGCGGTAAGAAAGTAGCAGAAAACTAATGATAAGTGGCACCTTGAATCTGGGGTAAAGGCCAATTCTCACGTTGTCTTGTTTCACACCTCCATGGATGCTAAAGCGGGAGAAGATTCGAGCTAGCAAGTGGCTGATAAGACAGATACAGTGAGACAGACCGCTTGACAAGGCAGTGGTGTAGACTAGCAAAGTCTTCATGGACATGCCACGACACCATGGAGAAGCCTCGTCTGTGGAGGAGGCAACATGCACGCACCTCCTCAAACATTATATTCAATGCTTGTCCCTTTCGTCTGCGAGACAAGATTATCCATCTCTCTATAATGCCAGGACTCGGTAAAACATTATAGTGCCTTACGTCTCATGATTTGTGATTTATAATATAATTGGAAATCCTTTTCCTGAGTGTTCTTGCATCAAATCAATTAGAGATTTAATAAATTTGCAATTTGAGCATTGGTTGATGCTTGCCGACATCCTAATTCCTAGTTGTACAACTCCCGTGTTCAGCTGAAAACCTAATTTGGATCTGGTCTATTTAAGTTTGGGATTTGTGCAAGTTAACATTCGAGATGACACGTTATTTTGGATCTGGTCTCTTTAAAATAAACTTTAAAAAAACATTTTGATAAAAAAAATCACATGAAATATCTGATTTTTTGATTTTTTTTTTCGATTTAAAAAACGATACTTTAAATCCCCGATTAAACTAAAATCTTAAAGCATGTAAAATAATACTACTAGCCTCATATATAATATATTGCAAAACCAAATAATACGCATGTTGTTCACTGAGTTAGAGTTAGAGTTATCGAGTCGCTCATGGCTGATTTGGAATCCTCAAGTCACAAAGCCAAGTGGATCTTCACTCATGGATTTTTCAAAAAAGATAATAAAAAATAATAATTTGAAGTAAAATCCAACTCAAGCAAAGCTCCAAGTCAACCAGTCACTAGATTAACTTGTCGGTTGAATTTTATAACTATAGTTGAAAGATAGGAGGCTTTAATGCCATCTTACTTGGCATTATTCATGGAAGGAGTAAGACATGAATGTAGGAATCCATTGCTGAAGAATCCGTACAGGAACGAAGCCTGGTTGTATAAAATGAATGGTAAAGAATGATTCACGC
>Ga0307517_10013083_pt1 | contig 11314 bp, 10 predicted proteins | sample 23_EM_MG_FD_194515 | JGI IMG/M metagenome (GOLD analysis project Ga0307517, IMG submission 194515) | Populus trichocarpa ectomycorrhiza microbial communities from riparian zone in the Pacific Northwest, United States - 23_EM | ecosystem: Host-associated > Plants > Roots > Unclassified | place... | reverse complement strand
TTTAAGGGAATATTTTAAATAGGTTGAATTGAGTAGGCGGCCGAGTTGAAGCCGGCGACTTAAGGGAGATATTCCCTTAGAAAGTGTCCGGCTTCAACTCGGCCGCGTGAGTTCTGCGGATGATGATCAATAATACCAATTCATTCTCTCCTGTGGCGAAGCTAACCAAAGTAGGGGGTCTCCATGGCGGCCGCGCCGGGCGTCTTGTGAACAGTAAGGGAATTATGGAAGTGACAATAGGGCGCGGGCTAAAAAAAGCGCAACGTAGGATGTCAGCGGACGGGAGCGGACAGATCTAGGTCGCTAGTGGTGAGAGGGGATCTGGGAGGGCCGCCGGATGCGCGCAGTTGGTAAGAGTAGGCAAGAGACCTGTAGACGAGAAGATAAGGGGGCGGATACAACAGGAAGGCGCTGGGAGGGGGTGGGGTCGCAAGGAGGGCGTCGGACGCTTTGGAGGGAAAGTTGGGCGTCCGGGCGCACCAGACGCAAGAGATGAAAGGCAAAGAGGGCTCAGGAGATCCGGAAGGACTGGAGGCAAAGAGCGGACTGGCTTCGCCCGGACGCAGGCTCGATACGTCCGGTGAAAAAGGTTTTTTTGCTGATGCCGCACTTCGCGACGCGTCTCGCTTAGCATTTTGCACGGTCGGCAACCCTCCTTCCTCCGTCAACAGCCGGTCGCTAGTTTCGGTCTATCAGTGAAGTAGTTGCCCTGGTGGCCCTGCTCTCTGGTATTGCACTCTCTCCTGAGTTGCAGGATCGGTAAGGTCGGCGTTCGAAAAACTGTGACCCGTCTCCGTCCTCCGTGTTCGTACTTCCCTGTTGTTTGGCGAGCCCTCCTCCTTCCTCCCTCTTCCCACGCGTTGGATCCGCTTGCACCATACTGCTACACCCCTCCTTAGCTGGCACCTTACCTGCCGCGTCTGCTGGCACCCTACTGCCCCTCACGATAGCTGGCATCTCCACTGCTGAGTGGCTCTCCTCACCGGGTGGCTCCACTCGCCCTTCTCATCCGCTCCCGCGATTTACTCTACGGTCGCAGACCTCGCATTAGCTTACGCTGTGTCATGGTATTGCACAACCTCCTTGGCCCATGCTAAAGTCCGAAGCGTCGCCGTTTTTCCGGGCACTCCGCCCCTGATGAGGCCTTGTCCCTAAGCCGATTGGTTCCGGGAATTCCCTTGGGCAATGGGCAATAGTAGTTTTATCTTCCCTCTCGGTCGGCACCTGTTGCCGTAAGCATCTTTTTTTTTGTTTCGGGGGGCCCACCGAAGGGGTTGTGTCTTTCCCTGGTTTTCTTTCTATACTTGTCTTTCCTTACGTGTCTGGAGGAAGGTATTGCTCTGTCTTGATTTCGTCTTAGGTACTACGAGGGGGGAGGATGGGCTCTGGGTTAGAGGGGTTTGATTTTTCCCATAAGGGGGTGAAGCGGGTCGTTGGATTGTTTATAGTTTTGTTCACGCCATATATAGCGCTTCACCCAGTTTCTTGTACTTTAACAACGAATACATAATAATAATAAATATAAAAAGAAATAATAAAAATACAAAACGCCCCCTATTTCCTTGGCTGCCTGGCGAACCTCTGGATACTCTGCCTCCCCCCCGAAATCACCCCAGCGGCCGCACAGGTACCCCCCTCTGTACAGACGCCATCTCTGCACCGCCAGACCACGGACCATAGGGCCCTCTCCGCCAGGAACGCCGGGAGTCGCCTGCCACTCCCGTGGCTACAACCCAGAGCCCCCTCCAAGAACCGAGCGCACCTCCCCCTGGACGCCCTCCCCGACTTGATGCTCTTCATTCTCGGCCAAGACAGCCATGAGCCCCTTCCGGTTACCTCACAACACCTTCTCTGTGAACACTACGATGGCCCGCCCACGGGCCGCTCTTACCCCCAGCTCAAGCTCAAGTGTAAGAGCCCCCTCATGAAAGAATGGGAAGATGCCTCGCCGGATCCGGCCAGGTATCCGTACCGCCCCTAGCTCCAGCCCCATCCCTTCATAGGCCTAGGCAAGTTTTCCGCCGCCCGCGTTCACCAGATGAGAACTGGGAAGAGCTACCTACGAGCACACCCGTCCTGGGATGACGACACCCCGCCCGCCTGCCCCCGCTGCGGCGAAGCCCCCGAGGACTTCGTGCACACCATCCTCCACTGTTTGGCCAAGGAGCCTGCCAGAACCCGCCACCTTTAGGGGGTTACTGACATTGGCCCTGATGCCCCCGTCTGGTCCTCGGTCGCCCTACTGGGCGCCCTCTCCTGTTTCATTAAGTCCACGGCTACGGTCTTCCCCCCGGGCATGTTCTCGCGCCCAACTTCCTCTGCTGGTTCAATTTCTTCCCGGCCACCTAATGTAGTTTCCTTTGGTTACTTGATGTCGTCTCAGGAAAGCTAGGTTTGCTTTGTTGGTTATTGGTTTGTTTTATCATGCGGTCCACTGGTGTAAGGAGGGTTTCCTTTAGCTTACTTGTTTTAATTTGGCCCCGTATGTGGGCCTGGGACTGGTACGGACCTCAGACGAAGAGAATTGTTCCCGATGTTTCCTTCCTTAGTTCGTTTTGGATTTTGGGTTTTGTTTTCGCCATAGCTAGCGCTCCATGCGATTTCTTGTACCTTAACAACGAATATATGATATAAAAAAACCAAAAAAAAAAAAAAGCCCTCCATTTGCTTGTTTCTTTACGCTACCTGGTATTTCTTTCACGACTCTTGTACTTCAGAATATAACGTCCTCTATTCTGACATCCAAGTTCCACGCCAAGAACCCACGAACCCTGACCCTGATCTATCATTACAGGATCAGCCTTGACCTGAGATTGTTATCTCCGAACCCTCACGCTAAACGAGTGTTATCGTTTAGGACCTTCCTGTCGTTGTGTGCCTTGGACTAACGTCCAGTGCCAAGACCCCATTACAATCGCACTCCCCAGTCAAATATCAAAATAGATGAAGCCATGATATGCTTTATGGGGCGTTCTATGAATAGTTGCAAGATGCCAAGTAAACCAATTGAGATTGAATATAAGTTTCGCTATCTAGCAAACTATTGGTATGTCTGAGACATTTGGCCTCAATCAGGTACCAAGGATAAATACCACCCCTTACGATCAACTGCAATTCACTCAATCCCTGGTGGACTCACTCCTCACTGGTGCAAAGTGTCCTCATCTCGCTAAGCAGCTACCATACCACGCTATAGCCTTTAATCTCTATACTAACAACTATTATACTACATTGAATCTCTTATTGAATTTACATTCAATTGGAATAGGAGAATGTGGAACCATGCAAAAAAAGTGGAACTGGGGACCCTGCAGCCCTAGAAGTGCCCGAAAACACACAAATAAAAGTTCAATACCACTTTTTACAAGTACGGTAAACCGGGAGGTTGGTACTCTTTTGTGATTTGATAATACTCTGGTTTCTCTTGTAACAACTTTACAGGGTAGCTAACACAGTAGGATTCTGAGCTAACTAGGGCAACGATATTTGAGACAACGGATTAATAGTCAGGAAGGCTCTTAGGTAATCGTTTGATAAAGGTAAAATAATAAAGTGTAGTCAAATATCAAGGAGTTAACATGTAACTTGCTAACTTGTTATATTGTTAAAGTCACTTCTCGGTTGCTTGATAATCCCTCTACCACAGGGGAAGAGGCCTACTATTTATACTAATGTTCAGGCTACTTCAACTTCTTTAGTTAAGCAGTATCTTCTTAACCATTCAGTTTGTTAGAACAAAGTGCAAACACTGTTTGACCCTGGAAACCTGCTCAGCTGCACTCAGAGAATCTCCCCAACTGGGGTTTCATCTGAGGGTATCCCCACTCCACCAGTAGACAGTCTTCAATCTCTTCGTAATGATAGACTATATATAGTATTCGGTACGGGGCAGGATGGGGCGGTGTGGGGTGGGTTTTCAGATACCCTTACACGGGGCCGTGGGGGTATTTTTCGGGTAATCCACGCCCCGCCCCTGTCCAGGGCCCACCTGCACTGATTCCCTGGGCGGGCCCCGTTTGTTACCATCTATTTTTAACAGGAGCCCCTCTGGGGTATGGGTGGGGTGGGGGCCTGAGTGGGGACAGGGGCAGGGAAGGCCGAAAATGACACCCCGGCCTAGGCCATTGAATGGGGCGGGGCGGGGAAAGGGACCAGGGGCCCGAGTTTTTCAGGGCCCTTTCCGCCCTGTAACACACTCTAACTATATATGAATATGCAGCCCAAATGCCTACATACCAATACCAGTATTAAATATGGAGTGATCAGTTCCGATATCCAGCTATAAAAGCATTATGTAGTTAATGCATATGGAACTAGAAAATGAGAGGAATAGTATACTCTAAATAACATTCCAATCAGTTAAACATATCTTGAAACATGCTCTCATTCAGTATTCCGAGTTGTCTTCCAGATGCTTCTGTGAAGCTCATAACTTCGGGAGTGTGGGTTCGGATACATAGTTATCTTCTGAAGCCATATACCTCACTCTTGAAAATTAGGTCAGCTATTCCCGCTAGGGTAATAACCACTCTATATTCCTTGATTGGCTGAAGATTAGTTGTTAAATCAATTTGGAAAATGCCTACACAATCAAATCCCAAAATAGCTCTGAAAGTCTTTAGAGACAATTCTAAGCTTGAGTTAGATATTCCTACCTGCAGTGCTAACTATAACAGCCACAAAATTGGAGTAGATATTGCCGATCAATACAGATCATATTACTCTACCAAGCTAATTACTCTGCATAATTGGTTTCATATATGCTTTTGGGCACCGGACACAATGCTGATCAACTCTTTTATCATATACCGCGATTTGGACCATGTTCCGTCTCTTACCCATAAAGACTTTCAGCCTCAGGTGGCCTGGGAATTTATTTTGTTCCGTGTGCACCGCCATTCAGGTACTCTGCAGCACCAACCACCCCTTTCAATGGCCAGCAATCCTCTTACTCCCCCTTTACCGCCTTCACAACACATTCCTATATACTGTGAACCTCAAGACCGGCACACTAGTCATTTCTGCCCCTTGGAGAGGGATGCCAAGGCTACCTGACAGGCTATAAGGCTGCTTCCTAAAAGTCAGTGGAAATGTGATCAATGTCCTTTTCATTTTTGTCTTAATAGTACTCGGAATTGCTTTTACATATTTCATAATTGTCTATAAGTGTTGTTTCAATTTTCTTAATTTTTTTTGTTTATATACATTGTGTGATCAGTGTGGTGTCCCCCACGTTGCAATTGCCAAATTTTCCTCAAGAAATCAGCTACGAGCGAAGGGATAGTAGTAGCTCCCTGATGTAGTATAAAAATGTGATATGCTCCCTGTGAGTTGGCCAGCTGATGAGCTCTAATGACAATCGAAATTATTCTTCCTCCCGACTGCCTAACAAATATTTAAAAAAATACAGGTAAAGAAATCAAAGGAACCCTGTCCCAGCTGTAAGTTGCTACTGGCAGTACATAAAGGAATGTGAAACACTCTTTCAGGTTGGCAGGGTAGGTGTGATTGCATATCAGCAAAAATTGGTATATATGTCTGATCTATGAGGGTTCTTTCCTGAGCCAAGTACTGTTACTTCTTTCTCACCTGCACCATTTACGTCCTGTGTTGTATAGCAATGCCTTACTCATGTCTCATGCTTCAAGAGTTGCCTAGCAGCATTCTTGCTATCATAACGCAATATCTAGTTATCCCAACGTGGGGATTAGCCCACTTCTCTCCCTGGTCTACTAACTTCATTCTCCCGATAATGCCACCTTCCCGGTTGCTTAATTATACCCTCTTGATGCATCACCACCCTCCCTCTTAATCTTGAGGATGTAATGTTTGGCTGTACGAAATCTCTAAGAGCAAGTACGATATGCAAGGCCAGGGTTCTTCATCGTAGACCGAGATATGTATAGGAAGGCGCAACATAAGCATGAGTCAATGAATGTTAAAGTTGTGTCAGGTAGAAACTTAATATATTTATAAGGACTCTTCTCTGGAGCATACTGATTTTAGGGATGCTGGTACTTGTTTTTTTGTGCTTTGTTTATGAGATTTAATATTAGTTTAAGGTACAAAGCATGCATGCTGCACTAGCTATCTGAACAAAAAACCTGCATCTCAGTCTATCTAGACCCCCTGCCTCCTGTAAAACCCTCTTGTTCAAGCCTTTGACTAGAAAAAACTAACAAGTCAAATCAAGGCCTAAAAACAACAACAGGTTTCCAATAACCTCCACTGCCAAGGAACTTAGAAAATACAACCTAAGCGTGAACAAGAACCAATAAACAAGCAAAAAAACCAAACAGCTAGCTGAGAAACCAGCAATCCAGCCCATTGTTTAGGGCTAATAGATAAAATTAGGAATTCCAGTGAAATGTGTATGAGTGGAAGGGGTAAGAAAAATCAAAAGCAAATACAGAGAGGAAATAAGGTGAAATAAGTGAGAAAAATCAATACAGTGAAAAGGTTTTGTGTGGCAGATCATAGACCTCATGTTCTGCAGAACCCATCAGTGCGCAGTAGTCAAATACCCGCCGAAGAGTAAGTTGGAGTAGGGTCCCAGCCACAAGGCATGCAAAGATAGGGTGCAAGTCATAGTAGCGGGCAGTAGGGGGCAGTTTGTGAAGTATATAAAAGTAGAGTATCAGCCTACTGGGGAAGCACTAGGGTGCCAGCTAATCAAACCCAAAAAGAGACGAGAAAGGATAAACTCACTTGTGTGCCATACAACTCATCAATAACTATGTTCAGGTTTGACTAGTTAGTCAGCTGCTGGTTTTTTAGGGAGTATATGTGGAACAAAGAAGAACCAACAAAAGACAATCCCAACAACAACAGGAAGACCCCTTATATGCAAGCGGCCTTGCTGCTCAAAACAATCCCAACTAATATCCCAACGAGAGTCCACAAAACAAATGGCAACAAAAGTCACAAAGGCAGAGCAAAAACAAAAGGAACCTCTGAAACTGGTTGAGAGGATCAGGAGCAGGTGGCAGGCTAACCTCTTGGTAGGAAAGAACTTAATAACAACAAAGAGGTTAGCCCTAGCAACCGACTAAGGACAGAGGCTGAGGGATGAGTGCAGTAGGGTACCAGCTGATCCAACTATGTAACAGGTGAGAGGAAGGCTAAACTCATGTCTGTTATAAGAAAACTATGGGTAATTGTGTTTTCGTGTCTAACCAGGTAGTGACCAGCTAGTTCTCTAGGGAGTAAATAGGGAACATGCTTGGTGCATGTTGAGTATTTCCTCAACTGCAAGCTGTGATGCCAGCTGTCTGTACTATGGGTAAGGAAGGAATCATAGGGAAGAGTCCAAATGCGAAGGGACACAAAGCAAGTGCAGGGTAGGAGGAAGAAACAATATCGTGAGATAATGTAACATATTACTAAAAGGATAGAACAAAGGGAAAATACACACAAAGTGTAGACCTCAGAGTCTGAGAAGAATAGCAGGAGTCCAACACCCCCCTACATAGAGATAGCTACATGCAAGGAATGTAGAGTGAGAAAGTGGTAATAATGAAGTGGTTTTGAGATTTCAATCGCTGGAGGTATGGAGGAGAAGAAGCATGTCAGTAGAAGTAGAATTTTGTTTATGGTTTATTCTGATTTAAAATGTGTTTAAGGTATTGAACAGGCTGGCAGTGCAAGCTATTGCAATACAAAACCTCTATCTTAGTCCATTCCACCCGTGTGCCTGTAGAAAATATCTCTTGTGGGAGGATTTGTATCAAAAAAACCAATAACTAAAAGACAGGTCTCAAAACAACAACAGGTTTCGAATAACCTGCGCATACAAGTAATTAAGAAATGCAACTTAACTGTGAACATGAACCAATAAACAAGCAAAGAAAAAAAAAAACCTAAACAATAAACAAGCAAGCCCACTTATCATTAGAGTTGTTGGATCACATCTGTAATCCTACTGAAACTTGCCACCTAGAAAGCAGCAATAAAGACTTGGATCACAAGCAGAACAGGGTAAAGGAATCCAGGTCGATGGTTCAGGACAATTAATTCATGGGAAAGGTATTCTGTGGCAGGTCGTATAGTTTAAGCCATCTGGAATACCAGAGTGGGCAGTCGTCACGTGTCAGCCGGAGAGTAGGTAGAACTAGGATGCTAGCCAGAAGAGAGGAAGTAGTAGGGTGCAAGCCAGAGTAGAAAGCAGGAATGTACCAGCCGTGAAGAGTATCAGAGTAGGGGATTAATCTTGAAGGATTGCAGTAGGATACTAAGAGATCTAACCAAGACAGAGGAGAGAGAAAGAGTAAACCAACTGCCGTACTGTAGCAACTATCAGTAATCATATCTGTGTTTGATATAACAGTCACTGGCTGGTTCTTAGCGGGCCTAAGGGGAAGGTGACCATAGCTTGTTGTATATTTGCCCTACTGCAAGGTGTGTTTCCAGTGCTTGGTAACATGGGTGAAGAAAGGAGGATTCCCTATAGTAGTGTTAGGTGGTATCTGTGGCGTGAGGTATTCCGACAGCTAGGACCTGAGTCGGTATTATATTGGAGAACTCGTTAAGAATATACGAGTAATATAGACTAGATATAAAGGTTACTTCAGTATAGATCGTCGAAGTATTGGTAACAATAAAGTAGAAAACTTATTATATTGATAAGATCTCTACACCCTGCTTGTTGATCTTTATCTACTCCGGGCTCTTGCCCAGGTCTTATACCATTTCCCGGGGTACATCTAACTATCATACTAGCGATGTACCTTTTCCAACTTCTCCTAGTTTCCCTGAATGTGTGAACACCTTTTGACCATGAGTTCCCCCACCCCACTTCGGCTTTAATCATTGCCCAAGTAATTGTGTCCAATTACTGGTTCTCGATTCTTATGCCATATGAACTTGGTCTGTATATGCAGCCTGGCTCACTATCATACCAGTGGTTCCTTCCGGTCATGTTGTGATCAACATTTCTCATGCCGGGTACTCATATGCTTACATCTTACATATCAGACTACATATGTCGGTCAGCTTAACTTTGAAGTGCCATAACTTCTTATCAAACCATTGGAACCTCACGGTTTACCTTCTTACTGATAGAGAAACATTTCTTCTATAGTGATCGGTGAAAGCCCCTCGGTCACATTGCTCCTGCACTTCCGTAGAGACTAATAACGATCCGTTGTGTAGTTGTAATAACAATGACGGGTGTTTGGGTTGAGCACGTGCCTTCTTACAGAAGTCACGTGTTCTTCCGACTCAGCTAGTTCGTGCGTGTCAAGGTAGGGTAACTCTGGCCTGTAAACATTTACGGGGAGTGCATGCGCCTAACAAGTACAAATGCTAAGGGATGTAAAGAGGGTCCTGGGAATAAAGAGGGACGAATATCGTGAGATGATGAAACAAATAAGAAAGAGGGTAGAAAATGCAGGGGATGGTCTCAAAAGGTAGAACTAAGAGTATAGAGAGGATAGACAAAGTCCCACACCCGTTAAGAAGAAGACGCATTACATGTGGTATAGTTAAAACGAGGTGATAATCTCATAGTGGGAGATTGAAATCGCGAGGGATGTACCGAACATGCAGCAGGTCCGAGTTAGTAAAGCTAGTGACATGTTTGTTTTATTTTACTCATATATTCCCAGTCAATGTACAGGAACTTGCCTGTAGTCCTGGCTCTAGTATAAAGAAAATGTTAATTCCCAACAACACAAAAGGAATAACCATGCAAAATTCTCCCAGGTGTAAACATTCCACCCACGCTTCACAAATGGTTTCCTATTATGAAAGTCAAGAAATACAGGCTAACGCAAAGAAATGGTTCTAATAAGTAAAGTAATATCAGCTTGAGAACTAGGAAAGTAAACATGAAAAGTAACAAACTCGATATGTGGCAAGGGTAGAAACACAACTGTGAAGCTTTAATAAAGGGAGGTCAGTGCAGGTGACATGGGTATTGTTGGCAAGGCCGAGTTGCAAGGCCATGTGAGACCAAATAGAGGACAAAGGACCAACTGACCAGTGATGGGAGAGATTGGTTCTCTGGGGGCCATTGGGGCAGCAGTTTAGATTTGCCAACTATACAGTTTCCTTCTCCTCCTGATGATTGACGTATAACTTGTGGGGGTTTATTTCTCCCAAGTTGGAGTGGGCACAAATGTATGATTTCTGTTAGTCATATGGGAAAAGGGTTGCATTCCTACATAATATTGGATACCCCGGCATTGCCCTATGTTTATCAAGTAAAGCCGCACACATCTGAAACACAGGGAATGGGAAGGCGTGAAGACATCAGACTGCATTGTATTTGAGTCTCAACTGCAAATGAAACTGTAATGAGGGCACTCTATAGAAAGACAGATCCTAAGATTGCGACTACACTGAAGACTCAAAGTAGAAGTACGGAGCAAAATAAAGATAAAGATAATTCAGACTAGATTCAAGCGGTAAAACTTAATATCGTTAAGCCTGAAAGCTTGACTCAATAAGTTCTCTTGAGGATGGTTGGTTATCAGAATAGGATGTCTCTCACTTTAGTTAAGTAGAATAATGTAAAGCCAGAGTACACCCGTTGACCATTCTGACCTTTCGCGAGCACCTTACTCAGCACAGGGCTGTCCAACTCACCTGCCTAAAAGGAGCCGATACGCGGAGGCAGTCGGACTTCTCTGATATTAACTATCTCCACAAAGAGAAAGTGCTTCCGGGGATGTGTCTCCAACTCCATCTGGATTAGGGAAACCTCCTTCCTATCGGTAGCATGTCATTAGGGGACCGACATCCTGACTGTAGAGATAATATCCATTGGGACTCACTGGCCCAGTCGTGGTTTGGTCTATACAAGCAACGCAGTCCATCGGCAAATCCCCTTGGCTATACTAAGCTTTTAAACCTGACTGCGTGCTCCCACCATAAGAAATCTCCTGCTGCTTAACTGCATGGGCGCTACCCACAGCCAACCATGCGGGACCCTCTTAAATCATGAAAAGCCTCACACCTCTAGCGCCCACCAATAACCCAGGGTAATGGTATAGTTCACCGGGTGGCCGGGGACAGGCTTTGGGGTGGTTGTCTTGAAAGCTTTGCGGCTTCCCCGGGTAGCCCTAAGCACTCTATAGTTCACCATACCACTACCTGGGGGCTAAGGTATGCCTGTAGGTGGTTCCCAGGTGTTATCCAGGTGGCACCCCAGGAGGCGGTCCCCCTCCCACGCCTTATATATCCTGCTGTTAGGCGCACGGACTCCCCGTAAGGATTTACAGGGCAAAGTTACCCTACCTTGGCGCATACGAACTTCGAAGGAAAAAGATAACACCCCCCTCCAGCCCCGGCGTTGGGACGGCGCGTCATCACT
>Ga0307517_10013081_pt1 | contig 11315 bp, 8 predicted proteins | sample 23_EM_MG_FD_194515 | JGI IMG/M metagenome (GOLD analysis project Ga0307517, IMG submission 194515) | Populus trichocarpa ectomycorrhiza microbial communities from riparian zone in the Pacific Northwest, United States - 23_EM | ecosystem: Host-associated > Plants > Roots > Unclassified | place... | reverse complement strand
ACTGTAAGGTATATCGTTAGATATTAAAGATACAAAGTAAGAAATAAATGCGATGTTAAAATTTAAACCCTAGAATGATTAAGATTTAACTTGATAAGATAGAGACTTTCTCACGAACGGAGATCTACCGTAAACCTTAAATATACCAACGAATAGAAACATGACTTAGAAAAACAATCAATCAACAATGCAATTTACTATAGATAGGATGAATTGGTGGTGATGTGTTTTTTCCTTTTGCACAACTAGTTCCCTTACTTAGACTCTTAGAGACCATTAGGTTTCCTAGTGACCTTACTAGGTGGCCAAAATCATAATTTTATGATTTATCCCAACACATCCAAAACTTTCGATCCAGGAGAGAGACTTGCCATTCAACGCCATGCATGCCACAACAAGATGACAACTCTACTAGAAACTTTTCTGGTTGGACTAAGCTTTGTTGATTGTTTTTTTGTTGTGCCTTATTTATTTTGTTGGCCTGTGTGATTTAATTTTAGCATATATATATTTTTTACATATTATTTATGCATACGTATATTGGATATGGATTAATACCTTCATGCATCTTAATTTTGAGAATAAACCTAATTTTTGGCTAGGTGGGGGAGTATCGGTCTGCCTCATGACTTTTAGTTGGGGTTCATATTTTGAAACACCCAACTATGAAATGAGAGTTTACTTGGTAATGACGGTTACACTACGCCCTAACCATTTCTTGTAAATTCTTATACTACTTTTAGGAGAGGTAGTTACTGGGGAGATCATAGACCCTTTTAAGATCAGGTAGTAAGCCTACCACTCATGTAATGACTAGAACCTACCCTTAGCATGTTGACTCCCTAATAATTCGTTATGTATCAAGGAAGTCCTAATAAAAAATCCTAAACTCTGAAAGATTTATTCAAGCTAAGACCATGACTTCCATGACCATTTTTTAGTACAACCAAAAATCAAAGATGATACAATTGGTTGAGGGGGACTACCTAAGGACCAAGGCCGGGGAATTACCAAGCATGATCAAAGTATATTACTTAGTGAATAATATGGAGAAGCTTGTGTCAGTCTTAGGATATATGAACGAGACCCTTTCTAAAAAAAGGTATGAGAGAATTGCTCATTTGGTGAGGCTTCTAGTATAGATTTCTGCATTTCTAGGACCCAGGTTACAGATGCTTTACTTTTAGAGATATCAACATAATCCCTACTATTGAGGAATATGCTTAAATCCTAAATTTCCCAAATGACCCTCACAAGGTGTATTTCAGACAAAGAATTGGGGACATGACTATCAAAGTCACCAAATTACTGCACCTAGACCAAGTTGACCAGTATAGGACAACCAATGAGGGGTTTAAGTGGAAGCTCATTGAAACTAAGCTGAAGGCAAATAAAGATGGGGGAAAGTTAAGAGAAAAGAGATAACAATCGATCACTTTTTCCATATTTAGGTCGGTTATGTTTCCTTCAGAAGTTGCTATGATCATCAATGTCAAAGCCACCAATGACTTTGTTGAATATGAATGAACAATGAATAACCATACTACAACTGTCTTGGCTGAAACTTTCCTGTTGATAAACCACTAGAGGCTACATAGAAAGGGAGTGATATGATGTTATATTCCATTATTGTTCCTGTAGATAGCGAGTCATTTGGAAACCCTGAGAAAAGCTTTTAGTAATTTTTTATGGTTTAACATGAAGCCCCTTAAGTTAGTTATGAGTAAGAATTGGAGTAACATAGATGAAAGGGCCTGGGTAAAAAAAATACCAAGTTATGCCTTATAGTAACTTCAAATGGAAAGCCCCTTGGGTAGAGAATTCCTCTTATATCATGAGTTATGAAGACAAGGTATGAGTCTTGTTGATTGGGTTATCTAGTTACATTGGCTATTTACCCTAATTGGTTGCTAGACAGTTTGGAGGGATTTAATATATGCCGAGTACTTGGGGTTTAGCCGAGTATACTAGGTTATTTAAGAATTCTAATTTTTTGGTTGAATTAGAGGCTATCAAACATGATTGGAAGCAACTCATTCTGGTCCACAAATGACCGTGAAGAATCCTTAGTTAGCCCTAATTACTTAGTTTAGAGAAACAATGGATTGTCTAGGTTATTTAAAGGTTTGGGAATACAAGGCCCAATGGTGGTTGGCAAAGTTAGACCATCTATCACTAGGGAACAAAAAAAAAAGGGTTAGTAAAGAAGAGGAGTTGCGAGATGAGCTAAATAAGTTGAGAATTAAGCTAAGTAACAAAAAGAGTTAGTAGAATTTCTTAGAAAACTAGCTATTGAAAGAAGGAAAGATGAAGGTCCTTTTGAACTAGCAGTTTAGAGAAAAGCATGAACGGATAGCCATACTAATGTAAGACTTGGAATGGGGAAAGAATGATCAAAGAATGGCAAGGCATAACTAAGAAGTATGAGAAAATTGCATAAGGAATCTAGGAGTAGTTGAAGGAAATAATGGCCAAGTACGATGATTTGATGAACAAGCATGTGATGCTGGAAAAAGAACTAGTTACTCTAAAAAGCATCTCCAAAAATGAAGCAAAGGTTGACAAAGAACTAATTACTTCTTTTAAAAAAGGAAAGAGACAGTAATAGAAAGAGGTTGAAAGTTGAGAAAGAAAAGAACATGTTGGCCAATCATAACATTGAGGAAGAAAGAAGCTTAAGAGTTGAATACAAAAGCCAAGATGATGATGAAAGAGAAGCTAGAAGAGCAGCCAAATCAGACATGAAGGAGTACTAGGATATAGCAAAAGCCATGAGAGAACAAGTCTTCATAGTCCAGTCTGAGCTAGAAATCCAGGAGGAGGAACTAAAGAAGCTGAAAGAGCAGTATTAAGAAACTGATGGAGAGCTGAGCGAGCTGAGATAGATGTTTGAAGAATAACAAGATCACATCAGTAGATTCAATGTACAGATGAACATGAAGATAACTGAGTTTGACATTAAACAAAAAAAACTTTAGAGGGCTAAAAACTAAGTCCGACAGCTTGAACAGATAGTCTAGATGTTAAATAGGAACAACGAGTCACTAGTTGCAAGCAATAATGCGTTGCTCTAAGACAGTATTGTATTCCATTACAAGATCGAGTAGACAAACATGTTGATTGATATGGTGGATCGAAAAGCAAATGAACTGTGAGTAAAAGCCTCTTTAATCAGCGCAATAGTGCCAACAAATACAAGTAGAATTTATATGAAGTTTCAACTTTTATCCGAAATGTAGCCAACATGAGGATTGCTTTTGAGAATGAGTAGAGATATATATGAGTCTTATCCCCGTAAGTAAAAACTTGTATGAACAATTTGCTTTTGATGAATGAAAAAGGCTTAGACCTATTTTTAATGTTGTATTTTCCAATGTTTATAGCACTCATTTGAGACAAGGATTTGAGAAGGATCTTAATATATTCGTCAGACTATGAGTTATACCCATATTTAACAAGGAAGTCATGTATTAGCTCTTTAAACAGGCTAATCCATATTCGATATACATGTACATACACTTGCATCCATAAATATACATGTACTCATGCTTTGGGGTTTTAAATGTCATGTTTGCATATTCAGGTTGAATCATAGATCTCTAGAAAGCCCAAACCCGCAAAGTTTATAACACCTGACTTCAATAAAAAAACATGGAAGATGAAGAACACGCTCACCGTGATGCCCACTTCTAAGAGGAGTTGGACTCTTTGAAGATTAACATAGCTCGTATTACTATCTTGCTTGTAAAAAAGCTAAAAAAATCTCTGGTGAAGGCCTGTTCAATTGATCTGTGACCTTCGCTTAAACTCAAGCAAAAATTCAGCCTAAAGAAACGATGGGTGGAAGAGGTCAGGAACCCCAATGCAATACAGTGTTTGCACATTCAACAAAACCTGTAAAAACCATAACATCCATAGATGTATTCGCCAATGAATCCTACAAGACAAAATCTTCTGAGGACATTGTTTATGATAAGATAACAATGTTAAAAGCAAGAGTAAAGGCCATCGAGGGTGTGGACTTTTAGGATCCTGTATAGGCCGCAAAGATGTGTCTAATTCTGAACATGATTATACCAAAAAAAGTTTCATGTATTAGTGTTTATAAAGAACACCAGAACTCAGTGCCTTGCCACTCATCTAAAGTATTATTGCAATAAGATGGTTGAAGTCGTGCATAACAAAAAAATATTGATGCACTTATTTTAGAATAGTTTCAGTGGGGCAACACTAAACTAGTATATGAGGCTAGATAACACAAAGATTCGGAGATGGAAAGACCTAATGGATGCTTTCATCAAGCAGTCATCAAGCAGTATAAGTACAATATGGATTGTCGTGCCCTCCTCGCGGGGGTGCGATGTCATGGTGATATTTTCTGAGTGGTGTCCTGGAATGATCTTTGGTTGGATAAGGGAGTCACCACCTAGTATTATGGTTACTAAGAACCCTAACTACTATTTTAGAAATTCTAGGCAAGTGACTAATTGCATAAAATGAATGTAGGCTGCTTTGTTTATTTTTTTTTGTTTGCTATGATTTGATGATGTTTCTATTTCTATCAATCTACTATGATGGGTTTGCTACGATGAATAAATCCAAGTTTTCTAAGACAAGAACTTGGTCTAAAATAGTGAAATATCCTCAATTATCATTAAGGGTTTTTTCAGGATAAACTTGTAATGTTTTGCTATCGTATCATTACAAATAATATTTAAGATAAAATTCATTGTAGTTTTTTTTATCCTTTTATTATGAGTGAATGAATTGTATTATTCATAATAATATTTTGGATATTAACCTTATACATATTTTTTTATCCTTATATTAAAGTTAGTAATAATAAATTATTATCCTTGATAATATTTTGGATATCAACCCCTTTTAGGTTTTTTTATCCTTATATTACAAGTGAATAATATATTCTTCTTGCCAACAATAAATTTTTAATATTTTTGAAATATAGGCCTAAATCCTTTAAAATTTTACAAACTTGTTGTAAAATTCAAGAAATATTTTTTTTTAAATGCCAAAATATATATATATATATATATATATATATATATATATATATATATATATATTTAAAATGCTCATATAATTTTAAGGATTTTTAGCCATATGCAAGAAAAAAAGATTTTTTTATTTAAATTTTTTTTTTAGGCTTTGTTTTGCAAAAACCCATTTTTCTTTGTAATAAAACAGCCAAACACAAGCGTAAAGAGTTGTTTGCCAAACACACCCTTAAACAAAAAAAAAACCTTTAGAAAAAACTTTGCCAACCAAACAAGGCCTTGGCCATTTGACTCGATTTTAACCTGACCAAGTTGACCTGAAATCCTTGGTTCAACCATAAATTAAACCAAAGATTTAGGTTTGACCCGAAAACAAACCAAAAACAAAAACAAAGCAAAAAAGAAATTAAACACCAAAAAAACACAAAACTCAAAATTTCTTGGTCAAATCAGATCAAATACAAAAAAAAAAAAAACAAAGAACACAAAGAACATTCAAACATATTCCACCAACAACAATAATTCATACCAGATTTCATGGAATCAAAAGCACATAAAGGTTGGAGATCATTAATGGATCAAGAATTATAGGTGTTCATTCACTTTGATTATATTAAATCTTGACAATTTGGCCATAAAAGGTTTCATTTCGAAACCAAAACCCTAAGATAAAAATTCTAAAATTCATGTTATAAATGCAAGTTAAGCCTAGATTATTGGCTAACAATATCGTGTGAAGATGCAGATGCAAAGAAATGAAACATAACAAGTCAAAATCATATAGATAAGGCAATGCTTCCGGGAAGAACATGAAGAACATTTAAACTTGAACCCAATATCGTGAAACCCAACCTAGAATAGTTACGATCGAACCAAGGCTATAAATATGTTGAAAATCATGTAAGGATCAATAATCTAACATTCATTCACTTCGATTATCAAAGAATCAATATGATTTTGTCAAAATGGGTTTCGGTTCAAAACCAAAACCCTAGAATTAAAACCCTCCAAAACTTGTTATTGATGCAAATAAACCCTAGATTATTAATTAATAAAGTACAACAAAGTGTTTAATGCAAAGGAATGGACCAAAACTAGTCCAAATCGTAGAGCTAAAGCAATGTTCTTTCCAAGAACACAAAGAACACTACCTTAGAAAACCTAGCCACTGCTTAGAAACTCAACCACTATTAGGCCTAAAAAACTGGCATTTTAGGCCTTTAAACACACTGCTTTTAGTCCTCACAAACCACATTACCATAACTAAACATGTTTGAATAAAGAAAACTAATAAATAACATCAAAACATTTGAATCATGCAAGAAGTTCCAAACTTCAAAATTACCAACTTAAAACAACCTATATATTCAACAATGTGGGATTCAAAATACAAAAAACCATTTTATTTTATAAAAATCAGCCATATACATATTGTCATGGCATCTAGTAGCATGAACAATAACTCCAAGTAAGATTTAAACAATAATAACAACATTTTACATACTAATCGAAACCAAAACCACAATCAACACGATCCAAAAAATATATTTGGAAACATCATTAAACATGCATGAACAAGCTAAAGATGTGCCTCATGAACATCATCTACTAGTCTAAGTGAAGGTTTTATACTCTCTAAGCTCTAACAATGGCTGCTACCTTTTCTTTTCCAAACTTGTTACTTTCTCTCTAAGTAGAGGAAATCTGATGCTAGGATCTTGAACCTTCATACTTAAGGTTCATTTTACAATAGTATTATGTCCCTTTTCTCTCTTTCCCCCCCTTTTCTGCCTTGATTTTCAAAGGGTATTTATAGGTTTTCAAGCTAGGTTTTCTTATGGATTTAATCAAAGATTGATCCTCATTCATCAAAACTTGGCACTCTGATCAAAATGAAAGAGTTTTTGGTACGTATTAAAGTTGTGAGCTCTGTTCCCATGTTGGTTTTATAATGGTGGTTTTGCAAAAAACTTGGTTTTGGAGATTTTGGTGGTTTTCCTAAACTAAAAGACCAAGATACCTGTTTTTAGCCTTTTGATCTTAAGAGAGTTGTGGCCAACCTTTGATAAGAACACACTAAAAAGGCTTAAAGTGTGAACACGCGAAAAGATTAGTGGTTTTGTGAAATGAGTATCATAGCCATTGATGACTGAGTTACCCACTTTCAAGGCTTCGTTGGACCAACTCCGACATCATTATCATTAAAGACCATTTGAAGTTGATAGAGAGGGTGCACACTTTTTGTTTGGATCCAACCTCTCTTGATTTGAAGGCCTGCAACCTCACATTCATTCATCTGAAAATGCCAACTTGATCAACCTAGAATATGAAAATATTGTGATGGCTGATCAGGGACAAGATGTTATTGAGTTCATTGAAGAAAATGAGATGTAAATGTTTTATGGGAGTAGCTGATCAACTCAACTTTTTTCTCCTACTCTAAATTGTTAGTTTAGTATGCCCTGTAGCTAATCGGTTGGTTACACGTGGTATTATTATATTCATATAAATACATATTTATTATTAATAACCCTTTGTTCATAACTCAGATACTGAGATCAGTGATCGAGGCAATGCCTAGTGCCTCGGCCCTGACAATCCCAAAGCTCCAGCAGTACAAGCAGCTTCAGTAGCTACAACAAAAACTGATAGTATGGTCACATTAGTGCGGATTGTAAAAAGCATGAGAGAACTTGGGTATGAGCCCTTTTTAGGCAAACTAAAGTTTTTGAAGGAGTTCCGTACTACCAAAAGAGCCTACAAACTAAAAGGCCACAAAATGGTAAGTATGAGTAAAGTTGTATCTGTTGTTGTTCAAAACAATATGCCTTTGAAGCAAAAGGACCCAGGTGCGTTTACTATCTCAATTGTTATTGGTAATGCTAGTTTTAAAAAGGCCTTATGCGATTTAGGTGCATCCATTAGTGTTATGCCTAAACATGTTTATGATTCTCTTAGTCTAGAGCCTTTGAATAAAACTAGTATTGTAATACAACTTGCGGATCGTAGTTTTGTTTATCCACTTGGTGTGATAGAAGATGTACTAGTCAAGATTGATCGTTTGGTTATTCCATGTGATTTTTATATTCTTGATATGGAACGTGATTCTTATGATTCATTAAACAACACTCTTATATTGTTTGGGAGACCATTCTTGAAAGCTGCCAATATAAAAATTAATTGTGGTAAAGATACTTTGTCCATGGAAGTAATTTTCATGATGCAATGAAATATCCTTACAACAATGTTTATTCTATAACTTGCTATGACCAAGTTGATAAGTGTGTGCAACAAGTTTTTGATTATGATTGTGAGGAAGGATTAAGCGTGACTTTGAGCTATGACTATGATTTTATTGAGATAGAAGAGATGGAGAGGCACATATGTGTTCCCAAAAACGTGCAAGAATCAACATTGACTTTGCAAGCTTTGCAAACGATTTCCCCTGGTAATGTCTTTGTTGATTTAGTATTTTCACATAAAAAGTTGTTGTCATCTATTTTACAGGCCCTCGAGTTAAAATTGAAACCTTTGCCTAATAATTTGAAGTATGTATTCATTGGTGACAACAATACACTTCCCGTTATCATAGCAAAAGGTTTGACAAGTATGCAAGAGGAAAAACTTGTGAAGTTGTTAAGCAATCACAAAACAACAATTGGATGGACTTTAGCCGACATCAAGGGTATTAGTCCCTCGATGTGTATGTATCACATACTATTGGAGGACAATGCAAAACCAACGAGGGAAATGCAAAGAAGGTTGAATCCGCCTATGATGGAGGTAGTGAAAGCTGAAATTTCAAATCGAGAAATCAAGTCCATTTTGAAGGAAACAATGCAACTTAACCGGCAAGATTGGAGTCCATGACTTGGTGATGCACTTTGGGCTTGTCGGACTTCTTACAAATCACCTATAGGAATGTCACCTTATAAGATGATTTATGGGAAAACATGTCATCTACTAGTGGAGCTTGAACACAAAGCTTTTTGGGCCATTAAACAATGTAACATGGATTATGATGCTGCTGGGCAAGAAAGTTGCAATTGCAAGAGTTGGAAGAGATTCGAAATAATGTTTATTAGAATTCATGGATTTACAAAGAAAAGACCAAGAGTCTTCGTAACCGAATGCTTACAAGAAATGAGTTTCTTGTTGGAGACAAAGAACTTCTTTATCATTCGCATTTAAAACATTTTCCTGAAAAGTTGCACTTTTGTTGGACTGGACCCTTTGTTGTTTCTAATGTTTTTCCTTATGGTGTAGTTGAAATTACAAGTTTAGAAACAAACAAAGTGCTTAAGGTCAATGGGCATCACTTGAAACCTTTCTATGAAGGTTGGACGACAGAACTCATCGTTTCTGTGGAGTTAGCTGAACCAATCTATGAAGAATGAACATGCCACATGTCGAGCTAATGACATAAAACAAAAACGCTTACTGGGAGGCAACCCAACATAAAAAGAAAAAAAAATCAGATTTTCTTTCTTTTTCCTTTATCTTTTATTTTTCACATTTTACTTTATTTTGTCATTCTCTTATATTCCCTTTCTTTTATTTCAACAATGAGGACAATGTTATGTTTAAAGTGTGGGGGTATTGAAAGAATTTTGGTTTTCTTTGTTGTGTCAAAAAAATAATAATCTATGTTTGATCTTTTTGAACTCCCATTGGTTTATGAGAATATGAGTATTATGTATGAGAATTAGTTGAGATAGATGAAGATATAAATCGAATGAATGAGTGTGCATGCAAGTTTTACTGTTTAATTGGTTTAGGGATTGACTTTGAAAACATGCCATGTTGAATTTATCGTGTTATACCAATGCAAGCTTTTGATCCTTCAACATTATATTCTTTGATTGTGTATTCTTTCAATGACATGTATCTCTAGAACTTGCTTCATATCTTATTGAGATTACATTCACATTACATATGTACATGAAGATGATAAAGGCATTAGGAATTTTAACCACTTGTGCCAAAAAGCCAACCTAAAGCATATTATCCTTAGTGAGCCTTTTTTGAGCTTGTTTATCTTTTCTTTGTTTTACCCATGTGTAAACCTGCACTTTTTATATGTTTTCCTTTTCCCCTGACCAAGGATTAGTAGAGCATATACTTGTTGATATTTCATAGGTTATGGTTAGAAATTATGTGAAAAGAAAAAAAATGATGATTGATGAAAAGATGGGTAAAATTGCAAAAGGTGAAAGAAAAAAAAGAAAAACAAAGAAAGAAAAAGAAAAGTGTTCCATTGTGTTCGTAGTTCTTAAAATTTTATGTTGATAGAGCTTGAAATCAAATGAAGTTAAGTATTGGTGCTTAAAGATGTAAACTTTGCGTGCTTTGATGAGATATCTTGTTTGAAAAATAATTTTTTTTAAGAATGTACTACTTCCTTTGGTTTTAGCCTTTTCTTTTCCTTTCTTTTACCTCACCTTAGCCTTAGCCCCATTACAACCGAAAAGTAAGACCTTTTGATTCATGCATTGTTTGTAATATATTAGTAATGGAGATGAGATTGAAGAGCAAGCTTAATGTAGAATATATTCATTGATTGAATTTGAGAGATTTAAACACATAGGCCCTAAACACGTGAGTGTTGGAGTGTATATCAATGAGAGGACCTATCACTTTGGCATGATATAGATTTCATTTAAATCCCAACGATCAATTGAGTTTTGAAGTTTGCATGTAAATAAATTCATGAAAATTTGTTCTATTTATCCTTCTTGATTGTATTCTTGTTTATACTGCATATATTCTTGAACATTGATGGGAGATTAGGAGATTAGTCATAGTGATTTAATTTAATTTATTTTCAATTTGATTTTATCTATCCTTTCTCGAGGACGAGCAAGAGCTAAGTGTGGGGGTATTTGATGCAACCATATTATTCGATGGTTTCACCCACAATTAACTAGTGTTTTGCCTATGTTTATATATAAAATGCCTTGATATTCTTTATTTTATGTTTTGAAGGCACTTTTGGATGAAAGCTGCAAAAAGGAGTAAATTGGAGGTAATTAGCAGATTTGACATTCAGTCGATGTTTTATGTAGAGCGTTGACACGACCAAAAGATTGATGTCTTCTCCCAAGTGTAGGAATGTCGAAGTAATAAATAACCCGGCAAGACCGGGGTCGAACCACAGGGAGGTTAACTATATTATAATAATAATAATAATAATAAGTTGAAGAGAGCTTTGAGATGTGATATTGATATAAGGATTAAACAATGATAAAAACAATTGTCAAGGTTAGAGGATCCACTAATGGTATTTCAAACAAGTATAGT
>Ga0307517_10013080_pt1 | contig 11315 bp, 7 predicted proteins | sample 23_EM_MG_FD_194515 | JGI IMG/M metagenome (GOLD analysis project Ga0307517, IMG submission 194515) | Populus trichocarpa ectomycorrhiza microbial communities from riparian zone in the Pacific Northwest, United States - 23_EM | ecosystem: Host-associated > Plants > Roots > Unclassified | place... | reverse complement strand
TGATATAAATCAAAATTGATTCCATAATCAAAATTTTAAATTGCAATTAATAAAGATATTAGCATAGTTTTTAAACCCGATCCGGGTTCCGGGTTTTGACCGGGTCACCGGGTCACCTAGGTCAATTCTTTTTTTTAAAAAATTAAAACGATGTTGTTTTAGTAAAAAAAAAGTCAACAAGTTGCAACTAGGTTTTTAACCGGGTCTGGACAGGTCAACTGGATCGCCCGGTCAGCCAGGTCACCCCAGATTTTACCTTTTTCTATTTTTTCTTAAACCCGGCTCGGTTCCAATTCTGGGTCTGCCAGGTCCCGGATCGATCCGTCAAGTCAGACCGGATTTTAAAACTATAGATATTAGGAATACCCTATTCTTTTATCTTAACATTCAATTTTTAAAAAAATTTAATTAGAGTGAATTACCGGTTTATTCTAATTTATAATATATTAATTTAAAATAATATTATAAAAACTCATTTATGCGCTGTAAAAATATTTTAAAATTTTTTTGAATTTGTTTTAATTTTATTTTAAATTAATTTTTCTTTGTATTTTCAAATATAACAAATAAATTTAAAAAATATATTATTTTAATATATATTTTTTAAAAAAATATTTCTTTTAAAAATCTTTACCGCAAACTGAGTTACGTAAGTTTTATAATATTCAAATCATCCATAAAAGTGAAACACAAGCAAAGCACCGCAATTCCAGACGTAACTTGACAGCCAATTAAATTAGTACAAATGTACGATACACATGCACTTGCGTAGCAACTTGCCAGTAACTTACAATACCTCCATTTCCTTGTCGTTTTACCCATATAAAAAAGAAAATCCCCCTTCCCCCACGACCAATCTAGAATAATAAAAAATGGCAGCAACTCAACATTAGCACCCAATTCAACTCAGCCACGTTAGGTAAATAAAACTCACAAATCCCACCTGGCAGTCTTAGAAATTCAAACAGAAAATAGACCGTAGAGGATCGAATTCGAAGAAGTAAGCGAGCACTTATGGGAAGAGAGACGGGCGGCCCTCGTGAATCGATCCCTTTTTTTTTTCTTAATTAATTTATTAGAACATTGATGATTTAACCAAAAAATCCGTGAGGAGATAAGATAAGTTCCTTTTTATTCTATATTATTATTAGTACTATTATCATAAATAAATCATCTGAGATTCAGTCTCTCTTGTGATCACACAGAGAGAGAGAGAGCAATGGCTACTACTAGTTCACATTTCTCACCGACGTCGCATTGGTGCAGCAATGGCAGTTCAATATCAAGATTGGTCGATTTTGGATCAAAATGGAGGAGGAAGCAGCAGCTCTTCTCCATGAATTCGCGTCGTGTGGTAAAAAGGAGGTCGGTCTCGGTCAGTATTAAGAATGTGTCAAGTAGCGAACCTAAGCAGAAACTCAAAGATGATGCTCTCATCGAAGAAGAAGGTGCGCGCGTGCTTCTTTTACATTTTACTCTTTCCTCAACTTCTGTGTTTGGTGCGATATGGTATGCTTTATTATTGTTGTTGTTGCTGTTATAGTGATAGTGATGAATTCTATTTTTATTTTTTTTACTATCTATTAGATTGTATTGGAACCCGTCGTCTCGTCTGTTCGGATTAAGATCTTATTATTATTATTATTATTATTATTATCAGAAGCTGTCACGATATTTATTTGGTGATCTTGCTTGCTGTTTAATTAATCCAGGAACAGGTCGTTTGAGATAAGCAGCAAAAAGCTGAAAACCATCTCTCATTATGATGTCTTTTTATTTTTATGAGTTGATGATGGGTTCGGATCTTTTTTGATGCTGAAATGCCAAATTTTGAACAAAATCAAGTGTTTTTTTTTATATAAAAAAAGTAACATGGATGTTTGTTTTCCTAGCTCCTTAGTTGCAAAAGAATAGGGAATGTCAAAATAAGTTTTTCTTTATATATATATATATAAATATTTATTTATTTTCTTTTTTTATTGCAGAAGTCCCAAGAATTTTGAATCCTTCCACTCCAAATGCTTCATCTATTGCCTCGAGTATCAAATACCATGCAGAATTCACACCGTTGTTTTCTCCGGAGCGATTTGAGCTTCCCAAGGCTTACTATGCTACTGCACAAAGTGTCCGTGATGCTCTCATTATAAATTGGAATTCAACATACGAGTCTTATGAGAGGTTAAATGCAAAACAGGCATATTATCTATCAATGGAATTTCTACAGGTTTGTTGTGTTCCCTTGCGTCATTTCCAACATTCCATAGTGTTATTATTATTATTATTATTATTAGCTAGAAAACAGACTTCAATAATGCCTGGCATTATTGTTTAATCATTCTCTCTTTTTGTAGGGTAGAGCACTGTTGAATGCCATTGGTAATTTAGAGCTGACTGGTGCTTATGCAGAGGCTTTGAGCAAGCTTGGGCACAGCCTAGAAAATGTGGCTTGCCAGGTGATTTTCTTTTAGTAACGTCTTTAGGCACAAATTAGTAGTGTCGCTGATCATTAATGGTATATTTTGCATAACCTGGTGTTACTTGAAGCCCTTTTCTTTTAAGCAAAACTTACTTGAAATCAAAGGCCAGTTAGATGAAGCTGAATGGTACGTGTCACAATCTTTGGGGAAAGGCAAAATGGAGAGGATACAAAGAAACAAGCTAGCTGCTGAAACTTAAGACTCAGATCTCATTGACTTGATTAAATAACAGTTAACTAATATTTGGAAAATTAATTGAAAACTGAATTGGAACGTTTCTTTAAATTATTGACTATTTCTCTTTGATATTTTGAAACCTGTGGCTTGAAGCCTCTGCTGCTTACTGCAATGACTTTGATATTTATTTAATAAAGCTTTTCAATAAAAATAAACCTACATGCGTACATGTTTTTCTCTCCGTCTGTGTGCAACCTAAAAATAAATCCATCGAGTGCGTGTTAATAGGAGCCTGATGCTGCACTTGGAAATGGGGGTCTTGGGCGACTTGCGTCCTGCTTTTTGGACTCGTTGGCAACGTTAAATTACCCAGCATGGGGCTATGGATTAAGATACAAGTATGGCTTATTTAAACAGCAGATTACAAAAGATGGTCAGGAGGAAGTTGCTGAAGATTGGCTTGAGGTATGGTTTCTTTGATGCTTTCTGCTCATTATCTTTCATTTCAGGCAATTCCACTGGTATGTGAAGTTTATAAAACTTTGATTAGGTTTTGGTGACACTTTATTTATCCATTATGATAACCTCTTACATTTCATTTAACTTTATTTTATCCTTGTAGATGGGCAATCCCTGGGAAATTCTTAGAAATGATATCTCATATCCTATAAAATTTTACGGCAAGGTTGTCTCTGGATCAGATGGGAAAAAACACTGGATTGGTGGAGAAGATATTAAGGCTGTGGCATATGATGTCCCAATACCGGGATATAAAACTAAAACCACTATTAACCTTAGACTTTGGTCAACAAAAGCTCCATCAGAAGATTTGGACTTATATGCTTTTAATGCAGGAGACCACACCAAAGCATATGAGGCCCTCTCAAATGCTGAAAAGGTGTGTATGTGTGTTTCCTTCTTCTTAATACTTATGTTCTCACAAAAAAGTTTGCTTTACATGTTGCATGTTAATTTAGACAGTATAAGCTATTGTCCCGGGCTCAAAATTCATTAATCAAACCTATTGATTCAGGGTTTTGCGTACTGCCATGTTTTCTTCTCCAAGTTTACGATGTCTTTGTCCGTTGCTGCACTCTCTTTTTTAGCTTCCATATCTAATGCCATTGCTTTGTTTTTTAGTACAACATGAACTGTAAATGGTAAGATTTGGTTATGAAAGTGATTTCATGTAATATCAGATTTGCCACGTTCTTTACCCTGGGGATGACTCACTGGAGGGCAAGATTCTTCGGTTGAAGCAACAATATACCTTGTGTTCAGCTTCTCTCCAAGATATCATATCATGTTTTGAGAGAAGATCAGGATCGAACATAGATTGGGAAAAATTTCCAGAGAAAGTTGCAGTGCAGATGAATGACACTCATCCCACACTGTGCATCCCTGAGTTGATGAGAATTTTGATAGATTTGAAAGGTTTAAGCTGGAAGGAGGCCTGGAATATCACTCAAAGGTACTCCCAATCACAGCTGTTTAATGTAGAGGGATTTTACCAAATTCATTTGTTTCGGAAGATATCCTCCTAAACAGTCATGATCTGAGGAATTCAAAATATACCAAGCAAATAGCTGAATGGTTCTAATGTAATGGACATATTAGCTATTACTTGATGAGTTTCTTGTTTACCCCTCATTCTGGTTGATTGGTACCAGTTAGCGGATTTCGTTAGAGAGCCTCTTCTTTAGGTTTCTGTCTTTCATTCTAAGACAATTTGCCAAGTGATCTGCAGAGAATAAAATGGAGAAACGAAATTCTCCATTTAATTCTCTAATGTTTGCTCCTCTATTATCTGTTTGCAGTTGACAAATCATATGTTTATTTTTTCATTTTTTATTTCCTGTTCTCTCTTTAACTTCAGTTCTTTCCAACTTGTTTCATGCATTAGATTGGCCTATCTCATTTTCCTACTTGAAATAGCTGAGAAAATCAGATAGAACATAGATATGTTTGAAGGTTTTTTGAAGCATTTATTTTCCTTCTTCTTGTTTTTATTAATTATTTAGTCCATAAAGTTATCTCACTTTTGTTATTCTCTAGTTTGATAACTTGTATCCTTTCAATCTTCCTTTTATTTAATAGAACTGTGGCATACACAAACCATACTGTTCTACCAGAGGCTTTGGAGAAATGGAGTCTAGAACTTATGCAGAAACTACTACCACGACATGTTGAGATCATTGAATTGATTGATGAAGAGGTAAAATTGAAGATGTTCATGAAGCAAAACCCAGTTTCTCTGTTGTTTTCACCTTAAATCTAATTGTTCTCATTTCATATTTGACAGCTGATTTGCACCATAGTATCAGAGTATGGTACCGAAGATTCCGATTTGTTGGAGAAGAAACTGAAGGAAATGAGAATATTAGAAAATGTTGATCTCCCTTCAGCTTTTGCAGAGTTGATTGTTAAGCCTAAGCAAAGCTCTGTGGGTGTTACCAGTGAGGAATTAGAAAATTCTGATGAAGAAACCAAGCTAGTTTATAATTCTGAAGAAGAAACTCTCTCTAAGAGAGCTAATGATTTTGAAGAAGAAACTAAGAGAGCTAATGATTTGGAAGAAGAAACTAAGAGAGCTAATGATTTGGAAGAAGAAACTAAGAGAGCTAATGATTTTGAAGAAGAAATGGAGCTGGTTGATGAAAAAGATGAATCCAAAAGCAAAGTAACTCAGAAGAAGGAGAAGATAATGGCAGAACCACCCCCTAAACCACCAAAGATGGTCCGTATGGCTAATCTTGCTGTTGTGGGTGGTCATGCAGTAAATGGAGTTGCTGAGATACATAGTGAAATAGTCAAGGATGAAGTATTTAATGCATTTTATAAGGTATTCTTGCCTTCTTTAATGGCAATATAATTCAGCTAAATGATTCTATTGATTCTGAGGATTTTCAGTCCATTTAATAATTAAAAAATCCCCATCTCTTTAACCATTGTTCTGAAATTTGACAGTTGTGGCCAGATAAGTTTCAAAATAAGACAAATGGGGTTACACCAAGAAGATGGATTCATTTCTGCAATCCAGGTTTGAGTAAAATTATTACTGACTGGATTGGCATGGATGATTGGGTTTTAAATACTGAAAAACTGGCAGAACTAAGAAAGGTAATCCACTGCATCTGGATTTCACATCTCCGAAATTCTCTTAATTGGTAGATCACACTTGTCCATTGCTGAAATCAAATTATACAGTCTTTCCATTTTTCTGTATGAGCATTTCTTTTGCTTTCCATTGTTGCGATATTTGATATGTTAATATTATTGGGAACTTCAAAATCTTGGGAGTACCATGTTGTACATGTCTTAATATCCACTCGGGTCCGGAATTGTCTGACTTCCTTACTGCTACAGAGACTATGATCATATCCCTTTTTTTGTGCTGTAACATTTTGACCTCTGGGAAGAGAGCTCATGTTCAAAGTTCATTAATATCTTAGGATTTCTTGATCAAAATTTGTGGTTAGCATTTACAATGACTTTAGCATCCATGCACAACCTTTAGACAACGCTACCAAGATAATTCATGTTAACTAAGGGCACTGAAGAATAAAAAGTGTCATGTTTTAACTAATTCATCCTCTCAATGCTCTACAGTTTCAGTTTATACAGATTGGCTGGTAACCCATAGATTTGTGCCATATTGGTTAGTAGTTCCTAAGATTTCTTGATCACAACTTCTTGAAATTTCTTTGCTTCGAAATGAGTTGAGTATCCGTCTTGCTCTCGTTTCAAACTGTGTTTCAGAAGCACTTCTGTTTAATAGAAGGCTTTGAAGAAGAAAGTTGTCACTTTGAAATTTTCATCGCCTCCATGTCCTTTTAAAGCTCAACATCCCTCAGATTGCAACTATGCCTTGGCCAACATATTCCTGCTGACCAACCAGTTTGCAGAAATTTTGGATTCTTTGAAGACAAAAAATTACTGCTTTCATAATAATGTTGAAAAGTTGTATCCCATCTGAAGTCTGGGACCTGTATTGATTTTTTACACCTGGAACTTGAGTTTCTAACATCCGTCTACTTCTTTGTTGATTAATCATGTCTGTACATTTAATTGTCTTTTTTGACTTTGTTGCTTCTGTACTTCCTGACCAGAATGTGTGATTTGCATATAGTTTTCCGATAATGAGGACCTCCAAGTGCAGTGGAAGGCAGCCAAAAGGAGCAACAAGATGAAGGTGATATCATTCCTCAAAGAAAAGACAGGATATTCTGTTAGCCCTGATGCAATGTTTGATATCCAGGTAACTTCATTGACGTTGAACTTTTCACATTCTCATTCATGTGATGTAGTAGAGAGCTCTCATCTTTTAACAAACAGATCAAAAATGAAATTTCAGATAAATATAGAGGGTTATTTATATTTTTGTAATGAATTTATTTATTTTTATTATGTTGAACTCACATCCTGACAATGGAAGGAGTAAAACTAACACACACGCACACGAAGCCTTTTGTCCACTAAAATTTTCTTTGTCTATAAAGTTGATTAAAACCATCATGTTCAGGTGAAACGTATTCACGAGTACAAGCGACAATTACTGAATATTTTGGGAATTGTTTACCGCTACAAGAAGATGAAAGAAATGACTGCTGCAGAAAGGAAAGCTAAGTATGTTCCACGAGTTTGTATATTTGGGGGAAAAGCATTTTCTACATATGTGCAAGCCAAGAGAATAGTGAAATTTATCACAGATGTTGGGGCTACAGTTAATCATGATCCAGAAATAGGTGATTTACTGAAGGTATGATTTCATCACTAAATAGTGATTTACTGGAGGTGAGATTACAGTCTCTCCAGTGCCACTTTTTTTTTTAAGTCATTAACTTAAACCACAAATATCTTCTCCAATCCTATTGGTAGGAAGTCCTTACATGTTGGCTATTTCATCTCCATATTCATAGACCATATGGAACCTTGGGATCATTTCAATTTGATTTAACACTGATCTGAGAAACAATGAAATTCAAGCGCTATTTCTTCTTTTCTCTGCAATTACAAACCACCTAACTTGCCAGAATATCCTTTCTATCCACCAATCTCAAGTGTTATGCTATTTTCTTTGTTTTTTCATTTCTTACTCCTTTTCTTTTAAACGTAGGTTGTTTTTGTCCCTGATTACAATGTCAGTGTTGCTGAATTGCTTATTCCTGCAAGTGAGCTCTCACAGCATATCAGGTAATTAAACTTTATTCATACATTACAGAGAAAAGATATATATAATCATATTATCTGAATTAATCGAGATTATTAAATACAATTGAGTCAATGATCCTTTTTTTTTTTTATGAGTACTTACATCATCTCAGCATATTTTTTGTTGAAAAAAAAATTAGGTTAGCCTGCTGTGTAACGCGGGACTGCTATCTAGTAACCATCTAATAACCAAAAGCTGATACCAAATGAAGTCTTCAAGTACTTTTAAACTTAATTAAATATAAGAGTATTTTTTAAGCATATATCTTTAAATATCTTATAATTACAACCACAACTAATAATTCCAGTCAAATTAAAAACCACTACTGTACTCAAAATCGCTACACCTCGATGGCTTGTTTTGCTTATAAATAGAGTATCACAGTTTTTCTGCATCTATTTCTCTGTAACGTATTTTTTTTTTTATAGGATATGATATGTTGAGATAAAAAGTCTGGAAATGGCATATATTCTAATATTCTCGACCATATTATTATGCCTTTCAATTTGGACTTGCTCAAGCTCAGCTTGTTTTACCTGAAAGTGGAGCAGCCTTTCCTTATTCAGGCTGTATGGACCTTTGTTTATGCATGAGGCCTAAATTTGATCAGAGTCAATAGATAATCGACATAACTGTCACATTGATTAGCTTTTTGAACATTTTCATGTGTTGTTCTGGTATGACCAATTACCTTTATATGAAGAGAGTTTCAGATTGCATATTCAGTCAGGAGGTCTAGTAATAGGATTCCAACCATAGGTCAGCTTTTACTCTGATCCAAGCCTGGAAACAAGGTTTTGTAACAAGCCTCATAATTCAAGTTGATAACAATAGAAATTTTATTGAATAAAAAGAAATTGACTCACAAAGACCTAATTGAAAAAAGATAAAAGATAATTTATAGGCTTATATGAGGTTTGCCTAATCCTCTCATGACTTGATAGAAAGTCTCCATGACTTTTTCCATAACTAGAATTCTACTTAAATATAAGAGAGAAACAAATTCAAATTATTCAAATTCAAATTTAAAAGATCCTAATCTAATCTGAAAACTATAAATTTAAATAGGAGTAAATCAAGGCTAAGACTGTTACAATTCTACCCCCATTAAAAACCTTGCCCTCAAGGTTAGGGTAGGTTCCTTTAGCTGACATGTTTTGAAGTTGTTACACCAGTTCTTTCATAATTTTTTGATGAATATGTTGGTGTAGTTGATGCTTCTCCTGTTGATGTTCATGCCTGTAATTGCTTATTAAATTGTGATATCCTTGTTACTTCTACCATGGATCTACCATTGATACTAATTATAACGAATCTGATAATTCAGGTTGATAACAATAACAATTTTATTGAATAAAAAGAAATTAACTCGTAAAGACCTAATTGAAAAAAGATAAAAGATAATTTCTAGGCATATTCGAGGTTGCCCAAGCCTCCCATCAATTAATAAATAGTTCCTGGAAGTTTTTCCATGATTTTTTCCATAGCCTAGAATTCTACTTTACAAGAGAAAAACATATTCAAATTCAAATTTAAAAGATTCTAATTTGATAACTATAAATTTAAATAGAAGTAAATCAAGACTAGTACTATTATAGATTTCAATAGAAAATCTCTCTGTTTTCATGTTATTTTGCTAAAACCAAATCTAATCATACTGCAAAATCAAGATTTCCCCACTGAAGTAATAAATGAAGACACCGATACCTGTGCATTTTTTGCAATCAGTTTTCTCTATATTAAGAGACATATGTTTCTCTTAGTCTTGTAACAAAGAATACATGATTCTAATTATTGGAGGAAACTTTTGGTTACGAGACTTTTGACTGAAAAACCGTAATTGCTAAGAGAACATGCAATTCATTTTATTTCATTACTCTTAAATTTGGTTTTCACAAGATACTCTGATGCTGAGTTTGTGAGAATGAGAGGGTCAAACATTTTAGATACGGGTTTACTGTCTTTGATTTTGTGAATAGCTTTTGTGCTGTGAATTGACCACATCCCTCTATGCAGTACTGCTGGGATGGAAGCCAGTGGAACAAGCAATATGAAGTTTGCAATGAATGGTTGTATCCTTATTGGGACCTTAGATGGCGCCAATGTTGAAATCCGAGAAGAAGTAGGAGAAGACAACTTCTTTCTCTTTGGTGCTAGAGCTCATGAAATTGCAGGGCTAAGGAAAGAGCGAGCTGATGGGGAGGTACATCCAATAACCTAATATCCTTTTACAGTGATTAGAAACAATTACCGACAACTATTTATCAAGCAATGCTTACTGACAAGGATCACCATGGAAGGATGCTATGATAATAAGCTTTTGGTTCAATTTCAGTGAATATCAACCATAAAAATAGTACCCTTCCATGTTTTTTTTTTCTTTTGTTTTTTAAAAAAAAGAAAAAGAAAAAAGAGAAACTGAAAAAGCAAATCGCCACTTTATCAAATTCTATTTTCATCTAGTCACATTTTGCTCACTGACCTCTCAACAGTTTGTCCCAGACCCAAGTTTTGAAGAAGTGAAAGATTTTGTCAAAAGTGGAGTTTTTGGGCCTTGCAACTATGATGAACTTATAGGATCATTAGAAGGAAATGAAGGTTTTGGCCGTGCAGATTATTTCCTAGTGGGCAAGGACTTCCCCAGTTACATAGAATGCCAAGAGGAGGTCGATAAAGCATACCATGACCAAAAGGTAAGTTTTACACGCATATGCTCAATCTCGCTTCTACTCAAAATACAAGTCAGAACACGCTTTATTGCTATACCTGTACGCATTGCTCAGTTTCTGGATTATGAATTTCCTTTGATCCTTTTTGCCTTGTGAATCATCAGACCAGTTTAGCACAGATCCTTAATTCTATTATTGATATTTGCATTTCTTGTTAGTCTGTACTAGGGGCGAGTAAACATGTTATATGCTCCACGGCATTTATTATTCTTTCTTTGCATATTAAGCCATATACTTCTTCAGTTATTTATTCCTAGCATTTGCAACTGTTGGCAGACATGGACGAAGATGTCAATCATGAATACAGCAGGCTCGTACAAGTTCAGCAGCGACAGGACCATTCATGAATATGCCCGAGAGATTTGGAATATCGAACCTGTCGAATTGCCATAAACGTGTTGCTAGCTGAAGCGGTGGTGGTAACCCACCCTTGGGATGGTTTTTATCTTTTGGTATTACTAGATAATGTAAAGGAAATTGCATCAGCTGTAGTTTCTAGTTATCATCACAAAATAAAAAAGAATAATGGTGTATTGTACTTGTAGTTCACCTTCATAGTACTAAAGAAATAAAGAATCTGTTTCTCATTCTACCTTGTCCCACATTCCATATCATGAAGGGGTTTTTGACTGCTGATCCAATTTTTTTTTTCTTTGGTTTTTCTTTTATATATTTTTTTTAATTTTAATTATATCTTTCAATATTAGATTTACTAGGAAT
>Ga0307517_10013078_pt1 | contig 11317 bp, 6 predicted proteins | sample 23_EM_MG_FD_194515 | JGI IMG/M metagenome (GOLD analysis project Ga0307517, IMG submission 194515) | Populus trichocarpa ectomycorrhiza microbial communities from riparian zone in the Pacific Northwest, United States - 23_EM | ecosystem: Host-associated > Plants > Roots > Unclassified | place... | reverse complement strand
AAAAATTTCCTAATTTTTTTTCTTTATGGTCAACACCACTACCCTTCCCAACATTGGGATTTTTTTTCTTTAATAATTTATTATTCTAAGTTGTTTTCATTACCTTAACTTACTTCCAGACCCAACATCCTTGGATTCAATTATACGCTGAGTCCAAGTACATGTGGGCCTAGCAAGGTGCCTGACCCAACCTTCTTAGGTTCAGCTACGTGTTGAGCCCAAGTGCATGTAGGTATGGCAAGGTGCCAGACTCAACATCCTTGGGTTCGACTATGTGCTGAACTTATGTGCATATGGGTCTGACAATGTGTCAAATCCAAACATCTTTGGGTTCGTATATGCCTTGAGTCCAAGTGCATGTGGGTCTAGAAAGATGCTAGACCCAATGTGTAACATCCTTCCATCCAAAACATGGTTATGTTCATATATTAAACAAACACATAACAATTAGAGTCAATTTTTTATTCATTTATACAAGTTGTTATGCAAATTTTATGTTGTTAAAGATTCTACCAAAATTTCAACAGAGTTTTCCCTATACTTGGAGGGTACCAAGTTATTAACATCTTCAATCACAACATGAGCAATACCACAAACATGGTCCAACCATCCTAGACCTTATCCCAAATCAACCTAACTCAAGATTTGCATACATTTATTTTTCCACAGAATATAAATAATAAAACTTATAAGTCAAAAGGATAAGAATTATAAAAAATGAAACAAGAAAAAGTAAATGCTTGATTGGTACTACATCTAAAGATTTACAAAATGAGTAATTACATAATAAAGTGAAAGATTCTACTAATTATACATAAGAAGTGTATCAGTACAAAATATACCTCATATAACAAAAACTACCCCTAATATATATCAATCATTTCTTGATAGTCATAACCTCATTGCTACCCTATACTATATTCTTTCATTAAAATATGAGACTCATTGTAAATATAATTCACGGGCTTTATATTTTGAAAAGTGGGTAGAGTTTTTTATATATTAAATAATTCATCCTACTCCTTTAGTGTAAAAACAACTATTTGAGTTTCTATATGCCTTTATTTTTTATATTTTTGTTAATTTCAAAATTATTATCTCGTCTAAACATTAAATTATTAATTCTACTACAACACCTTTAACTAAAGATTTTTTTTATAAGAAATCCAACATTGAAAATTGGTATTTTAGAAAAGTATGAATAACAAATTGATGATATTGTTATTGGGTTTCACGAAACACATATATGCAATGAAAACAATAAATTTATAATTTCATAGGAGTCTTAAAGATCCTGTTATATAGATCTAGAATTGTTTAGGGTTTATACAAGGACTACCTAAAAATCATATATTGTTGCAAACCAAAAGTCATCCAAATGTCCGACCTCTAACGGTAATTCACATGATCCACTAGAGAGAAATCTCTTAAACTCTTGTAAGAGAGAGGGAATGCTATACTTTTTTGTGCTAGCTTTTTTCTTTTATGTTTTAGGTGTTTCTATATTGTACTCTACTTACCTTAAAATAAGAGGCATAAAATTCTATTTATAAGAAAACCTGAAAAATCTTATAAATGAAAAAATATCAATTTTTCCTTTCAATAATATCACTTTATTCAATTAAGTGTCTACTTGATTTTTTCTAGGTTTAGAATTGTAATCCGCTGTATTAATTATATTTCAATCCTTAATTTCAAAAATTTATATGCAATCAAGTCATATTTGATTAATCATCCCATTTTAATTTTTGACCAATTGTTCTAATGTGTGTGACCCATGAGGTTCTCTAATAAATTGGCCCAATTATAAACCATAATTCTAAATAACATAGGATTACATAAATTAAATAATTTAATTTATTATCAATTCAATAATTGATTGATTTATATTTAAAGATCAAGTATAATATCTAGCAACTTGTCATGATCCCATAAATATTAAGAAAGTTATAAGTGGTTTGACTTAACCTTTTAGTAAATAGTTTCTCAGTGTAATTATTATCCCTTTATCAAGAATATTTTGATTTAAATATTATAGCATGAAATATGTCTACCCTATTAAATCATTTTAATTCTCAACACTATAGTCATTAATTCTTTAAATAAGATTTGAAACTCTTTTCAAATCTCACTCTACCTTGGCCAAGGATCTCACAATCAATACTATTTAATAATAGATTAAATATTTTTCCTAATGCACCTAGGGTGATGAATCCTCTCTTGACTACTCAAATATCTTTATATAGTTTATGTTATATCAAATATCTACTCATTTATTACCCTTGATTAGAACAACATGTGATTAGGATTAAAGTATAACACTTCTTATATAGATAACTTAGTGATCTCAAGTCTAAGGATCACTTATACAACTATCATATGAGCCTTTTCATAGACATAAGTGATCTTTTCATATGAATTTATCTTACAAGTCAGTTTAGTGTACATGCCATCTAACAAACACCTGCATATTAGTTTATTATATCTCTCATATCTCAGTTTATAGGAGAAGCTATTTTTTTTCATAAAAGAAGAAACATAATATGCACTGATCTAAACAACTCTAATTAATGTCTATTCTTAATAGAATATTGACTATGAACATTTAGGAACAATGCTTTAATGCAATAGGAATCTCATAATTATAGCAACTTTATAATTTCTTATGCTAAACATTTTTGTTCCACATACTTTATCTTTACTTTATATTCATTAATAAAATATAAAGAAAGCCTTAATTAATAATATATATGTTTTACATGAATAAAACTAGTGTTAAGTGTAACTAACTGATTGGTTACAAGGCATATATTCACTAACAATCTTCCACTTGCACTAAAGTTAATCACTCATGTATCTAATATCATATCCCTCTATATGATGATCATGCTTTTGTTGGGACAATGCCTTGGTGAGAGGATCTGCAAGATTCTCTTCAGTGGATACTCGTTCTATCTTTACTCTTTCCTCTTTATGATTTCCCTAATTAAAAGAATAGCTTAAATACATGTTAGAATCTTTGATGAGACCTTGGTTCCTTTGCTTGTGTAATGACTTTATTGTTATCAAAGTATAGGGCTATAAGATCAATAATGTTAAGAACTACACTTAGTTTAGTGATGAACTTCTTGATCCAAACATTCTTTTTTGTTGTCTTAGACGCAAAGATATATTCAACTTCAGTTGTAGAATATGTTATGGCCTCTTGTTTGGAAATCTTCCAACTCACAACACCACCATTTAAAGTAAAAACATATCTTGACTGAGATTTACTATCATTAATATTAGATTCAAAACTAGCATTTGAATAGCTATAAACTTGTAGTTCATGTCTTTCATAGACCAGAAATACATTCTTAGTTCTTTTTAAGTACTTAGGAATATTTTTTATTATCTGCCAATGACTATGACCTGGATTAGATTGGTATCTACAAAGCATAAGATACATCTGGTCTTGTACATAACATCGCATACATAATGGATCCTATAGCCGAAACATATGGTATCCTTTTCATCCTATCTTTTTCGATTTATGTTTTGGAACATATATCTTTGGAGAGATGTATTCCTTGCAAAATAGGTAAGTATCCTCTCTTGGATTCTTTGATGCTAAACTATTTTAGCATCTTGTCTATGTATGTGGATTGAGACAATCCAAACAACCTTCTAGATTTATCTTTATAAATCTTTATTCCTAATATATAGGCTACTTCTCCCATATCCTTCATGGAGAAATTCTTAGACAACTAGATCTTTATTGATTAGAGTAAAAGAATGTTGTTTCCTATCAATAATATGTCATTTATATATAATATTAAAAAAAATAACTCCATTTTCACTAACTTTTTTTATAAACACAAGGTTCATCTATATTTTTGATGAAATCAAACTATTTGATCATCTCTTCATGGATATTCCAACTCCTTGCACCTTGCTTAAGTCCATAAATGGATTTTTATATCTTGCATACTTTGTTAGTAAATGTTTTAGATTCAAAACCTTCAGGTCGTGTCATATACATATCTTTAAGAAGTTTTTCATTCTAGATGTAGTCTTGACATCCATTTATCAAATATCATAATCATGGTATACAACTATAGAAAGCAAAATACTTATTGATTTTAACATAGCTACTATCGAGAAAGTTTCATCAAAATCAACCCCTTGTCTTTGTATTTAACATTTGGAAATTAATCTAGCTTTGTACGTTTGTATATTGCCATTCATGCTAGTTTTCTTTTTAAAGACCCACTCACATCTAATGGGTTTTATCCCTTTAAGTGAATCAACTAAAGTCCATACATGGTTGGTGTACGTGTAATCCATTTTAGATTTCATGGCTTCAAGCCATTTCCCATAATCAATATTAGATATTGCTTTCATATAATTGGTAGGCTCATCAAGTATAAATAACTCGTCATCATTAATTTCCATGAGAAGTTAATATCTCAATGGTGCATGATGTGTTCTATTAGATCTAAAGAGTTATTGTGTTTCTTGAGTTTCAAGTTGAACATCAAATGTTATAGCCTCGAGTTTTGATTCTATTTGGATGTTAGTTTGTGGTTCTTGAACTTCTTTAAGTTATATTTTCCTTTCACTACTCATTTCAAAAACAAATTCTTTCTCTAAAAATGTAGCATAATTTGAGACAATTTACTCAACGGGATGGTAGAAATAATATTGAACTAATTCTTTTGGATATCTAACAAACTTACAATTATCTAACTTAGCTCCTAACTTTTCAGATATAATATGCTTCACATAAACATTACATCTCGAATCTTTAAGAATGTTAAGATTGGTCTCCTACCATTCCATATCTCATATGGAGTTTTATTAATAGATTTTGATGGAACTCTTTTTAAAAGGTAAGTACTAGTAGTTTATAAGGCATGACCCTAAAAGAAAGGTGGCAGGTTTATATAGCTCATCATGGATTGCATCATATCCAATATGATGTGATTTCTCCTTTCAGAAACTCCATTATGTTGTGGTGTTCTAAGAGGTGTTCATTATGAGAGAATCTCATTCTTTTTTAAATAATCTTGAAAATCTTGGTTGAAGTATTCATCACCTTGATCCGATCAAAGTATCTTGATACTCTTTCTAATTTGTATTTCAACTTTATTTTTGAATTCTTTCAACCTTTCAAATACACATGACCATGTCCAATATGGTCATTAACGATGAAACATGTATATTCATTCATGACAAAAATCATTATTGGTCCACATACATCTGTATGTATTAGACCAAATAATGTATTAGATCTTTCACTTTTTTAGTAAAGGGTGTTTTGGTCATCTTAATAATTAAACAAGCTTAACAAGTTTTATACGATTCATAATCAAAAGGATCAAATATCTTTTTTTATGTAACTTAGTAATTTTTGTTTTATTGATATGACATAGTCTACAATGTCATTATTAATATATATATTGATTATCTAATATGTTCTTCTTGCTATTTATATTGAATTTGAGCATTTTAAGATCATGTATGTACAAAGAATTTGTATAAGTACCAGATCCATAATAAATATTATTATTATATAAAGAACAACATTTGCCTTCAATAATAAATTTAAATCCATTCAGAAATGGATACATTGTTTGTAAGACGTGTTAGAACATAATAACAATTATAAATTCTAGTATCAGTCCATTTGACAAAGTTAATGCAATAACCCTTACTTCATTGCCAACTTGTAGGTCCACTTTATATTTATTTAGTCATAGACATACATAAAGCATAAGCTTTAATATGCTTTTTAACATTCACGGTTGCAAGATAATCTTTGTAGTTTCTTCTATAGTGACTTTCCTTGTTACAATGATAACAAATACCTTTGTCATTATTGATGGCCCAAATAGGTTTCTATGCTTAGACTATTAGACCAAGTGAACACGTAACTCATGGTCAATGATAAAGCCCAATGATGCAAATTCTTTAAAATAGCCAATTATCTACAACACATAGGTGTTCATCGAGGAATCCTTTATCATTTTACACCAAAACAATTATTTAGAGGTCTCATACCTCTCAGTGCATTAGCCACATAAAACAACTTTTTGAGATGTATAATTATTATACAGACATCCATATTCTCATGATGTCTTTGAAGTTCAAGTGTCATGCTGGCTAACATCACATATGCTACTTTCTCATCATTATAAATATGACTTTGATATTTAGTCCTAACTTCGTTATCAACTTTCTCATCAAGGACAGGAGGAATCGAATTTTCAAAAATATATAACATTCTTTCTTACTTAAGAACAATTCTCATGTTTTGGTACTAGTTTAAGAAGTTTGGTTCAATCAATTTATTAGCATCATATATGTTATGTAGGGATATGTTACTACTCATGGTAATCTATCAACCTATTCATGTAAAGATAACGAGTATTGGTTCCATGCATAAATATTTATAACCGAATTCATATAAGGTCTTTAATTTTAACTTGGTCTCCCACTATTTTCTTGTAAATTAATAGCTTTCACTATTAATTAAGAAAATCTCGCTTAGGTCTCCTAGTGGGTTAGGATTTCATTTAATTTATATGACCTTAAGTAACTCAAAAATCAAAATAAATTAAATTAGGTAGATAAAATAGCTTATCAATCACATTTATATATGACTCTTATATTAGTTTGGTAACAACTCTATGTCTAAACATATTATATATGTTTTGCCTAACTATTACCTCTAATCTTGTATGATCATAAGTAACTTATCTGAATTATATAAATTAGTTAAGTAGGTCCGAATTTTATAGCATTAAACATATTCAATTAACGGTAACTTTGACTAACTTAACAAGTTATCCATGAATAGAACTCTAGTTTTATGCATATAAAATCAAGAGACAATAAATCATATTCTCAACATGTACTTAATATATTAATGAGAGATTTATTATTTTAATTAAATATCATTCAATGGCATTAGTGATATATCATACATAACAATTATATATAAACATACATCCCTAGCATGCCATTCTAATTGGATGATTATGGACATATGTAAGTTAATTCTCTCGAGCCATCAAAGGAAATTAGATGGTCAAAACCTAGATAGTTGCTGCAAATCTTTATAAGTCCTTTTACAAACAACATGGTTGTATCCTTCACCATCATTTTTTCTGTCTTGGATTACAAAATATTTTTCTTACCTAAATTCTTACATTTTTAAATTACATAACATTTACATAATTCATTAAGAAACCTCAACTTACATTCAAATGCTATACCCAATATCTGCCTGTTTGTTATCCATGATTAGGGCAACGTGTGGTTAGGATCAAAACATAAAATTTCTTATATATGATAACTTAGCGATATCAAGTTTAAGGATCATTTACACAACTGTCACATTAGCCTTTCCATAGATATAAATGATCTCTGCATATAAAATTCACTTGTGAGTCAGATCAGTGTACATGTAATCTGACAAACACCAACATATTAGTTCCAAGTATCTTTTATACCTCAGTTTATGAGAGCAATTGTTTCCTTTCATAAAGGAAGGAACATAATATGCATCAATTTCAACAGTTTTAATTATAGTCTAGTCTTAATAGAACATTGATCAAAAACATTTAAGAACAATACTTTAATGCAATAAGAATATCATAATTGTAACAACTTTATAATTTTCTATGTAAAATATTTTTGTTCCGCAGATTTTATTTTTACTCTAAATTCATTAATAAAATATTATATTAATTAATTAAATATAAATAAATATTATATATAAAAAAATATTTATTAATAATAAATGTGTTTTATAGAAATAAAATCAATATTACATGAAACCAACTGATTGATTACATTATATATTCACTAACAATTGTATATCAATTAGTATAAATGGAATTGCTTGACTTATATTTTCAAGAGACATGGATATAAAAATTAAATATTTCAGTATCTCAGTTTACTTGATATTCCAAGGTTTTGACATATGATAAAATCTTTGAGTTCTTTTAAGTCTTGGAACAAATCCGTTAATTTGTTAATTTTTTTTTTATAGTTTTGATTTATAATAAATATCGTTGCCGCTAGGTTTCCAATAGCGTCACAATGGCATCATCAATATACAGACCGAGACAGAGATCCTTTTGAGGTTTGAAACAAATCCCACTTGTATTGTGTCGTGTGTGCTTCCAGCTTTCCACATATCCACTTCCCTCACAAGTTTAAACCTGATATTAAAGTAAACAAGAAAAGAACTAGAAAGTAGAAAAGCAAGGCATCTCCCTCTCTCTCCTTCCTCGAAGACCACAAGTCGTACAAGAAAAAGAACCAATACATGAAAAGAGAGGAAATTTCCTTCTCAATCTTATAGAACACTGAAGCAGGGCTCCATTAGCTTTAGCAGCCAATCTCTCTCCTCTCTCCTCCTCATTTCAAGAACTGCATCAAGGATTAAGCAATGGCTGAGTTACTCATTTCCTCCATGATCCCCCTTTCTCTCTCTCGCTTTCATATTCTAAACTTGAACTCCTTTTCTCTCGATACTTTAAGCTCATGATATGAAACTTGCTAACTCGTTTTCTGGCTTATCTTGACAGATCTGATCCATACCCAAAAGACTCGTATTACAGCGAAAACATGACTACAAGAGGATCCTCTAGATCCTCCATTTCAACGACCAGCGTGCACGTGACAGCCCTTGATGGCCTGGTGAATGTGAACTCTCTTTTTACAATCGCCGTCTTTGTTGGGCTCTCTCTTACAACCCCAAATCAGCGCAGCCTCGAAAACCGCACATCCTGCGACGCAAGCATCGACGTGGAAAAGAATCTACTAGTCTTCGAGGTTGTGTCCTTCAGCTTCTTCCTCTTCTCTTCTCTAATAGCACAGGGCCTGAAACTGGCTATCAATTTGTTGAACAGTAAAGACGTGGATGAGGCTTTCAGGGCACACATTAACTTGAAGGCTTTGAGGTTCGGGATGATGGGATCGGCTATTGGTTCGGTTATAGGTTGTGTATTTTTGATGCTGTCAATGATTAATGTGATTGAGATTAGGTTGGGGATGTTGTCTTGTGGGAGTAAGAGCACTGTTCATGCCGTTACTGCTTTGGTTCTTTTAGTTTCTTCTGCTCTCTTGGTTTATATTTCCACTGCTGTTTATGCTTTTCTCCACTGATAGATGGATTGTTTAGCTTTATGAAAGTGGGGTATCAAGTTGTCAACTTTTAAAAGAAATTAAATGGTTGTGGTTGAGGAGAATTTCTCAATTTTTAGCACTTGCTTTGCTATTGATGAATGTTCCTTGCTGGATGCTATGTTTGTTATGGGCAAAGTTTGGGATAATTGATTCAAACTCAATGGCTTAAAGATCTTGATAACTCGAGGATTTTGCATCCATTTGAGGAACTAATTGTATTCTACTAGCTGGTACAAGTTTTCTGATTTTATTGAAATTACCTTCATCTTAGTTACTTGGTTAGCTCAGTTTGATAGAAATTTCACATTTTAGATGAAAGAAAACTAGCTCAATCTACCAACACACAGTCAAATCTATCATTGTTAACCAGGTCTGATAACTTATTTAGTATTTTTGCCAACAATATTGAGTCTAATCCTGTTCCATGAGAAGTGTGGTACTAGTTAGACCATTGCTTTGCCCATTTTTGAACTGATTTTCGTCTATGTCGCAGCTAGTCATGAGTTCATCTATAAGTCTTTCTATTGCTTTGCATAGATGGATGATGTGCCAAATTCAGTGCATACAGGACTGAGGACCAACCGTTGCTACCGGCGCAAAATGAGCGAGATATTCTGAGAATCTTGCAATTTATTTGATTCCTACATTCCTGGCTTCCAAGAACTAGCAAAGCTATATATGGGCATGCAATGTCTTCAAATCCCTTCATTTTTCTCTCTGTTTATCAGATATACTAAAGCCAGGGAGTCATGGAGGACAGAATCACAATTTATGAAAAACTGAATTTGATGGCACCCGCTGCTAAATCATGTGAGAAATCACTTTGAAACCTGACAAATATGTATTGTTTTTCGTAGATTAGTAGTGTTCCGAAGTCCCTTGCAAGGGAAGGGATGATTTTTTGTCTTATCCTTCTTTTTGCAACTTGCAGGACTCTTCCTTAACTTCGTTATCAATGGTGACATGCGATGCGGGCTATGAATGCATATCTGCATTTAGCGTCCTAGCTTGTTTCAATCTTGAATAGTGGAAGAAAAACAAAATCGAATCTTCTGTTCTAGACACTGTCATCACCGTGTTTTGATATTTCTTTTACTATCAGCCTCAAGAAAGATGCGATGGAGCATGTAGAAACATTAAAGCTGTTCATTTTTTTTTTTTTGGTTTGATGGTCAAAGTGATATCCTTGTGATAAACTTAAACGGAAACGAGATTCACTATACTCTTAAGATACATTTCGTTATTCACTTAAAGTATAATTATCAATTTGCTTTTCCAAAAAAAAAGAGTCAATATTCTTGGTGTTGGGGTGATTCGGTAATTTTCCAAGGCCTATAGGATTGTCTTTTTCATTTTCTAAGTATAATTCGATCATTAAATTACCTTTTATAGAAAAAATTTTAAATCTTGCATCTAGGGTTATTTTCATCTTTTTAATTTTTTAAACACAGTAAAATTATCCAATTACTTTTAAAAACAAATTTTTTAAAACTTGCATCCATGTTTTTTTTCTTTTCATTATGAATTTTTATAATTATTAAGTTGATTAAGGACAACTTGATTTTTTTTATGAATATAAAATATTATTTATTTTAAACCCGCAATCTTCTGGTGGAGCGTGTCACGTCTCCCAGAAGCTAAAAATTACCTTCCATCATGTCATTGAAATTATTGTGGTGTTTTTTTTCCTAGTGAAGCATCGCGTTGCAACACTGAAGAGACGGTTTGCAATTTGCAGTGTTTTTTTTTTTTTGTCTCTGTCCTTAATTTGTCCTCTTATTTATTGACATTTTCACTTTTGTCCTTATTATTTTGATTTTTAGTTTTTATTCTTGGCTCTTTTGTAAAATTTTGATTTGTTTTTAATTTCATCTTTTGATCCTAATTTTTTATATAAAAAATTCTAATTTGGATCTTGTTCTTTTGATTTTTTTTTCAATTTAACCCTTCATTAAAAATTTATAGTTTTTCTCAAATTTATTTTAATTTCAATTTTGATCCTTATTCTTTTATTGCTATTTTTGGTTTTGAATTGTTTTATATAATTGAATTTTTTTCTTTAATATTTGATTGGTTGAAAATTGAGTTTCAGGATTTTTCTAGACATGATACTTCTGGTCTAATGACCTGGTTC
>Ga0307517_10013077_pt1 | contig 11317 bp, 8 predicted proteins | sample 23_EM_MG_FD_194515 | JGI IMG/M metagenome (GOLD analysis project Ga0307517, IMG submission 194515) | Populus trichocarpa ectomycorrhiza microbial communities from riparian zone in the Pacific Northwest, United States - 23_EM | ecosystem: Host-associated > Plants > Roots > Unclassified | place... | reverse complement strand
GTCGAAATCCTAGATTGATCTTTGTGGCGTCCAGATCGACTTATCAAAGTATCATTCTAGTCTATCCTCCATCTTATTTACCTTGAAATCACTATAATCCAGTCTAAACACCAAAAGAAAGACAACACAACCAGACCCATCCTTCATCCATTTTCGTCAGATTCATTGTTGCCGATTTTCGAATCATTCACGGCACATCACATACTCTTTTATCAGAAATCTTTATCTAATGGCACACTTTTTCTAATTTTTAAAATCTAGAAGAACGAAACTGCCTTCTAACCTCTTTTGGATAATTGAATTACCTTCTACTACTAGTTTCATCTACTTCAATGGCTCATGGATAGAATTATCTTTTGTGAAGAAACCCTAATAGTAGAAACTAGATTATTTACCCGCCTTATGCTCCGGATCATATCAAATTTTTTTTAATTAGGCATTGATAACGTGTTTTCAAGAAAGAAAAGAAAATTAAACCCTTTAGAGATTGATCTGATATGTCTCGGTTATCTTGACAAGTTCAAAGAAAACCTAGGCAACCAGAAAAAAAAACATAGTTTGACTTAAAAAAAAATTCAAAATGATATTTTTAAAAAAAATATTGAGATAACAATATATTAGATCAACTTAGATCAACATGTAAAATTCACGACCCGGACCATGAGATCGTGAAAACCTCAAAGAAAGAAAGAAAAAAAAACATATCAATGCTCAATTTTCAATCAACTCAATGTTGAATAATAAAATTAAAAAAAAAACTTGTTTCAACCGGGTTAACCTACCAAACCTGAATCATGAGACTGAGATAACCTAATAAAAAAACAAATCAAAATAAATTATGAAGCTCATTTCCTAATCAATTCAACGTTGAAGGATGAAATTAAAAAGAATAGTTAAAAAAGACAAAAAAAAAAACTTGAGTCAACCCAATTTAATCCACCAAACACTTAACTCGGGTCATAAGACTAGAATAATATCATAGAAACCAAATCAGAGTAAATTATAAATCTTAATTCTCAATCAACCTAAATGGCGAATGATGAAATTGAAAGAAAATAAATTACAAAAAAGGAAAAAAAAAAACCCTTACTCAATTAGGTTAACCTATAAAGTATGAGTTAGAATTGTTAATTTATTATTTACACAATTCTTTTATGAAAAAGAATAGAAATTATTCAAGCTAGTTTCAATTCTGTCATGAAAACATAAACAATAGATAAACCAAATCAAATCATCTTGAAATCACTTAAAATTTAATGTGCTAGTTATTTGGGGTGAAATTGCATTATATATTAAATTTGGACTCTTTTATATATTATTTGATTGGGGCTTTGATTATGAGTTAAATTCCACCTCAAATTGATCATATACAGGTTTTTGATAGCTAGGCATAATAGAATGATCTATAAATTAAGATTTGTTGTTTCTTAAGTACAAAGGTACTACATATAAAATTTGAGGTTGTTCCAATATCATTTGGTCTGGGTTTCAATGATGGTGTTTAAAATTGCGCAACGTGTCAAATTTGCGTCAAGTTACAAAAATGTGTTTACTAATATTTGTTTCAACCTATTCAATTTATTTTTGTTATATTTGTATTTTTAGGAGTCAAATAAGCATTTTCATTAATTTATTTCTTCTATTTTATTTTGAGTCTTTGTATTGTCCATATTTCGTACGAATTTGCTTTGCTACTCGTAAAATTATAATTGTAGTTTTGTTTTTCTTGTTTTCATTATCTTAATTATTCTTGAGTCACTTTATATATATTTGGATTGTGTTACGATAGCCAGTGACTATGATTCATTGATTTTCACTTTCGAAAGAATTGCAATAAAGTAAGCCGAGAGGTAAAAGACGTAGTGAGAACAATTGAGTGAAAAGCCTTAAATTGTGTGAAACATGAGAGTTGTGAGGATATATTTTTCTTGCTAGTAATCAATTTTTGCAGATTTTAAGATGTCTGAAAATCACGAGTTCGCGACACCGAAAGTAGATAAATCCTTTCAAATGCAAGCTTTCGCTTAACAACTTGAGCTTCTGACTAAGGTGATGAAAGACCTGAAAGATGAGATGGCTTCGATAAGACTATAAAATAGTGGGATGAGTGGATTGAGAATAGGGGCTAATTGGTGAGGAAACCCTATCTGTAGGACTGCATGAAATGTTAAAACTAACTTTGTTGATTTTGTGGATGAAAACGCAAATGTAGATGATGATGACTATGACTTTGTATTTATGGATAATAAAGATCAATTTGGGAAGAATCAAAGCTAAAAGAATGTTAGTTTTGGCCAAGGTGGAACTTTCAACTTGAGGGAGAACATCTTCCATATGTGTTTACATATACAAATCAAGGTATATAGTTTGATTATAGATCGTGAAAGTTGTGTTAATATAGCTAGTACTACCCTTGTTAGTAAACTAAACTTATGTATGATTAAGCATAACAAACCTTATAGGTTGCAATTGTTGAATGATTGTAATAAGATGAAAGTGACTTGGCAAGTCTTAGTTTAGTTTACAAATGAGAAGGATGTTGACAAAGTTCTGTGTGATGTGATTCCAATGCATGCAAGTCACATCTTATTGGGGAGACCCTTGCAATCTGATAGGAAAACCAAGTATAATGGATTTAAAAATAGGTATTCTCTTGAGAAAAATATAAGAACATACACATTTGCATCATTATTACCTAGATAGGTTTATGAAGACCAATTAAAATTGAAAAAGAAAAGTGAAGTTGAAATGGTAATACATCATGTAAGGCCATGGTTACCACGCAAAAATATGTAAGGAAGTGGTAAGGCATGGACATCTAAAACTATCATCTGTTATTGCTTTCATACAATGTTGTTAGTGGTAAGTGCGAGTAAGAAGAGAGCTTCAAAGGCTTCAAAAAGAGACTAAATAATTGTCCATTATAACTATTGGTGATTCAATGATGAATCATCTTAAAGAGAAAGAGAATGATACAATCCAAGCAAGGTCACATGTGGATTTTGGTGTAAAATTTTCTATTATCCAGTTTTACATTATCAAGCATTACTTTCAATTTGATTGTTGGATCGAGTTTAAATTTTTGCAGGTATTTTTAGACATGCTACTATACATGGGGTTAAAATTCCAGGTAATTCAGATTTCAGTAAGGGATTATTTTAGAGAGTCAAATTTATTGAACGAATCGTGTCAAATCTATCAGTTTGGACCTTTGTCTAATTTATGGGTTATATTATTTTGGATACTATTCTGACTGGGTTAAAAATTAGGCATACGTACCTTTCTAATGATATCAGATAGGCCCATTAATTCATACGAACGAGATAGAACAACATGTTTAAAGTTGGGTCTAAAATTTGTCAACAAATTGCAAAAATGAAAAAGACATTTTTTTTCTTAAAAATTATGAATTCCATTCACTACAAGGAATCCTTAATGCGATCAGGAACTGATGTGGCATCCTTTGAGTTATGTATTTTATAAGGATTCCATATCAAATAAGAAGAATTAATTGGTTAAAAATTAATTATTCAGCAAGGATTCTTCAACAATTATTTATCTTAGGTATTTTTTTACCATCATATGCAGCAAAAGGTGAAAAGTAGTTTTAGGCTATTGTTTTGTTTATTTTATTATTTTTAAACCTTACTTTAATTAGTTTGTGCGTTATTTAAATTAAGTACATGTCTGGCCAATTAGTGTTGAGTTTTATTTTCAAGAGTATAAATACTCTTTGTAAGGAAAAAATATTAAGACTTGACAATACTATCTATTGCTACCGAATTTTTTCAGCTTGTGTGAAAGAGATTCTCATATTCTTTACTTCTCTAACAACCTAAATTGACTTATAAAAAATTAACTATTTTTGTGGTGTTTCCTTATATTTCTCATTCGTGAATTGGTATTCGTAGGGTGAAGGTTTTTATTTCAATAGTGCTAATGTTTTAGGATAGATTTTCATTGTGTCATACTTCTATAAGACTTGTTTCGACATTCTATGACTCATTGTCATTCTTGTTATGGATTGTGTGACCGCATGATCACAAGGTTCACATCACCTAATATATATATATATATATTAGGTATAAATGTAGCAGAAACCTGAGTCGTTAATATCCATTGTTGTCCATAGCTAAAGGTGCAAACTAGTAGCTGTATGATAATTTCCCTCGAGGGCTCAAGTATCCATTATCTATCGATCTTTTTGATCGAATTTTTACCTAATTTGATTAGAAGGCAGATAAAATTCATCTAGTTTAACTGGAGTCATACGTGGAGACAGGTGAAGGGTTCACCGACCCAACCTTACTAGTTTTTTAATCTTTTTTTTTTTAATCTTGTGGAGTCTTAATTTTTATTTTCAATATATTGTGTGGGTTTTTATCTTATTATTTATGAATGATTTTTATGATTTTATGCATGGATTTAAAGTTTACTCTATTTATAGTTTTATAATTCATGGATGAAAATATAACTTGTTTTTCAAGTTTAGATTTTATTTTTAAGAATTTGATTAAAAAAATAAAAAAGTCAAATCGGGTACCCATCGAGTGAAGAAAGTTCTTCAGATAACTCGATTTGACTAAATTGAAGATAAAGTCAGGTGATAGATTTAGATATTTTGAATTGTAGTTGAATGAAGTAAAATCAAACTCCAACCCAACCCGTATTATCCCTAATTAAGAGTATGCATTTGATTATTTATTTTATTTCAATCAAATCAAATCAAAAGCAAAACTAAACACAAATAGAACAATTTTTATTTTTTATGGCTTTCAGTTTTTTTTGTTTTTTAAAGAACTTTTTTATTATGAAAAAAAGAAAAGAAATTAAGATGACAAACTTTAGGATGCTTAAATATGGACATGTAGTCTTAAAATACTAATATTAAAGATCCCAGAAGAGAAAATTCATTGGAAAAAGAGAAAATACAATTCATCTTAAACCTAATAATGCTCTCTCTCATCACACTCCTAAGGAAAACCACTTCTCAGCTGAACTAATATTAGATGAGTTGCATTAGGTCAATTAAGTTATTGAAATAAAATTAAAACGCAAACCAACAATTTCGATTATTATGATCAATATGTGAAACCAAACCAAAATGACAGAACAGAAGCAGTTACCCACATCTCATTTTATAAGGAGAGGGAGAGGGGGAGAGAGGGAGAGAGAGAGAGAGAGAGAGAGGTAGTTAAGAGTTAAGGCACGTTTCAAGGCCTCCTTCCTTCCTTCCTTCCTTGCAATCTCTCTCTCTCGTCTGCTTGGGCTTCGTTTGTGAAGAGAGAGAGACAGGCACGGACACGCACACTCACACGACCAGGAAGAAGAGCCCTCTCTTTCTCTATATTTAGTGTTTTTATATACCGAAAGACCCTCACCCTGTTTCCATTGTATCCTCCTCTCTTTTTTCAACATCTTCTTACAGAGAGAGAGAGAGAGAGAGAGAGCTGTGTGTTTCTCGTCTTCTTTTAGAGAGAGAGAGATAGAGAGGAAGGCAGCGAAAAACTCTGTCCGCTTCCCGCATTTCACTCTCCACCATGATCTCCTTGAATAGAAGCACCTTCCTTCTGGTAAATAATTTAAGCCTAACTCTCATTTATTATTATTCACGAACACAAACAAGAAAAAGAGGACATCAATTTCTACAAGTTGTCAAAAATCAAGATTTTCTCTGCATTTCACCTTGAAAATCACCGCTTATCTTTCCCTTTTTCTTTATCTTCTTTTTACTTTTATTTTTTGGCAACAATACTTGGTGATGGGGTTTGGAAAGTGGAGTTTCCATAATTATTGTTATTTAGTTCCTTAGAGGAGATTAATTACTACTCTTATTTCTACAGAGTAACGCGGGCATTTCGAGCTCGCATAGCCCTTTCTCAGGGAGGCAGAGACGATCATTGCTTTCAGTTCCTTCTTCGTTGAGGGTAGCGGCCGTCAATTCCAACAGGGATCGCAACAGTAGCGTTTTGATGGAGAGCACGTTCAAGGACGTTAGAGATGGAGCCGTTTCGTCTTCTTCTGTGATTGACGTCGACTCCAAATCCAACATTGCTCCTGGAGGGCCCGCTGATGTTTACGGTGAGGATACTGCCACCGAGGACCAGGTTGTTACCCCTTGGTTTGTATCTGTTGCGAGGTAATTTAGTGCTGTTGCTATGGTATCATGAGTCAAATAATATTTACTTTTCTTTTTTTCTAAATTTTTGCCACTGTTTTTTAGCTTTAGATGTTTATAGTAAAGCTCGAGGCATATACTTCTTTATACTTAGGTGGAGGTGTTGGGGCTAAATTGTTATTATATTATTAATTGTGGCACTTTTCTTTCCATTAGAAAATAGATGCCCAGTGACTGACTATGAGGGCTGTAAATAAGCTGGACACCTTTTCAGTTTGTCCTACCCAGCTCAAGCAGATGTGGAATATTCCACTACGATTCCACTTGGAGGTCTCAGAGTAGTCTAACCTTGGAGATGGTGGGGTGGGTATTTAGAGATTTGCATTGCTAACTTGCCATTCCCAGTTGCCGCAGCTGGTTATCTAAGTAGTGCAGCAACTTTGAACACCGTAACTTGATGAGAAAGACATGTTTCCTTTTTCCACCTTTCTTTTTCGTTGGTTTTTTATTTTTTATTGCACTGCAGTGGGTATTCTTTGTTGCGAGATCCACACCACAACAAAGGACTCGCCTTCACTGATGCAGAGAGAAGTGCCCACTACTTGCGTGGCCTTCTTCCCCCAGCAGTCGTATCTCAGGAACTCCAGGTTATTTATTTCTCTTGCCTTTCCTCTTATTCTTTCAACTTTTCTTTGTAGGTTTCTGATTTAAACGAAATGAGTAAACCTTTTCGCCTCTCCAATTGTCAGGTGAAGAAACTGATGTATATTATTCGCCAATATCAACTTCCATTGCAGAAGTACATGGCTATGATGGATCTTCAGGTAGCCACATGGTTCCCTCTGACTCCTGGGCTTTAAATTTTGTATCTGGGATCATGATTCAACATTCAGAGGAGTCATTGTGTTATTTTGTTGTCTTCATTCAACTTATTTAAGAGTAAGGCATACACCCGTACGTCATTGATTCCACGATTCTGCAAATATTCTATATTAAGAAACAGACTTTCTTCTCTAGTGTATGCCATTCATTTTTGCAGCACAAGTGATGCTATGAGCAATGCTAATTAGTGTTGATAATAATTAGGAGGATAATTCTTACCACTAAAACTCAACTTTGGCTCGTTGCACTTTGTGAAATAAATGCACTACCCTAATTGCAGGAGAGAAATGAAAAATTGTTCTACAAGCTTCTTGTTGACCATGTTGAGGAAATGCTCCCTATTGTCTACACTCCAACTGTTGGTGAAGCTTGCCAAAAATACGGGAGCATCTTTACTCGTCCTCAGGGTCTTTATATTAGTTTGAAAGAAAAGTAAGTTTTGTAGAATCTATTTCTACTACATTACTTGTTCTTGAAAGAATGCTTTCTGACTATCTGTGATGAAAGCTAATAAAACAGTTGTTTTCAGGGGTAGCATTCGTGAAGTGTTACGGAACTGGCCTGAGAAGAACATTCAAGTCATTGTTGTCACTGATGGAGAGCGGATTTTGGGTCTAGGGGATCTAGGCTGTCAGGTGAACTCTAACTGAATGTACACTTTTTAATCACATTCCCATCTTTCATATGCATGGATGCAGCTGACTAGTTTGGTGATTCATGTTCGTAGGGTATGGGGATACCAGTAGGGAAACTGGCTTTGTACACAGCACTTGGTGGAGTTCGTCCTTCAGCTGTAAGTATTACCACCAGAGTGCTTTTTTTCTTTTCCATTTCCCTTTTCTTTTCACCTCCCTTTTCCATTTTAATGCTCCTCAAATTTGCATGACGCAGTTATCTTTTCCAGCAATATCTACTCTCATTCCATTGAAATCTAGCTTGAAACTGGATCTGGCACCTCTATCTAGCCTTTCCAGCAACTTGCATTTTCTTCAAAGTCTTAATTACGAAAGGGATAATTGCACTATTAATACACCAACTTTAACACCTTTTCTTAATAGAGTACATGATTTTTTTTTTTTTTTGAGCACATCGACTTTTTCAAAATTTTCAATCAAGTACTTCCACCCAAACTTTGTTAATTGCTTTGTTTTTGCTGGCATGTACTTTGGCATTTACCAAAGGAAAATTGCGATGTTGGTACATCAACTTTTAATTTTTCTCAATCAGCTAAGTGAACTTTTTATTTTTATTTTGTATTGGTGCTCAAACTTTTTTATTGTGCAAATCAAATACTTCTATAAAAAAAAAAAAAAAAACCTGTTAATTGTTTCCATATATGTTGCAATCACAAGATATTCATTTATATATTTTAATTGTATCAATAATTTATATGTTAGTTTTAATTAATTATAAAATAGTTTTTAGTTTTTATGTAGATGACTTACTATTTGATGAAAAGAGTCTTAGGTCTTAAAAGGATTTATTTTATTTTTTAAAGCATTTATTTTAATATAAAATATTTTCATTTATTAGAAATAATCTTATTTTAGAGGGTACTTTTACTAAAAAAAACCCACATTATAAAATAAAGCATTGAATAAAGTACTTGATTGGAACAATAAAAAATGTCGGTGTATCAAAATTAAAAAGATGAAAGTTCATGTACTTGATTGACATAAAATAAAAGTTGGGAGTGCCAATAGTGATTTAATGGAAAATGACATGCCATCAACTAACAGAAGAATTGACAGAAGGTGGACAAAAGTACTTGGTTGAATATCTTAAAAAAGTTGTGTCCTAATGTAATAGTGCAATTATCCCAATTACCAAATGTAGTCATAGGACATCGCTTTGTTGTCATCATTCAGTAAGACAGACTATAGGTGTTGTAGTTCTAGATGAATTTTCTTTATTGGTTATGATGCGTGTGTTGTAGATAATGTGACAATTGATGTAAGCTAACAACTATTGCATTTAGTTTTAGGTTTTTTGTTATAGTTTCCCTTTTAGTTATATTGAAACAATTGAAATTGGGTTGATTGTTGCAGTGCTTACCTGTAACCATTGATGTGGGGACAAACAATGAGAATTTGTTAAACGATGAGTACTACATAGGGCTCAGGCAAAGAAGGGCAACTGGACAGGTACTTAATATGTTCACTTGACTTGGCTAGTCTTCCTTTATGCATATGATGCATATGAGGTTCATTTACAGATTTACATAATTTTCTGTTGCATTGAAGTGGGATTACTCTTCCTTTTTTCCAGGAATATGCTGAACTGGTTCATGAATTCATGTCTGCAGTCAAGCAGACCTATGGTGAGAAAGTCCTCATTCAGGTAGATGATCTGAAGGAAGGCAGTGGGAGATACTTCCTGAACCGAGTGACATCAATGACTCTTGATTACATTTTGTTGATTTGTTTATTTATTTTTAATTTTTTTATTTAAAAAAAACATGTTTATGCCTATATCTATTATTGTATATACATTTCAATTTTTCGTGAAACCTGCCTATTAAACTTTGCAGTTTGAAGACTTTGCGAACCACAATGCTTTTGATTTGCTTGCTAAATATAACACAACTCATCTTGTTTTCAATGACGATATTCAGGTAATTCTATTTGTTTTTTATTATTTGAACAATTGGGATGGACAAGACTCTAATATCTAATCCCTTTATTTCAGGGTACAGCATCTGTGGTTCTTGCAGGGCTCGTTGCAGCACTAAGGGTAGTTGGTGGGACTTTAGCTGACCACACATTCTTATTTCTCGGTGCTGGAGAGGTGAGTTGATACTGGGCGGTACTGCATGATCCTCTTTCTGTGTTCCAATGACCTTCGAAATAACTTTGGAAATTTGTATGTAACTAAGTGAGTAGACAAGGAAAAGGATAAATTCCTTGCCTTCAATTATGACAAAATATGCATAATTCCTTTAATATTGCACTCATCTTGCCCTTCTCCTTACCTTTCTCTTCATTTTCTATGTTGTCTGATTACAGGCTGGCACTGGAATTGCAGAACTCATAGCTCTTGAGATTTCCAAACAGGTCTGCTAGCATCTTCCTTCTTTTTTTTTTTCACAATTTTCCCATGTATATGATTACTGAATGCATTAGATGTCAAATGTCTATAGGACAATTATGAATTATAACTGATTCTTTATGCAGACAAATATGCCAATGGAAGAGGCTCGCAAGAAGATTTGGCTTGTAGACTCAAAGGTAGTGCAAACCTATATACTTCTAGCTGTTTGGGGTAGAATGTTCTTTCCTTGCGTTTTATTTCTCTGTTAAATGTTCAAACAAATTCCCTTGCAGGGATTGATTGTTAGTTCCCGCAAGGAATCACTCCAACATTTCAAGAAGCCCTGGGCACATGAGCATGAACCCACTAAGACACTTCTAGACGCTGTTAATGTATAACTCTCCCTCTCTGTTTCTGTCCATCTGAGCTTTCTTCCCCCATCTCGTAAGCAAAGGTGTCTTAAATCTTCTTTTTTATTGCCTTGTATCATCAGGACATCAAGCCAACAGTGTTGATTGGAACATCAGGAGTAGGAAGAACATTTACTAAAGAAGTTGTTGAAGCCATGGCTTCCTTCAATGTGGTAAATTTTTATCTGCTCATCTAGTTTGTGTTGGAGTGCTGCTGCTCTAAGTAACCGTATTTTATATGACCGCATGCAGAAACCTATAATTCTTTCTCTTTCCAACCCGACTTCACAATCTGAATGTACCGCTGAAGAAGCTTATACATGGAGTCAGGTAATATGAACAGCCAACATGCAATCAATGAGAAATCATTATTATCATTATCAAGGCTTCTCTCCCTAGGAAAGCTTTTTCTTATGGTTCTTGCTTGATGTATTGTCCTCCATTCATACAAATGGCTGTTTAACAATTATGACTCTAATAACTCGCCCCATGTTACTCTAATAACTCGCCCCATGTTACTTTTCAGGGGCGAGTTATTTTTGCTAGTGGAAGCCCATTTACTCCTGTTGAATATGAGGGTAAAACTTTCGTGCCTGGTCAGGTAGGTAGTCTGAAGAACTTGGTATCCTTTTAGTTTTACTTATTTGATAAATGAATGATTGATTTTGGTTTTACATTTTTGCTTTCATTCAGGCAAACAATGCATACATTTTCCCTGGATTTGGTCTGGGTCTAATAATGTCTGGTGCCATCCGTTCACATGATGAAATGTTGCTGGCTGCCTGTAAGTGAATTAAAGATTTAAATGTTACCAGTATCGCAAATTTTTATGTCCTACTTGCCATCACATGAAATAACAAGCTCATATATATATATA
>Ga0307517_10013076_pt1 | contig 11317 bp, 4 predicted proteins | sample 23_EM_MG_FD_194515 | JGI IMG/M metagenome (GOLD analysis project Ga0307517, IMG submission 194515) | Populus trichocarpa ectomycorrhiza microbial communities from riparian zone in the Pacific Northwest, United States - 23_EM | ecosystem: Host-associated > Plants > Roots > Unclassified | place... | reverse complement strand
AGGAAACAGCTGTTCTTATAAGCTGAGGTATAAGGGGGATACCTAGAACTAATATGTAGGTGCTTGTCATACGACATGTACACTGAACTAGCCCGCAAGAGAATTTTATATGGAGAGATCATTTATATCTATGGAAAGGCTCACGTTATGGCTATGTAAGTGATCTTTAGACTTGAGATCACTAAGTTATCTTATATAGAGAATATTATGTTTTAATCCTGTTACATGTTATCTTAATCGAGGTAACGATAGAGCAAATATTGGGTATAACATGAACTATATGAAATTACTTGAGTGATTAAGAAATGATTCATCACCCTAGGTGAATTAGAAAAAATGTTTCATCTATTCTCAAATAGTATTGACTGATAAATCCTTAGTCAAGGTGGAATGATTTGGAAAGAGTTTCAAATCTTATTCAAACAATCAATGACTATTATATAGAGAACAAACATGATTTAATATGACAAACATACTTCATGCTTTAATGTTAAATCAAAACATTATTGATGAAAGGGTATTAATTATACTGAGAAACCGACCACTAAAATGTTAAATCAAACCACCAATGACTTTTCTAATACTTGAGGGATCATGACACGTTGCTAGACGATGCACTTGATATTCAAATATAAATTAATCAATTGTTGAATTGATTATAAATTAAATTGTTTAATTTATTTAATTATATTTAACTAGAATTATAATTCATATTTGGGCCAACATATTAGAAACCTAATGGGTCACACACATTAAGAACCATTAGTTAAAAATTATACTGGAATGATTTAATTAAGTATAACTTGATTAAAATATATTTTAGAAATTAAGGACTAGAATATAATTAATACAGGGATTAGATTTTTAGACCTAGAAAAATCAAGTAAGGACTTGATTAAATTAATTTTTAAAATTGTCTTGAATTAGTACATGGATATTATTCTAGAGGCAAATTGATATTTTGCCAATTTATATTGTTTTTTAGATTTTCTTATAAATAGTAAGCTACGGCTTTTATTTTTTTGTGGTTGCTTGTTAGACAGAAAAAACTACGTAATTATAGAATAGAGAACTAACACTTTAATCATAGCAATCCCTCTCTCCTAAATAGATATTTAGAATATTTCTCACTGGTGGTTCGTGTTGATTATCTTTGGAGGCCGGACAATTGGACGGTGTGTGGTATGCGACAACTCAGCCTTTAAAGAATTACTTAAAGCCAAAGAAGATCAGATCTTCAGGTAATAAATTCATAAACAACTCTAGATCTGTCTAATGAGATCTTAAGGACTCCCAAATAAATTTTTTTATTGTTTCTGCTGCGTGTAATATATTCAGGAACCCAACAATTTAGAACTAATAACTATATAACTTGGTGATTGATAATTCTAATTTTGGATTTAACTTGGTGAATTAATACACTACCATTCATCCGCTAAGAAAATGTTGTGAAACTTCAGCTACTCCGAAATGAAAAATATATACATCTTGTAGCTGATTTCATAGCTAGGTAAATCGAAGTGGCAAATCATCATGACATAATTCAAGTCACTGTAACAAGCACTAGGAATTGAATCTGAAATTCGAGTGGACAAAAAATCATGGAAAGCCTTCTACAAGTAGAATAGATACTTCTCTTCGACCATGGAATCAGTCGAGATGAAATGACCAATTCTGTATACTATTCCTCTTCTACATCATCCAATTCTAATTATTGGCCATCTTTTAGGAATCCATAAGATTCTTTGTCACTTAATAACACCATATCTTGTAAGTTCTCACATGAAAGAAGCAAATATGCATCTCTCTTCCTTCTTCCTTTTTGAGTGAAAATTGCATCTCACTGCCATGATAGCACTTTCCTTTCGGAAAGATGCTGGGAGTACAAGTCCCACGTTCTTGAACAAAGAGGGCTGACATTGATACCATATATGGAATTCAAAAGGAAAATTCTTAGAAAACAATATTTGTTAAAAAAACTAGAGACAATCGATCGTTTAAAAATCAAGTCCTTTATTTATTATGTCCCAACATATACTACAACATATAACCTTTTGGAAAAACCACAAAACTCTAAGTCTTCCCAACAATGATCTTGTAAACATTAGTTAATTCAATCCACTTAGAATAGTTGTTTCATTAAACCTTGGAAATTTTAAAAATAACTAATGTTAGTTTCTTCAATAAAATAAATATTTTTTAAAGTTGTTATAAAAAAAATCATATTTTTTCAAAATATTAAATTCAGAGACCTATCGGAGAAATCATACAATATATATAAAACGGAAAATTAGTTATTAACCTCACATAAAATATAAAATTAACTATAAATAAATGCTATGAAACTTGATTTTAGCTAACATAGAAGGGGGGAAAAGAAAAGAAAAAAAATGTGACTTCGGATGGAAAATGTATACATCCCTTTTTATTTTTTCCAAAATTGAACCATGATTTATTATATATAAAAAAATTTAAAGTTTAGCGGTTGAACATATACTCCATAATAGAGTCACTATAACAAGCTCTAATAGGATACACAACCAAGATTTTAAGATTTACTCACATAATTTTTTGTTGGTATTTATACTCGTAGTCTATCGATAAGAAACTTGTCAATGTGATCACGGAAGGAAATGATCCATTGGAAAAACTCTTGTCGGTGATTTGTGGTCTGTTAGTAATAATTTTATAGATGGATTTACTGAAGGACAAAGCACAAAAAAAAAATTATCCGCTTCATTCTGTCGGTACTTCCATCGCTATATATAATATATCACCGATAGAAAAACTGTATGTCATTCCATCAGTGATCTTTTTCATCCATCGATATGTTCGTTGGTGAATTTGACATGTAACCGTCAAACATGTCGTCTGTTATTATGTTTGTGAGTAAACAATGGCAGTGACATTTGTAGTAATTATTTTCTAACTCTCTAAAATATACTGACAAACTATGTTCGTCGGTAAACCCGTCAATAATAATTTAAAAACATATATTTTTAAAAAATCTATTCAATAAAAATAGAAAAAAATTAAATTAATATAAAATTCAAATATTTATTACAAATCTAAACATTTATAAGTTCAAATACAATTCATCTAGAATAGAGGCGCTAGAGGAGGAGGCGGGTCTTCACCTGGACCGTGGGTCAAATAAAAGGGAGCACATGTACCACCCATCTGTGATCTCATCTCCAATACCAATATGCAGAGTTTGACCGTCTTGACACTAAGTCGTTCATAATCAGCAGCAAGATGGGTTGTTTGATTTTTAACTCGCTAGTCTAAAATCACCTCGAACTCTAGAGTTTGAGTGCTTGGAACCGATTGCGAGCATCCAACGGTTGAAACACTGTAGGTCATACATAAGAACTCGGTCGTAGTGTTAGAGAGATCATACACCTGATTTCTATTGAGTCCACTGGACGATCCTACCTCCAACCATAAATCCGGATGGGTCGAAGGATCGTCATCGTATCTCTCCTTCAACCAGGTGTTATATGTATCCTGGAAAAAAAAAGTCAGAAAATTCAAAAAATAATAAATTAAGAAAAAAAAGGTTGAAAACAACATACCACAAAGTGCTGAGCTTGACTATCCATGAGTTTTTGCTCCCCTTTTTAGCAGTCATCAATCCGCACATGTGTTTCCATAAAAACCTCCATCGGGTTTGATTTGTGTCCAAGAACCATAGCCAGCAAGAGAAAATTATTGTTAGTTAAATATATTTGTAAAAAATAACAAATAAAAAAATAGATGTAATTAAAAAAGAATCTTACCATCTGCTTCGCATGCGAAACGAACGTATGGAGTCGCCGTTGTGTGTGGTAACGAAACTGTGAACACACCGGTTTTGGTTCTCTACATTGGAGTGTGATCGTCGAATGAAATGATCGGATGTCACGTGCTGAATACATTCCACTCACATGACCTCTGAGATGTACGGATGTCTGAAATCTTTCCAAACCGCCACCTTTTTCCAACCTAAAAGCTCTCTTTCTTTCGTAAATTTTTTGGCTTTCTTTTGCATCTCGTACCAAAAATCACTCAACCTATATGGTACAAATGAATTATCTGTTAGTAAATGAATAATAAAATTGAATAAAAGGATTAAAAAAATTATCTTCATTTCAATCTTACCTAGTTGCAGTGTGATTCTTCTAAACCTTCCTTGCAATAACGTTGCCAACTCTATCCCATTCAAATTTTTCCTTGCAATTAAAATTTGTACAAGAAAAATTTCATTAATAATTTAATAAACTAACCAAATTAACATAATAAAAAAAATTAAGTTAATACTAATTTTAAACCTTCCGAACCATGCATCAATCATGAGTTTCCATTCAGAATGTTTGGAAACCTGATTCCATTGAAACAATGGAATTTCCATTGATAATTTCATTGCCAATGTTATGGTTCTGATAGCCTCAATGTTTGTAAACCTGAAATTTCATTCGTTAATTGAAATTAATTTTTCAAAAATTATTAACATGTCAATGTTAAGGGAAAATAAACTTACATTGTAAGATCGTTCTTCTACTAAGCCTGGTACTTCCGAGTAAATGGATTTCGTTGTGAAGAGAACCCCCTTGACATGGTAGTATCGCACTCGACGAGCCCGTGTTGTGAGTGAATGCTTGTCTCGGGTGCCTGTTCTTCATCGGCACCTCACGACTCATGGTCGACTGAAGCACTGCTAAAAGAACTAGCGGTGATCCATGCGTACAACGTGCTATTAACTTTTTCCTAGGCATCTACACAAACTAAAGGATTAAGGTACTGTAAACCATTTCTATTTGGAAAAAAAATTCGGCAGCACCTCCCCAATAAGGGAAATTACCCAAAATCTTTAAATTTGCAAATACACAACAATTTAAATTGAATTTTCATAAACCAGTTGATTTTATTTCAATTTATGTCAGTCGAATAATTTCAATTATGTTAATTTAACCAAATTTTCAATTAACTTTGTTATGGCCATTTGTGAAATTGTCATAAGAGGTTAATATAAAAACATTAAAGGATTTGTAGTATCAATATTTCACATTAAGAACTATTCATTTATCCTAACTATTATCTTAGCTATTTTTCATTTTTATTTATTTATGATGGCTTCTATTTTTTTATTATTTTTATTATTTTTTAGTAATTTTTATTTTTCATGAAATTAAAAATTGTTTGTTAACACCAACAAATCAATTAGCTCACCATATTAATAAGAGAAAATTTAAAAAATTAAAACAATTCCAACAATCTATACACAATCATTAAAGAACATAAAAATTAAAAAATTCCAACAATCATTAAATAACAAAAAATAAAAAAATACCACCAATCTATATACAATCATTAAAGAACAGAAAAAAATTAAAAACAAATCCAACAATCTATGTAAAATCATTAAAGAAATATCTCCAATAACATTTATACAATTATTAATAATAAAAAAATAAAAAACTTCCATAAACATTTATGCAATTATTTATAACAGAAAAATATAAAAAATGGAAAAAATGGAAAAAAAATGAGAAGGAAAAAGAAAAATCTTACCTTAATGTTGAGTTTTTCCGAGCCTAAAAAGAGAAAGAAATCCAAACAAATTAAATAAATAGAGAAGGAGAAGAGAGGAAAAGACATATCAACGCGTGGAGAATAAGAGAAGAGAAGATAAAGGATTGAGGTTAGAAGGAGAGAGAAAAGAGAAAGAAAGATGAAGATTTGGGAGGAAGAGACAAGAAGCTACTAAGAAAGAGAGAAGAAGATAAATGTGTTCGTCTATTCTGATATTTTAATTTGGGGCTTTTTTACTGACAGCTTTACCGATGAACAATTAAATATTAATTTCTCCATTGGTGTATCCATTTGTAAAGTCTAATTGAAATTTTCAATTTAATCGAAAATTTTCAGAAACTCGCCAACTATCACTGACTACTTTTTTCATCCGTCGGTGATTCTGTATGTACTGATCAATAATAAACAGTGCAAGTGAGAAGTGAACAGTACCTTAGCTCTTAGGAAAATACAAATGGATATTAACTGCCGGTGATCTTGTATGTATTAAACAATGAACAGTGCCAATTAGAAGGGAATAGTTTTAATGCTCAGTATACTAACATAATTAATTCGTTGGTGTATCTATTTGTATTTTATTATTTTTATTTTTTTATTATTAATAATTGTATAAATGATGTCATGTCATGTCATGTGCTTAACAATCTTTGGTGACATGCAATCTAGGTATGATTGTGAAGTATCTATGTTTTTTATGTGCGACAAGAGTCATTTCCCTTCCAGTTCTGGGTTTATAACGAGCATGCCTACATGTTTTGCACTCAGTCAACTCTGCATTTTCAAGATAGTACAACTTGCAGAAGTTTGGACACATGTTAATTTTCTAGTATCCAAGGCCAAGGGGTTTCATCATGAATTTAACAACATAAAAGTTTTTTTTCAATCTATTCCTTTAAGGTAAAATGCTTTTCGCCCATTCGATAATTCTATCGTAATCGGCCTCACTCAACACATGGTTTGACTTGATGGTGAACACTTGTGCAATGATTAATAATTTATTGTGATTTGTGTACCCATCCCATAATAGTTCATCGTAGTCTTTTAAAAGATAAAAAAATCTGGTCGCGCTTGCATTAGATTCTTCATCTACTATTAGACATTAATCAGCACAACCCTGATTTTATAAAATTTTACAAATAAATACAATTTTATAAAATCTCAAACAAACCCTGACATTTACAAATCATACATTCATACAACAAATTTCTATGGGAAAAAACTATAAAACAAGTAAACACCCAAACAAAATTCATATACTAAAAAATATACAATAAAAAATAACATTTTAAAATTGAGTTCAAATAAAAAATGGGTAGTTTTACTTACTTGAAATGGAGAATCCTTAATCAAATTTGAATCAAAACAGCGATACTGATAAACTGAGTGTTGGGGTAGCTGGATTTGTAGTGGGAGATTGATTTGTGATAAAATTGGAGGGTGTTTGTTGCAAAGAAAAATAGAGGAAGAAGAAGAAAAAGGGGAGAGAGAGAGGGGAGGACCACTTGTTAAGTCATAAATTATATATTACAGACAAGTTTACCGATGGATTTAATCGACATATTTAAATCCGTTAGTAAGTTAGACTGTAAAAATTACACGTTATCGTACTTCTTGACTTCTTTTTTTTCATTCCTTCTTTTCCCATTGTAATTCTCTCGGTATATACCGAAAAAATATTTCTGTCGGTGTTTACTGATGGATACAATGAGAGACTATTCTGTCGATAAAGTTCACTGCAATCTGCTGACGGAATTTTTTATCTGTATTTCTTTTTGTATTTGTTGATTTTCTGGTAGTGATAGTCTATAGATTTTTGAGTAAGTACTAATTACATCTGAATTTGGATGCAAATACTTAATCACGTCAAGAATTCGATCTCCACTTAGAATTCTGAAAGGAATCTTAGAATTCTGAAAGGAATCACCATTTTCATAGATGACTTTCGTCACCTAGAATTCTCCACTGAGCTGCAAAATTAAATTCCTATTCAGATATGCATAAATTTGGTGGAAAATTGATTCTTCATTCAATAAATATATTTTAGGAGATCATACAACCACTTTTGGTATTCCATATCAAGAAGCAGGCTTTTATTCGATCATTTCAGTGCATTTTACTCGGACATTGTTAAATTTACTGAGGCAGGTCGATTCCTAGTTTTTCTCGCAAGTCCAAAGTCATAATCAAGGTATCCATCATAGAAGCTTTAGGGCTTTAAATAGTTGGAGCCTTGAATAAATATGTGTTGTATTGTGAGACAAAACATATTAAATTATAATTATTTATTAATCATTGAACCATATTGCATTGTGCTTTTGGTTCACGGAATTGGAGGAAAAAGTGAGCCAAAACAGTAGTAGGATACTATATATTATTCTATGTTTTTGGTTTACCACAAGTCTTGCTTTTCCATACCCGAGTGGTTCCTTTCACTTAACCTAAGAGAGTAAATACATCAAATATCTTTAGAATTCTTAAGGAAAAGAATATATATATATATATATAGTTGAGAAAATACAAATATTTTGATTAATTCTCAATAATCGCTTCCCAAAAAATCACTTACACCTAAGAGAGAGTAATTCTTGAGATAAAGTAACATTTTGTAAACCAAACTCCACCTTATTGTTTTTATCCATTGATATATTATTGTACTCTTTGGATTAAAATACTACTAAGGACAGGACTTAAATGCGAGATTTAATTATAAGAATAAAGTAAATTTTTTGAATTTATTTTTATTTGGAATTTTTGTAATTCAAAACCAAGCAGTCAAGAAAACTTTTTGTACATACTGGTTCCAAGGTTTGAACCCATAAAATAAAAGAAGAAAATATAATCTTCACTGTATCCATCAAGGTAGCAATTGAGAGATGTTTAATCATTATAATTCCTAGCTTATTCTCCTCCTCAACTTCCCGATAACAGATGATCAGTGCTGCTGCTGCTGCTGCTGCTGTGTTAACTTTCACACACACACACGACTTTTATGAGATAGGTGGCAAACTAGCTAGCTAGTCTCAAAGTACTGATCACTGTAAGCTTAATTAAGCTAGCTCCTGACATTAGATGATTTAAAGGGGGATTTTTGAAGTACAACAAGGACAAGGAAACGAGGAAAACCCTAAAACTCGTACCAAAGATGTTACGGCTTCGATCCTGGCATGAGTTTACATATAATCTCTAAACAAAATGTGAAGTTCATTGCATATTTACATAGATATAACTATATGCTGGCCTTCTGTGACAAATCTACCTCTTTGAAGAAGCTAGCTACTATTATCCAAAATGGTTTGTTTCAGTATTGGTAGAAATTGAGGTCACTGGGAACAACAATGTATGAATATAAGACTAATTTGATATATATTCTTGATGATCAACATCAACAACAAAAAAGAAGGATACATGTTCAAATATTCGTGGAAATCATAGAGATCACTTAACAGAAAAGTGATGGAGACCCAAATCTTTAATTTACTACAGCTCTGGATTGGAATCTGCAGGGAAAACCTACGTGTTTATGCAGCACCAAATTCAGCTCACTGGTGAAGTAGATGATAAAAATTATCGATCAATGCCTTTCCGATGGCATCACCACTTATGCTTGTTCTTACTTTGTGAAAAATAAATTATACCATTTTCATGGGTCATGTCATGTGCCTTGAAACTTGATTATATGTCAAGAAATATATGGTATTCCCAGCGCACCAAATGCACCTGCAGTAATTATTACGAGGAAATATAAAATAAAAGGATCACCACTAACTAGTTTAGTGATTCTTCAAAAAAAATAAAATTTAAATGAGATGTTTATATCCAATGAAGAAATTTGTTCTCAAGGAAGAAGATATCATATTTGTGTTCTGAGTGTCTTGTCCTTAAGCTGTTTATGCTACAAAATTGTTTTTTATCGAGATAGAAGATTGAAATAGCTTTAGCGATTATGATTTAAAAAAATAAATTTTAAAAAAATAATTTTAGTTGTGATTTTAAAAATCAAGGTTTTTTAAAATACATGTTTAGTAAAAATTATATAAAAATAATTTTACTTACAAAATAAATAAATGAAAAGTTAGTCAGACAGATCGCTAACTTATATAAAAACAAGATTTGAAATGCATGACTAACCAAAAAGGTTTTTTTATATAATTAAATAAAAAAACAGAAACTACCACGAAAGCAAATTTTATATAAAAGGAGGGAAATTGTACTTTAGCTAGCATCATAAGGAGTACGGTAATACATCACAAAATCATAGCCAATCAGAAAAGGTGCTAAGCCGTATATATATTTTAGTGTTGGTGGTCAGTACTGTGATCGTGTTGTTGAAGATGATCTATGTGATTCCACTTTGGAATGCTTTGGTGTTCCCAGCATACCATTTACGCCTGCAAAAGATTTTAGAGGATTCTTATGGTCACAGTACTACTGACCACCAGCAGCATAGCTGGTGGTCAGTACTGTGATATGTAGTGTTGTTGAAGATGATCTACGTGATTCCACTTTGGAATGCTTCGGTGTTCTTAGCTAACCATTAATATCTGCAAAAGATATTAATTAGAGGAATATAAGAACGAAACAATCAAATTAATACAACATTTTATTCAGATCTCCAACTAGCATTCAGTGAAAAGAAATATATATCTCAATATGAGCATGGGCAAAGAAAATAATTGAAAATAACATTGTGGAGGTATATTGGTCAATGCTCATGATCAAACAAACTCAAGAGTAAGTATATATGATCACGCAAGAATATTATTAACAATTCAAGCATGGAGTGAAGGGCTGAAGGTGATGACAGAAGACTAGAGAGCACAAAGGAGTGAGATGCAATTAAGCTCCATGCATTTCATCATCAGTGCTCTCTATCTTCTGTCAACAGCATCACCAGTGCCTCCTTCACATAATAAAAAGCAAAAAACAAACATTATAAGTAACAGAGGCCAGAGCTCAGAGCTATGGATTCCGAGGGGGAGACCAGCCACAGGAGCAAGAGTCCTGGATGGAAGAAGACAAGGGAGAGAGTTTGTGTGGATGTTAGTTCATGAGGGATTTTTGTGTATGACCTAGTTGATCTCCAGCACCTCTATTTATAGGAGAAAACTGTGAAATAATGGTTGTGCCCCTACCACCTTTTCATGAGATAGGTGTGCATCTATCTATAAGAAAAAAGTGTGCCCAACTTGAAACTTATGATGATTTCATTATCACCCGCTACGCATTTTCTAAGATTATTACGGTTACCGTGGATCATGCATTCAGTCATGCAAGGAGAAACAATTGTCGCCCCCGTTTGCGTTTCCTGACTCTAAATTATTTTACCAATAAAAAAAAATCAGAGAGGATAAACTAAATCCAAAGTCCAAATTAATACGAGGATGGTTGTAAAATCAAATTTGGTTTGACGGGTTGCTCTTTGAAATCCGTACACACTACTAGAGTTTTGCATATTCCTGACGTATTGTTTTGTTGGTTTAGTCTGATGGTAATTCTGTTAGTAATTTATTTAATATTTTTTTTAAAAGAATCAAATAAACAAATTAGAAAAAAATTAAAAGAAATAAAACTAAAATAAAAAATCAAATATTTACTACAAATTTAAAAATTATCAGTTTGAATACAATTCATGTAGAGGATAAGAACTGAAGGAGGAGGAGGGGAGTCTTTGTTGAGACTGGGCAAAAGATGAGGTGGATCACATATACCACTCTTGTTTGACAACAGCTCCATGTACAATTGTCTA
>Ga0307517_10013074_pt1 | contig 11317 bp, 13 predicted proteins | sample 23_EM_MG_FD_194515 | JGI IMG/M metagenome (GOLD analysis project Ga0307517, IMG submission 194515) | Populus trichocarpa ectomycorrhiza microbial communities from riparian zone in the Pacific Northwest, United States - 23_EM | ecosystem: Host-associated > Plants > Roots > Unclassified | place... | reverse complement strand
TCTCGAAGCATCCTTGGGTGGCTTCAGGGAGACGGAGCGGACCATGCGCGCACAGGCTTGCCGGGCCGTGGCCTCGAGTTCAGAGGTAGAGGTGTCCGAGAGGTTCAGGTCAGCAACCCGCCAGTCCATGAGTACGATTCCTGAAAGCTTATCAATGGGGAAAATCTCCACATCTTCGCGATGATTACCTGATGTCTCGACGTACACGCTTGGGTGGAAGCTCTGAACCTCATGTCTATGGACCCGTGCGACCTCATTCTTCAGCCGTTTAATCAAGTAGCTTTGGGTCGACTTGAGATCTATCTCGGTGAAGTTGGAAGTATGCGCTATAAAACGAGCCTGGGGCTCGAGTCCTATCATCGTGTGGGTGAAGGTGGGTCGAGTGTGGGAAATTTGTTTGATCGGCTCAGGCTTGAAATTTCTCTTCCGACAAAAAGCCCAACCGTTCCATTCTTTGTCTCGCTATGGACGCTTTGTTTGCGAAAGCGAATGCCATACGGCTGCAAAAGAGGAGGAAGTTCAACGATGATGGGTCGCACTCTAAAACACACTCTGGGAAGAAGGAGGTCGAACTTGATTCGACCACCAAATCCGTTCTTCATCGCACCTCTCTTCCAAAATCGCTTCGGCCAGGCTCTCCTCCGCCGGACGGGGCAAAGCAATATTCGCACGTATCGGACAAGAAACTTCGAGCAGAGCTTTCTCGACAATCCGCGCATAGCGCGCGATCGAAAGCGTTGTTAAAGGATGCCGCGTTTTTATTGGAACATGAGGAATTTGGTACCATGGAGGTGGAAGGGGAGTTGGAGAAGACGTGGAGAGTGGGACAGGACGAGGTTCTCGAGTCTGCTGGGCAGGAGGCTACCAAAGGACGGCGAGAGTGGAAGTTGGATGGCGGCCCTTACCGATCACGGTATACACGGAATGGCAGGTATTTATCCTCTATTCAATCCAGCGTCGGGTTTTTCTAATCTTTCACCGTCTCCTTAGGCATCTCGCCATCGTTGGCCTTAAAGGACACGTCGCTACGTTCGACTGGCAAACAGGGACACTACATTCCGAGCTACAACTACGTGAGACATGTCGTGATATCACGTTCGTGCATCAAAAACTCACTCTCAGGTTCGGTTAATTGAACACATCCGTCTAGGTTCTTGCATGACCAATCGCATTTTGCGGTCGCGCAATCAAAATACGTCTTCATTTACGATCGAGACGGTGTAGAGCTGCACCGGTTGAAGTCACACATAGAACCAACGTGTCTTGAATTCCTGCCTTACCACTGGCTGCTTGCTAGTGTCGTAAGTACATCCCTTTGCGCATCATCCATATGTTGACATTATGGAAAGGGCCAAACGGGATACCTGAAATACCAGGACACTTCGACTGGACAAATCTTGACCGAACATCGCACGAAACTTGGGGCATGCACCACAATGACGCAAAACCTGCACAGCGCGGTGATACACCTTGGGCATCAAAATGGCACGGTGACATTATGGACCCCCAATTTACCCCACCCAGCCGTGCGAGTGTTGGCACACCTCGGCCCAGCCGTCAGCGTCTCCGTGGACCCAAGTACGGGGGGAAGGTACATGGCAACAGCTGGTCACGATGGTACGGTGAAAGTGTGGGATTGTCGGAATTGGAAAGGTGCAGTCAGGCAGTGGACCACTAGAGGAGGATCTGCGGAGCTCGAATGGAGCCAGAAGGGCGCGCTGGCCGTCGCGTCTGGTGGGTCTGTGAATGTAAGTGTTTCTAATCCGAGCTCGTGTAGCCCCGCTTACTTGCCGGTCATTAGATATACAACAAACCAACGATCCAACAGTTCTTTGCTGGGACTACCAGCCCCCCGCTCTATATGACACACCCGATCCCTCACCGACCACTCATATCCGTCAGATTCTGTCCATTCCAGGATGTTCTGACGATCGGGCACTCAGATGGTCTCTCAAGCATTCTCGTCCCGGGCGCTGGTGAACCCAACTTTGACAGTTCTGAAGCTGATCCATTCGAGAACAAGAGGATGAGGCGCGAGAGGGAGGTTAAGGGCTTGCTAGACAAGGTACTCATCATGGGCTTGACATACTCGCCAACTCATGCTCACGCGTGATACCCAGATACAACCGGACATGATTACTTTGAATCCCGAGTTTGTAGGATCGATGGCACTGCCAACGAAGTTGACAACGGATATCAACGGCAAACCAGACGTTCCGTTTGCGCGACTTCCGAGACAACACCGGCTTAAACTCCAGGGTCGAGCCGACGAAACCGAGGAAGTGTTAGAAGCGGAGGATGGAGAGGGAGGCAAAGAGGGCAAGGCTGGGCGGGAGGAGAAGGAGAAAAAGCGGATGCGCGGCAAGAACAAGGCGATGAAGAGATATCTCAGGAAACAGCGAAAGAACGTGGTCGACCCTAAGGCAGTACGTTTCTCATCCTCTCATCCCTTCGTTCTACCCGCTCACAGCTTTCTCTGAAGGTGGCACTCCGAGAGAAGCTGCAGAAAGAGAGGGAACAACGGAAGAAAACCAGAGATGCAGCGAAGGGTATACAGGAAGACAGACTACCAAGTGCTCTCGACCGATTCCGGACCTAGATCTAATGTACTGTTGTAATAATAATCATTTGGAGATCTGCCTTGGCGTTGCAAGCGTGGGAGAAGTGTGGTGTTTGACTGTACAGTTTTGTGGGAGCGGCCGTCCCCATCAAAACGGCGCTGGTCAGATCAACTCACCCCTCAAGCCGCATTCCACATCTGACAAGTGAGTCCGGTCGTGTTTATGCTTATCCGTCACGATTACTCATTTCGATTCACAGAATGCGTGAAAAGTGGAAGAAGAAGAGATCGCGCCGTCTCCGCAGGAAAAGGAGAAAGATGAGAGCTCGTTCAAGTACGTCACGATCCTCACTAACATCCATGATTTATCCGACCCCTGACTAATATTGCTTCCTGCAGAATAAGCGATTGATAATGAGCAATGCGATTTGTGATGAATGAAAGGCGCATGTCGCGACGTGCGTCCTTGATTTGTTCGCACCATCGAGAGTTGCCTGGCTCGGATTTGGATCACTCTTGCGGGCCCGCCACTCCGACTTTTGGCACCGGTTGGTCGGAGTGGTTGTTGTCATGGAAAAACGAAGATTTGTATCTCTTACCTCTGTTGCAATCCCATGTTTTCGTTTGCACGAGACCATCCCTTCGCCTGAGTGAAGCCCGCGCTTGATTGGCCGGATCTTGACCCACCCCATGGCAACTTCCTTTTCGGGAACTCCGTCCAGCACCACCATTAACGCGAACTCGACCGCAATGCCTGAGGGTAAGTGAGGGTCCTTCGAGGGCGAAATCTGTCAACTGAATTCGCAAAACCCACCAGTCTCATGGTCTGATGTTTCATTGGTAGTCGTCTTCGTTCTTACATCTCAACAGTCCAGTTTGCAATGGCCGCGTTCTGGAGAAGAACATAAATAAGCATCTTGATTCAGGGTGCAAGGTCGCTCTGGTTGTTATCCAGGCTAAGGATACACCGATTGCTCCTATTTTTGACAGGAGTGGCCCCAGCAAGGTGGAGCATCCTCCAACACCCACACCCGCACCGCTGAAACGAAAGGCCTCCATGAAAACTCCCGATCCAAAACGAGGGAAAACGACTGTGGACACGCGGTCGCATGTACCCCTCGCGGAGAGGCTTAGACCACAGACCCTCGATGATTTCGTGGGCCAAAGCCATCTCACTGGGGCGGATTCTTTGCTCCGGAACGTGCTCACAAGCCGCGGATCATCCGAGAGCGCGGTATTTTGGGGTCCACCTGGGTGAGGCAAGCGTAATGTCCTTGCGGGAGAGAGGATTCTAATTGGTCAAACAGTTGTGGGAAAACTACCCTGGCACGGCTTTTGGCAAAATCGTGTGATGCGGCGTTCAAAGAACTGAGTGCCACTGACTCGGGAATCGCCCAACTACGTGAAGCTTTCGAAGAAGCCAAGAACCTCCGTAAACTCACTAGACGGTTGGTACATCCCCCCATGTCGACCACCGTTCTCACGCTTGGATGTGTAGAAAGACGATTCTATTCTTTGATGAGATCCACAGGTTTAACAAAGCCCAACAGGTGAGCGAACTCGTCTGTGCGACGCTTTTCTCCAAGGTACCTGATTGTTGCCAAAGGACATATTCCTCCCATACGTCGAACAGGGTCACGTTCAGGTTAGTTCCTCAGTGGTTCTATTCTTGAATCTCACTCAGCCGGAGCCTCCACAGTTAATTGGTGCCACGACAGAGAATCCTTCGTTTAAGCTGAACGCTGCTCTCCTGAGCCGATGTCGGTAAGCACCATATCCTCGAAACCGATGAACCTCCATGTTCATGGCCCACAGCGTTTTTGTGTTCGAGAGGCTGACGGAATCTGATATCGAGCGTATCGTCCTGCAGGGAATTCGTCGCGTCTCCCACACGGACGACAAACCCGTTGAAATCGACCACGTCGACAATGATGACGTTTTCAATGATCCCAATGTGCCTTCATCCCAAGACACCAGCTATTCTCTGCATTCCGGTGCCGACAAATCTGTTCCTCAGCTATCACCGAAAGTCCTCGCATCCTTGGTTTCTTTAGCAGACGGCGACGCACGCACCGCACTCTCCCTTCTCGCCCTCGTACTCGGGTCATCCCCAGTTACGGACGAAGCGACGTTACTGAAAGCCTTGCGGCAATCTGTTTCGACTTCGTATGACCGAACAGGGGACAGCCACTATGACATGATATCGGCCCTTCACAAGAGCGTGAGGGGAAGTGAAGGCTCAGCCGCGATGTACTGGCTCGCGCGTATGCTTACAGCGGGGGAGGATCCAGTTTTCATCGCGCGACGGATGGTTGTGTGTGCGAGTGAGGATATCGGTCTGGCGGATAACGCTGCCCTGTCTCTGGTGAGCAGCCGTTTATTTTTTGACCATGGTGTGGGCCTGGAACGCTCGTAGGCAGTTGCGACTCTACAGGCGTGTCAGAACGTCGGCATGCCTGAATGCCGAATAAACCTGGCCCATCTCGTGGCGTACCTCTCTGAGGCACCCAAGTCTACACGAGCCTATGAGGCTTACAAACGCGCCGAAGCGGTTGCGAAAGACCACCCGTCCTTACCCGTCCCAATGCAAGTGCGGAACGCACCGACAGGACTCATGCAACGGCTCGGCTACGGAGACGGGTATCGCTACCAGCCAGATTATAGGTATGTACCGCTGAACGATTTGGCCGCCGCCTGGTTCATTTCTCACTTCACCTTACGCAGACACCCAGTTACGAACGACTACGTCCCCGACGAGATCAAGGATATGGTCTTCCTAAAGCCAGAGGGTGACATTTCAGATAAATTATGGGACGAGGATGTGCTGAGGAGGTGGGAACTAAAGAAGAACCACGGTATGCCTTGGGAAGGCAGAACCGGAGATCACTCGATGAACGATACATAATAATGAACGTACGAACGTCCCTTTGTTGTCGCCTGTGCTCGCCTAGTGCGCGGCAAACAATTTCAAAGGTCCGGTCCTCCTTCCCACCTACCTACATGTCATCGCAATGGGAAGCCAGGATCTCCCAAGAAGGTACCTCGAAAGGGGAACGGAGGAGAAAAGGAGGGACGTCGAACTCGTCCTCAATAGGGATACAGTCAACAACAATTCCATACTAGATAACCACGAACTGCTAAGCGAGGGACTGGACATCATGAAGTGAAGAAAAGAGGACAAACATGTGTCCGAATCGAGCATGGAAAATGAACGAGAAGAGAGGACAAGAAGCGGTCGTGAGTGTCATCGTGGAGGGCTACAGCGCTTGCCCTGGCATATATCGGCTATCTGGCGTCCGGGACCTGGGCCTTGGTTCGTCGTCCCAATCTTCATCAGCCGTCCGGTACGAGCCATTCGTCGGTTCTTGCTGATGACGAACCTGCATCTCGTATGAAGAAGCCGGCGTGCTTTGCGTCGTTTGCCGTGGTGAGGTGCTGCGTGCTTGGGCATATTCCCCCATTATAATTGGCCCCACCATTGTCGTAGGGGACGAGCCGTCACTTGGAAAGCGTTGCCGCAGGGCCCACGATTCTGGACGCTGGCAAGTGGGCCGTGGATGGACGGGTTGCATTGGCCTTGGGTCTTGAGGACCGTCCATGTGGTCTAGTTGTGGGCTGCGCGTTTGCTGACCCGTTTCTGGCGGAGACTCCAAGTAAAGTTGCGTTGTCGACGCCCTCCCGCTCTCGTACAGGACTGATACTTCGGACTGGGACCTTGCGTGCGGTTGGTGAAACATGGGAGCCCCCTCAATATCACCCTTTTTCCGGTCCTTCCTGTGCTTGATTCCGAGACGGTCTTTGAGATCGCCGTAGACCCACATTTCGCGGACAATGTCACGATCCAAAGGCATATATGACGTAGAGATGAACTTGATCAAGAATCGTGGGGCTACCGACAAATCAGCAAAGATCGAAACGCTCCAATCCGATGGGACCCACCCAGTGCGATGATTATGGAGATGACCACCGAAGCCCAGAACGGAACGTTCCCAAACAATATCACGACCTCGTCGTTGAAGTCGCTACTCTGGAGGAAGGAATAGACGACGATCCAAAGTAGCATGACGACCGAAGATCCGACAACGACAATCCAAGTGAGGAAAGTCCAACTTGAGAACGAAGTAAGCGATCAACGTCTATGAAAATTTGAATCTGACGACTCACTATCTCGTGTTGATACCAACGTATGTGTTTGCAGAAAAGATCGCAGCAACGGAAACTGTAGTACCAAAGTCGGCCAAGGATTCGATGGTCTTCCCGTTCCATGACACAACATTTCCGAGGGTCCGGGCGACGTAGGGGATGAAGAAGACGACGGCAGACTGGTACAACCCATCGGCCATGTAAAGCCAGAACTTCATTTTCGTGTACTCGAGACCGCGAATTCCCCTGATGTACAATTGAGGGAATGCCAAAGCCGCTCTGGCGTGCACATCCTGATCAAATGCTGGAAAGGGGTTCGTCAAATACGATATAGATATCCAGGTACTTGACCGTACCTCCGAGGAAGATGACTGGCAGAGATGTGAAGATCAGGTTATACAACAGAATGAACGTATACTGGTACAGATAGGTAGCATCGAAACTGGTGGTATGGGATCAGCATTCGCCATTACAGACGTGGCTGATGCTCACCTATTGAACGGCAAGTACCAGAACATGGCAAACACCCAAATGACATTCTACCGAGTTCATCAATACGCGTGTATCCCGGTCATGTCGGCGGAGCGTACCTTGTAGAAGAAGTTGCTGTGCATCTCCGCAATACGTTGGTATGACCAGCGTCCGTGAACCAAAAGGAGCTTCGTCAGGAACCGGAACTGCCCAAAGGCGTAATCCGCGGACATAGCAGCTTGCGAACCCTCAAGACCGAAAAGACCACATCCGATATTGGCTTCCTGGATCATCGCCACGTCGTTTGCACCATCCCCAATAGAAAGTGTCATCGCGTCACGACCTTCCTTGACCTAAAGAGGCGACTGTAAGCGTTTCGGAGTATCTATCCAATATCTTCACGCACAAGCTTGACGACCAACGCCTTTTGAGCCGGTGAAACACGACAACACACGACCGTTTCGCATTGCGTTGCAAGGTTCAAGAACAGAGTCTTGAGCTCAGGCTTGAGGGCAAAACCCAACGTTTCTCCGTCAATGACGACCGCGAATGCGGCTTGGGCACCAGGAACGAAACCTCTGCTCTGCGGATCCAACAAAGGAGGTCCAAGGATAGAAGCGATCTTGTTGCAACCGGCTTCAATCTTGGACCGGGCTCCATCGAGAGAATCTGCCTGGAGGATCATGATGTCCATATCACTCTTGAGAAGGTTGCAACTGAAACCTGTAGGGCATCCTCATTAGCCAGCGTGCCAGCCATAACCAGAGCTGCCTACCAATTTCAATGGCGGTCTGCACTTTGTCACCTGTGAAAGTGGGTAAATATACGGTATTCCCACCCCGCGCGGAACACCATGGATTACCTGTCAAGATCCACAGCTTGATACCAGCTTGATGCAATGTTTCGATGGCCTCCGGAACACCCTCTTGTAATTTATCTTCCAAAGCAGTAGCACCGAGGATGTATAACGAGTGTTCGATGCGTTCGTTGGCCTTGTCGATCGCGTCGTCGCGGTCATTAATCGAATTCGTCGCGGCGTCGTAGATCGCGGACCACTCGAGATACTCCTCTTCTTCCAAGTACCTGTATGCAATGCAAAGCGTTCGAAGACCGCCGTTGGCAAAGGTTTCCATATCTTTGGCGGTCTGGGTCTTGAGCGTTGTATCCTGATCCGCGGCCAACCGTTCGTAGATGACGCTATCCGCACCCTTGCAGTACAGAACTATCCTGCCTTGCGGGTTACGAACGATGACGCTCATCCTCTTCCTCGTCGAGTTGAACTCCAAAAGCTTCAGTGGGATGTAACGCTCGGCCTGACCCATGGCTTCGATATCGATGAAATCCTTTCCTTTCGCGACGAAAGGAAATCCAGCGTCACAAGCGGCGGCAACCAAAGCCGCCTCGTCCGGACTCTCAGCCTTGTACGTCAGAAAGAATGGATTTTCTTTCGGCTCCGGTCGATCCGAGAGGACGCTGTGACAGACGGCGAGAGCTCTGAAGAACGCGATGATGTGATTCCTCTGGGGTGAACCTCGATCTGCCATATCGGCGGCCAATTGAGGTGAAACGAGGGTGAGACGGTCCGGTTGGCCATATCGGTTCTTGAACGTTCGATCGAGGGTGTCCAGCATATTGTGTTTCAACACTTCGAGCGAGCGGGCCTGTTCCTCAGGAGGAGGAAGGTCTCCCTTTCCCTCCCGCTTTACCGCCCCACGTTGAGCCTCCGTGATACCCTCGCCGTACGCAACACCGTTGATCGAACATTTCTGGAATTCCATGATGTTTTGGGTAAGGGTACCGGTCTTATCGGAGAAGATATATTCGATTTGTCCGAGATCGTCGGATATGTTCCAAGTCTTGGGCACACAAGCGGCATCGAGGGGTTTGTAGTACATGTCGATATCTTGAGCGATGAAGAAAGCCTGGATGGTCTTGACGACTTCAATGGAAATGTACAATGAAATGGGCACGATGTTTTGGAACGCGATGAGACAGACACTAGATCACGATGTGTTGAATGAATGCCCCCACAGAATCTGGACAGAACGTACACAAATGTGATCACTGAACCAACCGCGATTATATCGGACTCCCTGGAACCGACTTCGAAGAGGTCGGCGCTTGTCCCTGTCTTGCCCTCCCAGATACCACCGCAAATAGCTGTGATCAAGCACATCAACATGAGAATCACGAAGTTAACAATGACATTGAAGTTGGTCTCCTTCTCGATTTTGGACCGCTTGGAGGGGGTAGCACCACCGTTAAGCATAATCTTGGAGTCCGCACCGGTGTAAACGACAAGCCCGATAATCCAATCCGTATTCCGCACAGTACAGCCACGGAGCAAGAGTTCGTTGATGGTCACAGATTCTTGCTTGCTTTCGCCGTTAGAGTCAGTGTAGCGCAAGATCGACTGGTGAGAGTAAAGGTTTTGATGGGGAGGTTCGCAGTCCAAGAGGAATGAAAACCGCTCCAGATCCTCCTCGGAAATGATACTCGAGGTTGCAGAAACGGATTTCCTTGGCTTGAGATTAGTTTCACCGTCCAAGTTCTTGGTCTCCACGAAGCACATCCCCTCAGGGTCAGAAGTGGACAAGACGACGATGTCAGCAGGAATCTGGTCGTTATCCCGCAGTACAACAATATCTCCGACTTCCAGCTTCTTCCAGAGAGTCCGTTCCCACTTGGCCTGACCACTTGTCCGTCTCCGGTGGTCCACGGCGTTGGACCTCAGGGGAGCCTGGGGCAGGGAAGGAGCCGAACCAGAGGGATTCCAGCTTTGTGCGTCCTCGAACGTTTCGCTCTTCCACCCCTGGCCAGACCCAACCAGTGTCGTCCGTGATGCATCGATAGAGTTGGGCGGATAACTGTGGGAGTCAATACTCTGGATGTCTTCTAGCCGCCTACCACCTGGGCCCGTCGGAGCGGAACGAATAGAGGTGTAATCCTGAGCAAGACCAGAAGCATCGCTCCCAGATTTGCTGAGCACGATCTGCATGCCCTCCCCAGCCTCCCTCTGCCTCAACTTCTGAACGCCCTTTGTGACCTTCCCCGGCGGATTGATACCAAACAGCTTCTCGTGCCATTCGCGAGGATCCGTTTGGCAATTAACGTTCTTCCAATCTCCTAATTTGGTCGCAGCGGAAGTATTGACTTCCTCGTCAACTTGGGCGCGACGATAATCTTCGATTCCATCCTTGATGGCGGTGACGGTGATAATAAATATGAGAGGGAGTGCCGCAGTTTGCGGAGAGGCAGCGCCAAACATGGGGAACACTGGGGACGGGTCAGTTCGCGCTGGGAGGGTTTCAGGTAGTGGGCGGTTGACGCAACGCACCTTGAAGGACAACCAGCGCCAAGAAGTAGACATTCGCCACCCTACGAAATTGTTCGTACAGGTTCTTTGGTATAAACGTGAAGATGGTATATTCTGGAAGACACGTGAGCTTTTGGGAGAAGCGGGAGAGAGGGACAACAGCGCACTCGTCGTGCGAACTTTGTTCCGCGGATAACGAACGAGAGGCTCGTTCTTGCTGTCCACATCGGACATTGGCAAGGGACGGTTCACGTGGATTGTCCTCCTCTGACCAGGAATGGCTGGGCCGGTAGGGCTGACCGACTCTTGTGTCGGGCGTTTCTTCTCACTCCCTCTCCTGAAGAACGAGCCTTTCTTCTTCCTGTTCATGAGGAGGGTCCTTCTCTTCTCTGCACGCTGTTCAACGGCCGCAGACTCGGCTAGAGTCGAAGCTGCGGTTCGGACGGTCCTGAGGCGTAGTTCGGGGTCGATTGATCTATCGTCCTCGTCGTCGGTGACACTGTCATCGGTAACGCGGCGCCTGCTAAACATGACGCAGAGAGAGGACGGATCCTGAGGCCTGAGGAGTGGAGTGGAGGGTGTCTGGGGGGGATGTGCGAAGGTGGTAGATACGGTAGGGATGAGGAAGTAACTGAGAGCAGTTCGGCCCAGCAACGCCGAGGGATCGCACTCCGGCCAGAACGTCCAGCGCCTCGCTAGCGAGAACCTGTGCCCGTCAGCCCGACCGCCATCTGCGCTATTTATTCTCTTCCTATTCCGCTTCAAGTTTAAACATTTGCCGTATACATGAACGCCGTCACCTCACAAATCGTACCAACATGTATCCT
>Ga0307517_10013073_pt1 | contig 11318 bp, 9 predicted proteins | sample 23_EM_MG_FD_194515 | JGI IMG/M metagenome (GOLD analysis project Ga0307517, IMG submission 194515) | Populus trichocarpa ectomycorrhiza microbial communities from riparian zone in the Pacific Northwest, United States - 23_EM | ecosystem: Host-associated > Plants > Roots > Unclassified | place... | reverse complement strand
ACCGAAGGAATAACAAATTCATAAACATAAAAAAAACTATTTCAATGAAAAGATATTATTTGAATTTTTAGATCTAAAACGTTAAATTAGATTTTTATGATGATTTATTGTTTATAAATTATTTATACTTCGTTTATAAATAATTTTTAGATCCACGTTACTTAGGTCTGACAAACATATCTGACCCAAGTTTACTTGAATAACAACAACAACAACAACAACAACAACAACAACAACAACAACTATACCAGACCTAAGCGCCTTAGGTCTCGCAAACCATGTTAAACCCAAGGTATTTGGGCCTGACAACCATGTCTAACCCAAGTTTAGTTGGATATGGAAACATGTCAGACCAATGTTATTTGAGCTTGTACTTGGAAATTGAAAAAACTTGAATACTCTTATGGAAGAAAGCTAAAGAAATATTTATTCGATCGCGAAAAAATAAGAAATTAAAATTGAAATTACTATTACAATCTACAATAAAATATCTTTTGATTTATAGTGATTTCTTCATACCATTTAACTTTTATTATAATAAATAGTGCTTATGTTTGAGGATTGAATACCAAGATGCTTATGTAATGGCACTCGTTTACAACAACTTTTCTATTTAGAGATTATTGTATTTATCTAATCATAAATGATAGCTTTTAACCAGTTGTATTAATGCATGTGTTTTTTTTAATTTCATGATTTCTTGATAAATAAAGGGGAAATACCAATGTCTACTGCTTAAGTTTTTTTATGATATTTTTGTTGTTCAATTGAATTAGAACAATAATCTTATTTTAGTTTTGAATAAAACGTATATTTTAGTTACGGCTAATTTCAAAATCTTCAAGTTTAGGGGATTTATCAATCCTTCTTTTAGATAATTTTTTCTCTTCATTTATTTGATAATATCCAAAGTTGTATCAATTTCATCCTTATATTGATCTTAAGAAAAAGTTAATGAAACTGATATCATTTTTCTTTATCCTACAAAATATGAGAAGGTTTCAAGGAAAATTGAGAAATCACAGATCTAATAAAAATACTTTATAATATATATCATACATGTAAAGTGCTAAATAAAAAAAAAAGAGCTAACATCAAGATCAAACTAATAGCCCCGTAACCCATCATACAATAAGAGGAGTGACTAATGACATAATCTCATTAATTATTTTCCACATGGACTCTTTTTAAAGAGAGAGATAAATAGAAAAATGAAAAAAAAATCACATTTGAATCTATTAAAAATAATAAAAATATCTTCATTTAGGCATAATTTTTTTTATATAAAAAAAAAATTCTTTTCCGTTCTTATCATCATTATATCTATTTATTTTTTATTGAGTATGCATGGACAATAACTCACTAGATAACATAATTATTTAAAAATATGCATGCATTAGTACATTATAGTATTAACAAGGATCCTATAGCAGAGAAATTATTAGATATACGAGGAGTTAAAGGAAGAAAATAAAATAAAAATCATAATAGAATATGATATCATAGGAATGGACTTTATCTTAAAGTAATAGTTTATTTTCATAACTTCTTGATCATTTTTTATTGATTGAATTAATTGATAATGAATGTGATTAACTTTTATAATTATGGTTGATATTATTGTGATTTTGTTAGGTTTTTGTTTCCTATAAAATCGTATGTATGAGAATTTTAACAAAGTTTATGATTTGATAATTGAGGAATTAATTGAAAATATTAGGGGTCAAATTATATTTAATATAAAATATAATGACAAAAAAATCCCATTTGAGTACTTTTTTTGTATGAAAAACAAATATAAGAACCAAAATGTATATTAAAGAATATGTGTTAAATTTTAATGGTGTTGGTTATATTAATTGACAAAGAGATATGAATTTTAATTACAAAGTTCTGTACAACCTCCTATGTTTACGGTAGAAAATTATGAATTTTAGAGCATAAAGACAAATTTTGTGTATTTTACTTGATTTATGGGAGATGATAGAGACTGAATTTAAAGAGCTTGAATCAATAAACAACTTACTCGTAGCACAAGTCAAAGATTTGAAGGGTAAAAGAAATAGAAATGTTAGAGCTCTTGGATTAATTCAAAAGGGGGTAACTGATCTTATCTTTCCAAGAGTCATGAGAGCCACTCAAGCAAAACAAGCATGAGAGAATCTACAACGGGATTATAAAGGAGAAATAAAGGCGAGGGTTGTTAAACTACAAAATCTTAGAAAATAATTTCATAATTTGAAATCAAATGAGAGAGAATCAACTTAAGAGTGCATTTCAAGTGAAGTAAGAGAAGTTTTAAGTCATTTAGAGGAGGTAAATAAACTGGTAGAGGTAGAGCTAGAAGTGGAAGTTTCAGGGGGACAGACATATTTAATTTTACAAGTAGAGGAAGCTTTGATAGTAAACTAACCGAAGACAACTCTTCATAAAGATGTTTTCATCGTGACAAGCCAAGACATGTTGTTAGAGATTGTTAGCAAAGAGGAAGAACTCAATATTTTAATTGTAAATGATTTGGTCATATGTCTAAAAATTATAGAATGAAAAAGAAGCAAAAAACAAGTTATTCAGAAGATAAGGGAGATTAAAAAAGTTTGTTTTAGTTATAAAGATAATATCATATAAAGTTATAAAGATATTACGTATAACAATACATATTAGAAATGTTCTTATTGATTGAGTACTGACATTCGAAATTGAACTATTTAGAATACATATCAACAAATGATAAGTTAATTTGTATAACATTAAAATTACTTTACATAACCAATTATAAAATATACAAATTCCATTACACAAGGCTAAACAATAATAATACAACCCTAAACTACTACTCCCGACAAATCTGTGATGAACCTGAAATCAAACAATAAACATTGAAATGTATCTATTTGTCAATACAACATTAAGATACATGTAGAACTTAGTCAAAATGTTTTTTTTAATTCCTTTTAAACTCAACAATTAATCATGTAGTCAATGTCTTCAAAATCAACTCAATCTCGACTTATCCCTCATTGATATTCTTACTCTAACTATCCTTCCTGACGAGTACCATTGAACCTGACTATCCAATTTAATTATTCATAGATTCATTTATTCCACACAAACATCAACTAGTCCAGCCATCATTTATGCCTATATATCCATCTAACTTATCTCTTCATACCCTCTATATTATTAATACTCAAAATATAATTTAGCATTTTAGAGATTTGCAATTACAAAATTCATGAAATTCTTATAACAATACAAATTATAGAGCACCTTCTTGGAACATATAAATGCCTAATTACTCTCGACTGCTGCATCCCGCCAACTTCTGCAACCTTTCCTGTATTAACAAGGTCAAGACTATCATAACTCAAGAATTCATTATTACGATTCTATTTAGATTCTTATTTAGTTTCGTATTGACATCCCCATTAAATAGGATTCATATGATTAATGCACAGTATGTAAGGTTTAAACCTTGCAGATACTCTAATCATGTTCATTTACTGCCATGCAATATGTGACTTTGCTTAAACATGTAATCCAACATACAAGCCTTCACTTTCATGTATTCATAATCTCTCAAAGGTCTAATACCTTTCACTTTTGGCATTCACATCAATTCCCTCACTTAATATACTTGGGCTATCATTATGACCCTTAATTTTCCATGTACTCTTTTCCCTAAATTTACTTAACTTCCACATCATATGTTATTGTCACTACCAAGTTTTTTCTTCCATGTAAGCTACCCATAATGACTTCCATCAAATTACCATTAGGTTAACCTATCATTTGCTAAACCAATTACACTTTTACTATATATCATTCATCCATATAACAGGGGTCTTGATATCCCTAACCTCCACTCACATGATTAATTAGATCAAACAATGTCGGTCATCAGTTACCACTAATCATGACACACTAATCAAACAATGTCATTAGTCTCCACATCATGACACATTAATCAAACAATGTTGATCATCAATAACCATTGATGTTATTAGTCTCCATATCATGTAGATTAATAAAAAAATATAGGTCATCAGTAATTACTGATGCCATGAGTCTCCACACAGTGACAAACTAATCAAACAATATCAGTCATCAGTAATCATTGATACCATTAGTCTCCACACGGTGGTAAACTAATCAAACTTTCTTTTTAAACCTCTCATACCAAGTTCTCTACACGTTCTTGGTAACATACCCAGCATATTATTTCACTTCAACCTAAGTCTTATTCATTCATCATAACACCTTCACTAGGTTACTCTAACCCAAAACTCTACATACTCACCTCATTCTTTACCCAATACCTCCTTATAATTTAAACTTATTTAATTATACCAAGTGGGATGTTTCACTCCTGAAATCTAATATCCATATTTTGAATAATCAATTTCACTTTATTAAGCATGCATACATTTTTTATTCTATAAATCGATACCTTTTACTTTTCTACTAACACACCTTATCTATATCTTTTCTATTACAACCTTTATCATTAAGTTCTGACTTTTCACATTAAATATCCATGCAAGTATTGTCTTCTAATTTCTCATATCATAACCAATATACACTCTATATTTTTCAATATTCACTAACTTATTCTTTTCATAACACAATTATTTCAATATTCAGAAACAATATTACAAGAAATAATAACTACTCCAATAATATTTAAAATTTCTAAGAGTCAAGATTTTGGATACTTGTTGCTTGAGTATGCCCAGAGCCTCCTGCTCGTTGTCCAATTCCAACGCTCTCTTGCATCAATAGGATTTTCAACTTGTTACTGTCTTATCCAGACACAAGCATAGCCCGAACATATCAAAAGAAAGCATCCTACACTAGTTCAAATTCATTTATTTATTCTTAATCCAAAATCATTCATTTAATTCTTTTATGACATTTCTTTCAAATTCCCCATTCAAGAGTTACTCTCATACTTTGAAATTCATGTCTAAGCAAAAACTACACATTTATCATCAATCATTCACTTTTCTAAATATTTATGCTGACCCAAAGCTTTTTTATATATATATTCATCTTTTAAATCTTTATCAAATTTATTTATAAATATATATCACACACTCATTTATCTAAAAGAACACAATTTCTCTCCTAACTTTCATTATAATTCCAAGGTGTCAAAGTTTAAGACATGTCAAAATCTCCACTGTAATCAAATGCAAGAGTTTCTTTCAATTACAAATCATCATTAATACTTCTACACATACTATGTATTTATAATTAAACAAGCAATTCATGAAATCTCTAGATTTTCAACTTCTTCTCCTTAATGGCCGACATTAATTATATTAGTAACATTAAGTTCTCTTTTAATTCTTTGTTAAACTTCATTCCACAACATTGTAAAATTATACAAAAATCATATTTTTAATAAGTTTTCACACTTTTTTAATTCTTTCCCTAAAATTCCTTATTTAGGCAAGATTCTCATTAATCAACATATTCTTGTTTTTAATTTTTTTCATAAAATCATAATTCATATCAATCTCAAAATATCTCCTACAGTACAACCCAACATAATTCTCATGTCAAATTAGAACAACAATTTAATTTCTTTTTTTTTCAATGTTGGCCTGAAACATATACAATAAGAGTGGTATGATTTTTATTTCAAATAATCTTTAATACATCATCATGAATTAATTTAACACAATTAAACATGCACATATAAAAATCCACAATTCTCCAAATTTCCACCATTGTGGTTGGTTCTTAGTATCTCTTTGATATTAAGTTCTATTTCAATTCCTGCCATAATTTTGCATCCATTAGCACTCATTCTAACCCAATTGATCCTCATCCAACTAACATTCAATTTGCATTTTCCCCAAATTTTCTTAAGAACCCTAACTTAAAATTCATGAATTTTAGCATCAATTATATTTGTCTTCATCTAAGCTTGTATATTTAGGTTTAGAACTCCTTACCCGATAATAAAATGAGTTTTGAATGCTAACTAGTTGAAAATTTTCCATTCATCTTCCTTTTCCCTCCAATTTATTATGCCTTTCTCTATAGGATTCCCTTTTCTCTCATTTGATTTTCTCTTTATTCTTGTGATTGATAGGTTCAAGCATTTATCTCTTTCTTTTTCTAGCCTCAAAACTTGAATTCTCTCAAGTTTGTTTTTGGTGTAAAAATTGCAAGGAAGCAAGAAATGCTCTTTGTTTTCTTTCCAACAGAACTGGTTGTTATAAAGAGAGGAAGGAGCTGAGATTTACAGTTTATCCACTTATTTATGAAAATGTCATTAATAAGTCTATATTTTATTTTTTTCTGACTATCAACAATCTTGTATGATCTTCCTGAACTTCAGTTGCCCTAAAATTCTAACCTAAGATAACATAATGTATTAGGAAACTCCTAGTAAAATTTCATATTGATCAACGGTTGGATTAAAAGTGATGCATGATAACATAAAACTAGGTAGTTGGGGATTTTACGCCGAATAATCCAAATGTTCTTGTTCAATCCTTATATGGACAATATTAATCATTCCACTAAATTCTTAGCAATATTTTATTTTTAAAAAACATAGTTATTTTGAATTATTCTTTTATGTATCAAAACTCATTACTGGTTTCACTGACGTTATGAATTTTGAACCCCAAAATTCATAAATCTCTTTTCAACTTTTAAAATACCCTTACATTTATTTATGAAGGCCATCCATTTCATTGCTCATCACATTTATTATTACTTCCATCATTTTTATATTTATATTTTTAAACTTAACACATGAACATTTTATCCCAACATTAAGGTCATCTTTTTAATTCAAATATTCAATTTACTATCTTCTCATAGTATTTACTCACTATCCTCATGAATTTTTATCTAGGGGTTTATATTTCATATTTATTATTCTTTTCACCATTTATTCATTTTTTTTCATACTGAGTTTCCATTACTCATCGAGGTCTCATTACTTTGATCTTATGTTTATGCAGGGGTTTTCATTAAGTTACTCTAGTAAAAAAAATATAATACATGGGCTTCCATTTATTGAAGAGAAGGATGGTGTTTGTGAAGGTTGTGCACTTAGAAAACATCATTAACAACCTTTTCCTAAAATAGTAGTATGGAGAGCTAAAGAAAAGCTTAAGTTGGTGCATGCGATTGTTTGTGGTCCTATGCAAACTTCTTTAAATTCACTAAATAGGTATTTCACCCACTTCATTGATGATTATAGTAGAATAACTTAGGTGTACTTTATTAGGCATAAATCTAAAGTTTTTAACGTATTCAAGAAGTTTAAAGCACTTGTTGAAAAATAAAGTAGTTGCAAGATAAAAGTTTTGAGAAGTGATCGTAGAAAGAAGTATATGTCAGGTGAATTTGACAAGTTTTATAAAGAATAATGTGTGCAAAGATAGTTGATAATTGGTTATACTTCACAACTAAATGGGGTATCTGAGAGGAAAAATAAAATAGTGATGGAAATGGCCAAATCTATGTTGTTTGAGAAGGGTCTTCTAAGAAGTTTTTGGGCTGAAGCTATAAATACAACAATTTATTTAATCAACAGGTGTCCAACAAAAGCCTTAAATAATCAAAAACCATTTGAAGCTTGGAGTTCAAGGAAGCCTTCGATGAATCATCTAAAAGTGTTTAGATGTGTGTGTTATGCTCAGATTTTAAAGGAGAAAAGGTACAAATTGGAAGAAACTAGTGTTAGATACATATTTCTTGGCTATAGCTCTATGTCAAAAGGCTACATACTGTATAATCTAAAAACTAAAAAAGTTCTTGTCAGTAGAGATGTGTTGTTCGATGAAAAAGCAGAAGGAAAAATTAAAGGTGATGGTGATTTAACTTGTGGTTTAAAGCAAAAATCAGTTTAATAAAAAGAAAAAAAAGGAAAAAAGAAAGAAAGAAAAGTATCTAGATCCTAGAACAAATGCATCATCATCTTCTAGCTCAACTTCAAAGAAGATGAGAAGTTTACATGAGGTGTATGTAATGTGCAAGTTTTATGTTGTTAAACCAAAGAATTTTAAAGAAACAAACAAGTAGAAACATTGGAGAATAGCTATGGAGGAGGGAATAAATATGATTGAGAAGAACAAAACTTGGATGTTGGTTGATAAGAAAAAAGACAAAGAAGTGATTGGTGTGAAATAGATTTATAAGGTGAAGCACAATCAAGATGGTTCTGTGCAAAAGAACTAGATAAGATTGATAGCTAAGGGTTATTCTTAACTGCATGAAATTGATTTCAATAAAAATTTTACTTTGGTAGCTTGTTTGGATACTGTTAAAGTACTCATTGCATTTGCAACTCATAAGGGTTGGTTGTTATATCAACTTTATGTAAAGTCAGCCTTTTAAAATTGGGACTTGAAAGAATAAGTCTATATAGTGCAACCACAAGGTTTTGTTGTTAATGGGAAAAAAATAAGGTGTTTTTGCTGAAGAATGCATTATATGGGTTGAAACAAACTCCGAGAACTTGGTACAACCAAATTGATAGTTAGTTCATTTAGCACGGGATTGAAAGAAGCAAAAGTGAACCTACTTTCTATGTAAAGAAACAAGGAGAGAATGATGTTTTTATTGGTGCATTATATATTGATAATTTAATGATTATAAGTAATAATGGAAGATGCATTAAAGACTTTATGAAAAAAAATGATGAGAAGATATGCGATAAATGATATGGGGCTACTATATTATTTTTTAAGCATTAAGGTTTACCAAGATGATGGAGTTGTCTTTATTTGTCAGAAGAAGTTTGCTGAAAGAATTCTTAGAATGTTTAGCTGCAAACCTGTTGATATACTTTTGTTGGTGAATGAAAATTTGATAAAAGATGATGGAGGAAAGAAGATGGATGGATGATATTTTTTATAGAAGTTTGGTTAGGGATATATTTTATTTGATAGCTATAATGCAAGATTTAATGTTTGCAACAAGTTTGCTTTTTAGGTTCATGAATTCTCTAAGTCACTTTCAGAAAAGAAAAAGTAAACATACTTTGGATGTGAAGAAACAATAAGAGAATGATGTTCTTATTGTTACATTATATGTTGATGATTTAATGATTACAGGTAGTAATGAAAGATGGATTGAATATTTTAAGAAATAAATTACGATGAAATATAAGATGAATGAAATGGGGTTACTTTGGGTAGTGAGGTTTACTAAAATGATGAAGGTGTTTTTATTTCTTAGAAAAAGTTTGTTGAAAGAATTCTAAAAAAAAATTCAGAATATTTGGCTGCAAACCTATTGATGTATCTTTGGTGGTGAATGAAAAGTTAATAAAAGATGACAGAGGAAATAAGATGGATGTTACTTTTTATAAAAGTTTGGCTGAGAATCTATTGTATTTGACAGCTAAAAGGCCAGATATAATATTGAATTCTCCTAGTCATTTTCATCTTGAAGTTGCTAAAAAGGTGTTTAGATACATTTCAGACACTATAGAGTATGTAATCAGATTTAATAGAGTTTCTTAGCTGAAGTTGATTGGATTTTATGACAGTGATTGGGATGGATGTGTTGATGATATGAGAAGTACTTCAAACTATTTTTTTCTTTTAATTCAGGTGTGTTTTCTTGGTGTTCAAAAAGGCAACAATCAGTGGCATAATCATCTATTGAAGCTGAATATGTTGCAGCTGGTTTAGCTACTAGATGTAGGTGAAAAGCAAGAAGAGCCAACAACATTGTTTTGTGAAAATAAATCAGCTATAATTTTCATAGTAGAACCAAACACATTGCAATTAAACATCATTTCTTTCCTGAAGCAATTAAGGAAAGAGAGGTTGATATGAATTTCTACAAATCAAATGATGAAGTGGCTGATATCTTTACAAAAAGCATTGTCAAATAATAAATTTTAAAAGCTAAAAAATACACTAGGAATTCAAGTTTAACATATTAAAAAGGATAATAGTAAGGTTGATATGTTATGATAAGTATACAGTTAATGTGACGGCTATTTAACTTTAAATTTAGTTAGTTAACTTGTTTCAGAAATAAAGTAAATATAGTTAGATTAAAAGGTGATTAAGATAAAAGTGTAAGGCTAAGATGTGTTGGTTTTTTTGCATGTATATGGCTGAAAGATGCATGAATGAGTGAAAATAGAAAAGAAAAGAAAAGAAAAGAAGTTAAACTGTTTTATCTCTTTGTTCATGCAATTCTGCAGAAAATTAAAACCTGTTTTCTTCCTTAAAGACTGCAATTTTTTATGTTGTTTTGACCACACAAAAACTAATAATTTAGCCAACAACATGGTAGTTTTTTATATACATTTCTGTAGATTTCTCTCAGGGAACATTATTGGTTTGGTGAATCAATTAAGATTTCATCTGCCAATTCTTTGGCCAATGTTTCAGCACGATCATCTTGTCCGCCAGCGAAACTGTAGACTCGAAATGCTAACTGAAAAACTCTCCAAAGCATTTTAACGCTTTCTTTAGTTTTCTGATCAGGTTTAGCCATAGTTTCTTGATTTTCAACTGCTGTTTTTGATTCTCTCCTCTCCTGCAAGAGAGGCCAACATTGATGACATTAGAAAACTCTCCAATACATTAGTTGCTTTGGCCATGACATAATCGCATTACAGGACTTACCTTGAGTGCTAGCTCCATGCAGTTGGAAGAAAGATTCACCATTGATTCTCTAATCTTGGTGACTATGTGGAATTCAAAATCAATGTTATGGCTCTTAAATTTTTTGGATTCTTCGTCCTTGCTTCGTTCAAATGCATCCAGCTCTAATTTGATCTTGAGCAGAGAGAAAAGGTAAGCAGTAGTTATGAAGAGACGTTGCATCATTTAAATTTGGACATAGTTTACCTTACTCAAATATTTCTCAATCTTGTCCAAAAGCTGTCCCAAGGGAGGTACTACCTCCCAATTCTTCAAGGTAGTGACTATCGTGTCGAATTTTGAGTACAGTGCAGCTGCTGTTCGTAATGTTTCCAACTTCTTTGAGGGAAAACCTTCAAACTTGGCAAGCACCTGCACATTTATGGTGTTCATGACTGAGAAGTGAAATTCTGAATGTTAACAACTGGAATTACTGGTGGAGTGGATTACAGAAGCTATGCTCTATTGACCTGTGATTCATCAGTTAGGAATTGAAGAATGGATTCTACATTGCTTTGAAACTTGAGCAGCTTTATCATGTCCTTTGTCTGAAAATAATTGATGTCTGCCTTCAACTCTATGATGGATTTTGAATATATCTTAATATCTTCTTCAACTTGCTGGAAGTACGTTGATCTAGACTACCAAAAAGATAAAAAAAATAATAATTATCCTTAGCTA
>Ga0307517_10013072_pt1 | contig 11319 bp, 10 predicted proteins | sample 23_EM_MG_FD_194515 | JGI IMG/M metagenome (GOLD analysis project Ga0307517, IMG submission 194515) | Populus trichocarpa ectomycorrhiza microbial communities from riparian zone in the Pacific Northwest, United States - 23_EM | ecosystem: Host-associated > Plants > Roots > Unclassified | place... | reverse complement strand
AACTACAACTATCAAACTATCTTTAGGGTAATTACAGAACTAGAAATTCTTAACCATAAATCAATTGTAATATAAGAACAAAAACTGAAGAAAGTCTCAACTCTTCCTTACGGAAATATTTAGAAAGTCAAGAACAAACCACCTTAGTTGAACGTGCATGCCTCAACTCTATTCTTCTTATATATGCGCCACCGCCACCGCCACTAAGCCTACCAAATTAAGCCCACCAAGGACTTACAAGCCTCCACCATGCCAATCCCACCATCAACCCCACCATATCCTCTCACGCCGGTACAGACTCGGTCCCGGTCGCCATCGACCTTTCCATCACCCCCAACCTCCCCATCTTCTGGAATGACGAACCCAATGTCTCCAATCCAGCCTGCTATCTCCCTCCATCAACCAAATGGCAAGAAAGGTTCATCAAAGCACAATAAGATATTCCGCCGTGTCCGGGCTGTTTTCCGGTCATTCCCTATCATCACTCCAGCATGCAAGATCCCCGTCTCGCTCCATGGAAACCGCCTCCATGACGGGCACGTTGGTGGGACCCGCATGACCGGAACCCTGTTTGGGCATCGGAAAGCTAGGGTTAGTCTTGCCATCCAAGAAAGCCCCGGGTCCCTACCTATTTTATTGCTTGAACTCACAATTCCCACAGGAAAACTCCTTCAAGATATGGGAGTGGGGCTTGTTAGGATTGCCTTGGAATGCGAGAAGAAGGCAAATGATAAGACGAAGATTGAGGACGAGCCGATATGGACATTGTTTTGTAATGGTAGAAAGTGTGGTTATGCGGTCAAGAGAGAGCCAACCGATGAAGATTTAAATGTAATGCAAACCTTGCGTGTTGTTTCAATGGGAGCTGGTGTAATACCTACAGGAGATGGAGCAGATCAGCCTACAGATGGAGAATTAACGTACATGCGGGCATTCTTTGAACGTGTGGCAGGGTCCAAAGACTCAGAGACCTATTATATGTTGAACCCTGATGGAAACAATGGACCAGAACTAAGCTTATTCTTCGTCAGGCTTTGATCAGAAAGGTAAGGCAATGTTTGTGGACTAATTCTAACGATTGAGATTAATACCTTCTGATCCTTCTGCTGAAGGTTTACAGAGTTGATCTTTCGGTGCAAATGAATTGGTAAGTTATGAAACTGTTGATGGAGGTTATGGGAAAGTTCGAAAGCAAGAGAATTAAGGGCAAGACAAAATCTTCTGCTATTGGATTGGAGGGTGGCCTGGTTTCTGGGGGAGGAAGGGCTGATCACTTTGTTTAATTTGGGTGATTATTTTCAGGGAATTTTTTCTTTTTTTATTTTTGTTACATTAATACTTTTAGGGACTTAATTTTAGGGTTGAGGGGACGTGAAATCCCAGTAGAGATCTCGTCATGCCCTTTGAAAAAAGGCAGAAACAACCATGTAAAACTTGATTGCACGTAACACATTAACTGATCATCATTTCATGAGAGTAAATGTAAAGAACAATGGAAGAAAAGTATAGAGCAGCTCTCAAATTAAATTAATTGTGTGTGTTAAAATTAATGGAAGTCAGATTTGTTTTTAAAAAGAAATTAATCTGGCTCGATCCGATTGACCTAAGACAGCTCGGGGGAGGAGGAAGAGGCCTTTCTTCACAGCATACATTGCTGTCATGGAGCAGTATGCAAAACGAGGTGATGTACATAGCACGGAGAACTTGTTCCAGAGCATGAGGGAGATAGGTTATACAAACCGTTTTAAGCCATTTGAGATTCTGATCAATGCTTACATCAATGCAGAAACTCCAATCTACGGGTCGCAAGAGAGGATGAAGGCGCGCAGATAACATATACCCTAAAAAAGAAGATGCAGGTAAAATTAATGGCACTGGTAGATAGATGGTTTCAGAAAGACTGAACTATCTATGTTGCTTGATTAAGTTGTGCCAGAGGTTGCTGTAGAATTTCCGAGTTAATGTACAGAATACAGTAAGGTGGTGTTGATGTCCCAGATATCTGTTATTTAGTGTTTGAGATATACTGTGGTTAATTAATATGTTTATATATTTGGATTTTTCTTTTTAGACCAAGAAATTCTAGTTTCATAGTAAAAGTTTGAGTATTTACAAAAATATTTTCAATTAGAGGATTTAAAAACCATATAAAATTGGTATATTTATGAGAAAAATAATAAATAATTTAAAATAACTTTAAATTCAAGAAATAAAAATGTTTATTTTTAGTTTTAAGATGATTAATGATCTGAAATTTATATAAGATTATCTTAAGAAATAAAAAGTTCTGAACTCTTACCTGGATGGTTCTAGAGTTATTTATACCTGTTGAACCTTGTCGTTTTAATAAAAAAAAAGACAAGAAAGTCCTCTACTTTCGGTGACATTAATGAGAAACAAATATCCCTTACATATCATTAATGAAATAGTTAGTATGTCACTTAAAAGATATTGTATACACCTATGAGAATAGAAAAATTATTACATCAGATATGAATGATTCACATAATTATTTTAGAATGAGAAACATGACAGTTTATTATGCTTTTAATACTTTTAATTTAAGAGATCATGTAAGATCAAACATATAGTCTTAGAACTTGGTAATGATTAAATCCAAATGTTTTGGGTCTAACTTGTTTGTCAGACCAAAAATACTTTGGACTTGATTGACTGCTAAGCTCAAGTTTTTTGGATATGATATATATATATATATATATATATATATATATTTGCTAGATTTATGCTATTTTAAGGTTGACTGATTACCAAGTTCTAAAATATTTGCAGAATTATTTTGTTTTTAAGATTATTTTTATTTATTAAAATCTATAAAAAAATAAAAATAAAAATTGACTAATCATGTGACAGGAATGCCGTTTGAGTTAGGGTCATGGCATGTTAGTGATTCGTAAGATTAATTATTTCAATGTCGGTTGCCTTTAGCTAAACATGTATGTTTTAGAGTATTCTAGCCTCCTGTGCTGTCGGATTGGATATTTTTTAAAACAAAAATTAATATTTATATAGAAAAAATAGATATAAAAAACTATTTATAATAAATATGTAAAAATATTAATTAAAGCTAAGCTAATATAGAATATCTCGTTAAATTTACAGTCTAAATTATGTGTATAAAATAATCTGATTAGAAATAAAAAAATTATAATTTTTTTTAAATGTGTTAAGTTTTTTAAACTTATGATCCGAGTCATTAAACTTAAAGTACATAATTTAAAAAAAATTACAAAGTTCATTTCCCAAAACATTAAATATTAAAAAAATATTGAAATAAAAAAAAATTCTAATAATATAATTTTTTTTAAAAAATAATATTTTTAAAAATAAAAATCAAGATTACTATAACTACTGTTATTAATAAGTAATATTATCATTATTGCTATTATGATTACGACCATTATTATTATTATTACTACTACGATTACTATAATTATCACCATAATTATTGTTAATTTTATTATTATTAGTAATAATAAAAATATTTTTATTAATATTTTTACAATCAATATCATAATAATTATTATTACTACTATTATTATTGTTATTATTTATACTGTAATGATAAATAAAAATATATAAGAGGGCTATAGTACATTTCCTATATTTATTATTTACTTAATCCTATTTTTTAATTAAAAATATATTAAAAAAAATATTTTTTATATAATGTATATATAAAAAAAAACCTTAAAAAATATTCTTGATATAAAAAAGTAGAATCCAAAACAGTCCCCTGGTTGAACTCTCGGGACTCGAAATAATCCAATGGCTCAAATTCAATCTTCCCTTAAACATTTTCTTTTTATATTTTATAAACCATTATCCCTCCCTCCCCTGTAATTCTTCCGCAATTCTGCTCAATTCTACTGATTTATTTATAACTGAAATATTAGAGCACGAAACACATCATTTTTCTTCCTCTCTGGTTCTCTCCATTGCGATTGTCTACAGTTCGTATGCAACAACTTACCATAGAAAGAAAAATAATCGATTAAAAGGTGAATTCTGTTTTAGTTGATTTGCTATTTTTTTAATTATCTGTTAAACAATCTTTGCACGAATTATAGTATGGTGTAGCAACGATTAGATTACTGAAAAGAGGGTTTAATTGATTGATTAATGATTTTAAAGACAGGTTGATTGAAACATTGATTTTCTGGTTGTAAAGAAGAGAATATAATCTGTTGAAAACCTGGTAATTATAATTGTTTATAGGCTTAAACATGGAATTTTGTATTTGTTTTTCTAGTCTGCAGCTTGTGCATCAACAGAGAGTAAGTGCGTTTGTCTAGGAGGTCATGCCGCGCTTCAAAGTAACGTTTGACTTGAAAAAACGTCATTTTTTATGCCTTCTCAATTTGGTTTTTAAAGTTTAATTTGGATCAATATTCTTGAATTTAAGATAGGATCTTCCAATTTTGCTTGTTATGAATTATTGCCATCTTTTTTTTTTTTGTTTCTTGAATTCCTGCACAAATTTTCTTGAATTCGTGTGCTGTTGGCTCGTGCATGTGTAAAGAGAAGTCTGATTGAAAAGTTTATCCTCTTTTGTTGTTTTTTTTTTTTATTATTTTTTATGTTAATAATGTTTTATACATTATATGTCTGGTGGGGATGATTTCATGAGCATGGGTCTTGAAAAGGAAGTTAATTGCCCTTGGTAATTTGGGTTGTTTCTTTCTTTGTGTTTTCAGATCAGACGTTTTCCCGTTAATAAATTTGGTTTGCTGGAGTGGTTTTTATTTAGTTAGGGTCTTTTGCGTGGAGATTTTTGGCAATGGGTCCTGTAGAAAATCCTGTAAACAATAAAGAATATAGGATACCAGGAGAGGCAAAGGAGATGTTGAAATCGTTGGCATCCAAGTGGGAAGATATTGATGATGCAAATTCATTGCAGGTGATCCCTTTAAAGGGTGCAATGACCAATGAGGTTTTCCAAATAAAGTGGCCGACAAAGACACAGAATATGTCGCGTAAGGTTGTAGTCAGGATCTATGGTGAAGGAGTGGAGGTGTTTTTTGATCGAGACACTGAGATTCTTACGTTTGAGTTCATGTCGAAGCAAGGGCAGGGACCTCGTTTACTTGGGCGGTTCTCAAATGGACGGATTGAAGAGTTCATCCATGCACGGGTACTTTGACGTTCACCTCTTTCTGTATCTTTGCTACCATGAATCTTGAATGCATGTTGTTTTATAAAATTGTCTTGATTTAAGAGATTGGCAGTTGAGTTAATCAAATGATCGGTCTTAAAGGAATCTAATACAACTTCAATTTTATTATTAGTGTTTTTTGATAGTTTATTGAACTTCAATTTGCACTTCTAATATTTCTAATGTTTGGAAAGTATTGTGTTGGTGTCTACTGCTCAAATACAGACATGTTAAATTAATTATTGAAATCGTGTATCTTCTACCAGGAAAAACAGGAGGAACAAGTGCTGGTTAATAAACCATAGTTTGCCTTTTCTTTCTAATTTCTATAAATCAGAAGTTAATGTGTTCGATCATAACTTTTCCCCTCCTTAACCAAACATTTCCTACATTTCCATATGAATTTCAGACACTATCAGCCTCTGATCTGCATGATCCAGATATATCTGCTCTTATAGCAGCTAAAATGAAGGAGTTTCATGGTCTTGAGATGCCAGGTCCAAAGGATGTCTCTCTGTGGCACAGATTGCGGTTGTTTTCTTTTATTTTCTTTTCTAACTCCTTTTTTGTTATAAAGGAAAAATGAAGGTTGCATATGTCACCCTCTTTATATATTCTTTGCTTTTAATAGCTGCAATTAGTTATTTTCTCTGTTGTTTCTTCAGAAATTGGCTCAAAACAGCTAAGAGTTTGTGTACTCCAGAAGAAGCTAAAGACTTTCGCTTGGATTCCATTGAGGATGAAATTTCCTTAATTGAGAAGGAACTCTCAGGAGATCAAAGTATAGGGTTTTGCCATAATGATTTACAATATGGCAACATAATGATTGATGAAGAGACAAGATCAATAACTATAATTGTAAGTTCTCTTTTTATTTGATAGATAAAGCTTTTTATGAATATGTTACCTGATGGCATTCTATATAAAGAATAAGATCTTTTGGGTATTCTTACTTTTCCCTTTTGCTGTAGATTTCTGGTTTTGATGTGTATTATTCCTATCCTTTGATCCTGTAGCTGTTCTTGATGCTTTCTCTGTGTGCTTTCTATGTGCTAAAGTGTGACTTTCTTTTTTTAATGCATTGCAAACTTAATCTTCTTAATGCGTAGTAAAATGAATTTAAAGAGATTTCAAATGACCTAGATGCTTAGGTTATCCTTCTTCCTCCAACTTCTGGATGATAGATCAAAAGTTTGTGAATTGTGAAGTCATCATGTATTTAAGACTGTTTATGGATGGAAGTTGACTTGGGCTTAACTTGTTCTTTGTTGCACTGGGACATCAATGGTTGTACGTAATTATTAGCGGATTCAAGATGTTATCATCCCTTTTACATTTTTTCTAGTCTATTAATAAAGTTTATATATATATATATATATATATAGATTGAGATAATATAGAAATTATAATATATGTTATCCTCCCAGGACTATGAGTATGCAAGTTACAACCCTATTGCTTTTGATATAGCAAACCACTTCTGTGAGATGACTGCTGACTATCATACAGATACACCCCATATTTTGGACTATAGTAAATACCCTGGTGCGTGACCTTACACTAATGTCCTTAATGTTTCTTTGCTTTCATTTTCCTTTATTGTCAAGGCATTTTCTTGATCTCTGAGCCTGACAATAGGTTTGGAGGAGCGTCAAAGATTTCTTCACTTATATCTGAGTTCCTCAGGTATTAATCTTTTACCATGATTACCATTTTTTTTTGTTCTCCCACTGTTAGCTTTTTTAACTTCAGGGATGTCATGTGAGATACAAATAGATTAGTTGTTGAAAATGTCGTTCTAAACAAGTTCAGAAAATAAATCTGTTATTGCTTGGTAATCTTCATCAATGAGAACTGAAATTGCATTTGCATGTCGTATATCAAGAAACTCTACATCTCCTAAGAATATTTCATTTATGATTTATTGAATTCTTAATTTCTCACTCTTAGTGGAGGTCAAAAGTGGATTCATTTGTATAAAATCAAGCAGTCATGACTGAGCATTGCGTGTCAACTGAAACTCATCTAAAAACCTCAAATTAAAAATTGTTTTATTATCACTGGTTTGTCAAACCATTGGTTTTTGATGTAGGTGGTCTACCTAGTGACATTGAATTGGAGCAGCTGCTCGAAAATGTTGAGAAGTATAAGCTTGCGAGCCATCTTTTTTGGGGATTATGGGGGATAATATCGGTATGCTTTCTGATCTATGTACAGGAATTAGATTTTAGTTTTAACCGCATTGCTTATGCTGCATACAGTGCATGCCATTCAGAAATTCTGGGAATTGTACACATGCATTCTGTATATTCACCGCCGATGTCCTCTGAAACTGTTTTTAATTTTACAGGAACATGTCAACGAAATTGACTTTGACTACATGGAATATGCAAGGCAGAGGTTTGAACAGTACTGTTTAAGGAAGCCTGCTTTATTGGGTTCTTCAGGAACCACCCCTGATGTAGCTTTGACTGATGGTAATTATACTATCTAATTGCTACTCGCTCCGTACTGTATCACATACATTTAGTTGTGTACAGGAACTGACAACTCTAGATTGTGTTATAGTCTTTTGGTGTGTCATCTTAAGAATATTTTCATCTTTGATCGGTACTTCTACTATGTTGTCAAATATGGTGGTATGGTATGTTGGATCAGGAGAGAATGGTTGTATTTATTCTTTCTGTCAGTGAAGGAGTGTAATTGAACACCTAACTCCACCCCAGTTGCTGGACCAGGAAACTGATTATGTCTTGACACTGCCTGCAATCAATCAAGACTTTGCCCGGACAGCTGCACGGCATCATCCTTTTTATCTTCAAGGTAGTAAGGAGGTGTGATTTGGGTCTTGGTTTGAGAGCTCTGGTTTCTTTCCCGGATGGCTGGATATGCTAAATTGAGATCCATGTCCTAGCCTTTAATTTCTTTTGGTCCGAACAGAAACACCCTGATTTCCTAGACTTGCAGTGGAGTTGGTTTGATACAAAAGAAAACGTAAAATGGCTGTGGACTAAGGTGGTTTCAGAAAAATGAGAGGCAGTCGTCGGTGTACGAAAACTTCCAGGAATGGCCACGGTGTTATTACAGAAACAGGCGCGATGTCTCAAATACACCTCTCCTGCCCTCATCCGAGACAAACCCATCTTCTAGCCAGCAGAAGCCCGGCAGTGGATGGCAGGAAGATCACTTCCTCAATATAAACATTATTGCAGTGAATGAACAATGGATTCGTGGTTTCCTCTTGTTCACACATGGGTAATAATAAAATAAGAAAAAGCACAATTCCGAAGTTTTGTTTTGATAGCACTGCTAGTAACGTAAACTTGATATTATCTATATCATAGGATGGATGGTTTTTATGATAACTATAGAATGGTTTGTTTTATTCATGTTCTTTGGAATTGTGATTGTTTTTTATTTTAAAATATATTAAAAAACTATTTTTAAAATTTTTTTTTTTTTAATATTAATATGCTGAAAATAATTCAAAATTATAGTTTCCTTACCTCGGAATGTTATCTCAAAATCATGAAGGTGATTAATTCAATCTTAAATTTTTAAAATACGAGAATTCCTTTTCATGTTGGGTTGAATTTTTTTAATTGAATTTTTTTTCAATTTTATTTTTCAACATTGAGTTAATTGAGAATTTAATTTTATAATTTGTTTCAATTTATTTTTTATTGGGTTATCTCGGTCTTATGATCCAGGTCATGGTTTAATAGATTAACCCGGGTTGACTTGAGTTTTTTTTTTTTAAATGAATTTTTTTTCCAATTTCATTCTTTAACAAGTCATTTTTTTGTCCTTTTATCAAATGAATTTTTTTTTTTAATTTCATTATTTAACATTGAGTTTATTGGATATTGAACATTATAATTTATTTTGACTTACTTTTTATGAGGTTATTATGATTTTAGGGCCTGATATACAAAATTACTAATTTATCTTATACGTGCGAGCCTGCTACCATTTTCTTGTTGGTTACTAACTCATATCAAAGTTCACTATATAAACATTAGAAGAAACTTTTATTTTTTCAATGTGAAATTAGAAGCCCATCAGTATATATACTCTATATTCACACAAAAAATTATGTTTTTTCAATGTAGAATAAGAAATCATTTTAGTTTAAATACTTCATTTTAAATGGAAAAAGATAATATATTTTCAACGTGGGATAAAAAATCTTTTAAAATAATTTTTTAAATTTTATTAGTTACAACATGTATTACCTATTTTTACATAAATTATTTCTTAATTTTTTAAAATAAAATATTAAAACCTTAATTTTTTTTTTCTTAATTAATCCAGGATCCGATATTTTAGCCAAGTCAACCCCCCTAGGTTTGATAAGCTATAATACCTTGCTTAGGCTGACATGTTAATATATTGATTTGGGGTTTAGCGAGAGCTTAGATCAGTAGAAAAACCTAAATTTTATTTTTTTAAAAAAACGTCTGTTCAGATTATATTTTTAAAAAAGAATTGGTTCAACCCAAGAGACCATAGCCTAAGTCCGGTCAACTCCTAGTTGAGCATCTAATAACTATGGTCACGGTAGAAGCAACTATCAGAGATTCAATTAATAGAAGTAAATAACGCTGCCAACAACCAAAACTAGATTTTTTTTTTTAAAAAAGCAATATTATTTTAGATATTTTTTTTAAAAAAAAAAATAAGAAAGAATGGTTCAACCGAAGTGACCCGATTCTTGTCATGTCGCCTCCTGTCGTCGGGCTCTAATAACTATGGTCACGGTAGAAGCAACTAGCCAAAGATTCAAATAGAAGCAAATAACGCTCCCACCAACCAAAACCAACAATCGCATGCCATAATACCCATAATAGTGTCTCGTGCTAGTTTCAGGGTCTGAATTTTCAACTTTGAATCTCGCAACAGAGGAGATAATTAAGAAACAAAGAGAGTGAAGATGGCGAGGAAAGTTGCAGTCCTGCCAATTGTGGGGATGGTAATGGCAGAGTGTGCACAAGCTGGGCGTATGATATTAGGCAAAGCAGCCATGTCAAATGGCATGAGTAGTTTCGTCTTTGTCCTCTACTCTAATGCCATTGCCTGCCTCATCCTCCTCCCTTCTTCTTTTCTCTTTCACAGGTTCTCTTCCCCATCTCTCAGCACCCACGCCGTGAAGGAATCATGTACATCTGACATAACTCTGTTATTCTTCTCTTTTATTTGGCAGATCATCAGAGAGGCCTCCACTCACCCTGTCAATTGTCTCTGGATTCTTCTTGCTTGGTCTTTTTGGGTTTGCACTTCTCTTTAGAATTGACCTCTGACTCTATAGCTTTCTTGCGTTTTCTTTTTCTGGGTTTGATTTGCCCTAGTTTTTCGCAGTTGCTTGGGACAGAGCTTTTGTTATGCTGGCATTAACCTCAGCTCTCCTACACTTGGCACTGCTATGCTAAACCTTGTCCCTGGTCTTACCTTCATACTTGCCATTATTTTCAGGTTATATGTACTTCTTTGCTGGTTGATTTGATTGTTTTCCTTCTGTTTTTTAGCTCAAAATCTTTCTCAAAGATTTGTGAATTAGATAAGCAGTACTGACGTGAGGAGATTTTTTCCATGCATAATAAATGTTCACTGTATTATTTAATGATTAAGATTGCTAGGTTATGAAAAGTTTAATAAGAGTTAAAGATATAGTATAATCTCGAGCTAAGATTTTAATAGAAGATTCTGAAGATACTATTTTTAATAACTTTAGGGTTTTAGAGCCCTAGCTTTAACCACATTATATGCCACGTCCATCGGTATGCTGTGGAGAAGAGACTAGATTGTTTGGTGCAAACACAAATAAGAATTGTAAAGAAGAGAAGAATATGCTTGGAGACTTACCTTGAGGCAGGTAAAAGCCCATAACTATTCCTAAATTTGATGAGATTTCTTTTTATGACGAGAGATTTTCGAAGAAAAAATTTATTAAGTAGTTGACAAAGTTGAAAGCTTACTTTTATTTTAACGAGGTTTTTTTATCATACACAAGCTTTCTTGTGGTGCTAGAGAATGATGGTTTGAATCTCTAGACTTTAGAACTCGTAGTGGTATGTTTTTAATTTCATCTTAGTAAGATTTGAGATAATAATTAATATTAGAGTTTATACAAGATGATTATGAAAATA
>Ga0307517_10013071_pt1 | contig 11319 bp, 13 predicted proteins | sample 23_EM_MG_FD_194515 | JGI IMG/M metagenome (GOLD analysis project Ga0307517, IMG submission 194515) | Populus trichocarpa ectomycorrhiza microbial communities from riparian zone in the Pacific Northwest, United States - 23_EM | ecosystem: Host-associated > Plants > Roots > Unclassified | place... | reverse complement strand
AGGGGACTCCCGGAAAGATATGACGAGGGGGCTTGAAAGGCACTCCTCATGAAATAACCAATTTTTATTTCGTTGGTATAAAATAACTCTTTACCCACCTCTCCTCCAACACACTTCTTCCTCTTAGTAAGCACTAATATCCGACTCAGCTATCAGGAAAGGTATAGGGTCCATTCACATATGCACAAATTCACATACGCACAAATACTCATACGCACAAATACACATACGCCCAAGGAAGCAGACTCCAGTTACCTATACACCAAAGATCATTTTGCGTCTAACTTGTGAGCAAAAACCCTTCTCTCTTTTCCTGTGAACCTCCTTCCTCACGCACCTGTCCGTGAATACAACAAACAAGCAAACACCAAAAAGATAACACCTGCTCAATGCCTCCCAAACGTCGCGCAAATGATGGTATCATGGGCCGCAAGGGTGGTGGAAATTGGGGGCCCCGAACTCGGCATCTTGGTCGGAAAAGAGCTGGGAGCGTTGTTGGTGGGGTCCAGCAGCCGGCTCGGTATCCAACTGGCAGAATGGCAATGGCAGAGATTATTAAGTATCGCCGCGATGGCGGGTACCTAATTCCCAAGGCCCCATTCTATCGTCTGTGCCAGGAGATTGTGTCAGATTTGACACTCGAGCAACAATTCCGTTGGCAGAGATCAGCTGTTGAATGCCTCCAGGTGGCAGCGGAAGAGTTCCTGGTGATGACAATGACTGGTAAGTTGAGTTCCTCTCCTAGTATAATTATCTGAGTTACTAATTCTTTGTTCATAGCTGGAGCCCTGGGTGCGGCACAGGCTGGTCGCGTTACCCTCATGGTCCAGGACCTGAGATTAGTTGAGGATGTCATGAATGTTATGGCTGGCCAGCCAGATGGTGCCACTCGGGAAGAGATGAGACGTCATCTAAATGAGGACAGCGGTACTCCCGGGGGTGCACCTCCTCCTCGTCCTCCTCCCAGTGGTACTCCTCGTCCCGGTGGTGCTCCTCGTCCCGGTGGTCCTCCTCGTCGCAGTGGTGCTCCTCGTCCCGGTGGTGCTCCTCGTCCTGCCGGTGATCCTCCTCCCGTGCACGCTCCCCCCCCTCCTCCTCCTGGGGGTGCACCTCCTCGGTGTGGTGCCCCTCCCCGTTGCCAGGGAGCTTCTTCCCATCACTCACCCCCTGCCAATGACGGTAGTAACAGCGACAGTGACAACAGCGATAGCCCTCGTGCACCTGTATGCCGTCGCTTGTATGCTGGCCCTGGGAGCACTAGCCGGACTGGTGGTAGTGGTACTACGGGGGGTCCTGGGGGAGTTGTTAGACAAGGAAATTTGGTTGAGGGTGTGGGTTCTGGTATGGGAGATGGAAGTGGTAGCGAGGAACTTGAAGGTGATGTGAGAGGTGCCCAGGGAGACCATGATACCGGGCATGTGGGTACTGGGGGGGGTGGTGGCAGTAGTAGTAGGGTGGTGACCGGGCCGTCAGAGGCACACCTGCACAGCGCGCTGGAACAGGGCCGTCTGGGGCTGGGGTTAGTAGTCATACCCCGCGGACGCCAGTTCAGCCGACTCGTGGTAGGGGTTGGAGTGGTTAGAGTGGGGCTCGTAGGGGCTCTGCGGGCCCTGGTGGGAGTGGTTGGAGCGGTGGTGGAGGTAGGATGCCGACGCTCTCTGAGGGTGGTGGTGGGAGGGCAGGAGCTGGTGCTGTGGGGAGCGCTACCACCTAAGCATATTCGGGGATTGTCTTTTTCTTTCTCTTAATTCACCTCTTTTTTCAACTATTATGACTTTCATTCTTCTTGTTTTCTATTACTCCATGGTGTTGGCCCCATGTGGTGGGGGGGACGCGGCAGTCTTTTCTCACTTTTACACAAAGCATACGACTAACTCAAACCTCCGAGTCACATCCAACTTACTATAATTACCTTTTATAGAACTCTTATTGTTATAAATACACTCTTTCTTTAACCTCACCATTTCGCTATATGAACTCTGAACACAGTAACTTCATAGCACGAGTGTGGTTATGATTTGGGCGTATGGCTTGGGCGTATGGCTTGGGCGTATGGCTTGGGCGTATGGTTTGGGCATATGACTTGGGCGTATGATTTGAGCGCATGGTTTGGGCGTATGGTTTGGACGTATGGTTTGGGTGTATGGTTTGGGCGTATGATGTGAGCATATAATTTGGGCGTATGGTTTGGGTGTATGGTTTGGGCGTATGATTTGAGCGTATGGCTTGGGCGTATGGTTTGGGGGTTTGATTTGAGCGTATGGCTTGTCGTATGATTTGGGCATATGGCACCAGTGGATGAATAAGGCTTATGAATTGGGCATATGATTTGAACCTGTGAATAGAGTGTATGAATTAGGCTTATGAATTAGGCGTATGGACTGCTGAGAGAATATACGTTACGAGACTGGGCAACTCTACCGTCCAATCGGTGTTGTGAATTATTCCGGTTCATATTGTATGAATCATTCCATGCAAATAAATGCCCGTATATACTTTGAGGTATGTGGTTTTTGGTACACGTACCTGGCATGAATGGACCGAACACCAGGGGCCTCCTTGGCCAAGGGCTTTCAGCTCCCGTAACCCCGGCGGTGTTCCGTCTATTCATGCCACGGACGTGTATATGCTCACACAATTACTCAATCATGTATCAAAAGAGCAATGTTCGACAGGGGAATATACCAAAAAGCGGGACCCTGGGCGGAGAAAATGCATTGACGGGGGGCTGTTCGGGGCATTGAACGGGGCGGGGGCCTGCATAGAGGCAGGGGTAGGGGTTAAAACAAAAAAGCGCCCTGCCGCGGGCCATTGACAGGGGCGGGGCGGGGAATTGAGACGGGGGCCGCCAGTTTCCGTGCCCCGGAGGCCCCGTAACGAACACTATATGGCCATGAAAGGATCACAATCCACAAGCAGCAAGCAATGCATAGTGGATATCGAGATTGGAAAAATGCGTATCAGAAACAACAGAATGATTGTTGGCAACCTCGTGAAGTATGATGCCTTGATCGGAATGGAATTCCTTTCGAGAAATCAGGCAACAATTGAGTGTGGGAACTGGACGATACTTTTTCCTGAGCACAAGGTTAAGGTAAACTGCATGCCAACTAGTGGACTAGTAAGGGCAGCAGCGATAGTGTAACGACTCTACAGATAGGTAGCTACAGTGGACTAGACTCAAGCCCGTATGGTATACCAAGTGGTAACTATATTGAGGATAGGCCAGTATACTTAGTATACTACCGGTAGACATGAGTTGGTACAAGTGGCTATAAAGTGACTTGGTGACATAGGGTTAGACAGGGTAACCTAGGTAGGCCAAAGTTACCCTACTAGGCAGGGTAACCTTCGGAGGGTAAGTTCGCATAAAGCAAAGGACTCATAGTAAAGGTTGCACGGGTCTCCGTGGCAACATTATATGTGGTCGCGCGGACTCCCGAAGGAAATAAAGGCATGATAGGGTGAAGTTACCCTACCTTGGAAACATGATTACCCTACCTTGGGACCCCAGTTACCCTACTGAGGTACTCCAGTTACCCTACCTTCACCAACAAAGTCATCTGCGGACTTAGGGGGAAGTTATCCCACTATAGTGGGGCTCTTAGATGTTCATAGGGCCGCTTCGTATGGTACGAAACGGACTACTGACGGAGCAGGAGTGGTCCGAACCTCCTGTAACTTTCAGGGGATATTCCTAACACCCCCCTGCGGCCCCAGCGTTGGTACGGCGCGACAGCACTGTACGGCTGTGTAGTTGTGTGCTTCCTAGTAAAGTGAGATCCATAGGAACGCTCCCACAATACCGTATGAGTTGTGGCCGTCCAACCGACCAGAAGCTGTTCGCAGGATATATAAGGGGTGTGAGGGTGACCGCCTCCTGGGGCACGCTTCTCGCAAACTCTTTCCCCCCCCCTACATTTTACATACAATTCCAACTCTACCCCGCCTTGCGTCCCGATCAAACCCCTCTCCCACTTCTCCTCGCCCACTCGTCGCCATGGCGAATCCCCACAACCTCCCCCCAGGGAACGCAGCCTTTGGTAGGCTCTCGGCCCTCAACTCCCCCCTCCCTTCGCGTTCAGGAACACCCTCGACCGATCACCCCATTGAGTTCATGATGAGGCAACTCGCTCAGGCGAGGAGCGCCCTCAGGCTCAGCAACTAAGACTTCCCGGATCTTAGCCCCGATGCGCAGGCCGGCACCCTCCCCATCGAATCCATCACGATCGTTCTCCTCTCTCAGCTTGTCCAAGGCCTGGTGACCGTCTCACATGAGCTGAGCGGGGTAAACCAGGAGGTCGCAACCATCTCCGAGGAAAACGAGAACCTCCGGGAGGAGCTCCATGACATCTCCTCTCAACTCGCGAACCTCCCTCCTGCCCAAGAACAGCAAACCGCCCCGGGGATCGCCGATCTCCAAGCATCCATACGTGACCTGTCACATCGTGTGTCAGCCCCGACCCCTGCCCCCCTGGCACCTCCCCCCCCCCCACAGAGAAAATCCCTGATACCTCCAACTGCCGGCCCCCCCCCTTCAAGGAAGGGAAAGGAAAAAGCCCGTGCACCACCCACACCTCTCTCAGCCGCGGCTGACGACCCTAAATACCTCATACCATTCTACGATACGAGACTTGGCAAGGCGTTCGGTGACCCCGAAAAATACGCCAGGCTCTATCCCAACTCCTACGAAGCCGGGGAATTCCGGAAGGGAAAGTACGACCTTGACTCTTTCACCCCAGGCCAACTCCACCCTGACGTACACCCCTTCCCCTCTTACGCGCAAGCTGCCTCCGGCTCAGGCTCGGGCGGCAAGGGCAAAAGCAAAGCTGGGAAGCCTCCTTCCCCCCAACTTGTTGCGAGTACGACGGCCCCTCCCGTTAAAAAGGGTCCGCCCTCCCTTCCAGGTGCCCAACGTCGCTTCTTTGCTCCTCGCCAGTCCCCTTCCCCTCACCCGGACGCTCTCACCATTGCCGCTACCGTTCCTGACATCGCCGCTCGCGTCCTGCGAGAATCAAACTGCCTTCTCCCTCTTGGCTTCTCTGCTACTGTCAACCCTCGTGGCTCTGTCTCCCTGACCGTCACTGACAAGGCCACCCCCGCCGCCTCCTACGCCCCCTACTTCGACTCCGTCACCAGGGCCCTCAACCAGTCCTTCCCAGTAGGTGAAAACCCCTGGTGCACTCTCGTCCTCGCCCCCACAGCCGTGCAACTAGCCATTCACGGCCTCCCACTGCGCTTTCTCCCCCAAGATGAAGAGGAACTCTTCCCATATATCCGGCAAGCAATCCTCAACGACAAAGCGACCCAGATTCTCTCAGCCAGGTACCTTAACCCTAGCAGAGATTCTCGGGAGACCAAGCAGGCCACTTCAGTGGTTATCACCGTCGACCCCCACAACGTTTCGGCCCTCACTTCAGGGGTCGTCATCCTCTCTCAGAAACGCAAGGTCGAACTTGCCTTCTCCTCCTCCAGAACCTCCCAGTGTAAGAACTGCTGGAGATACGGACACGCCCATCAACGATGCCCCGCCACCCACCCCACGTGCCCCATTTGTGCGCTTCATCATACTCGCGCGGCTCACAGATGCCAGAATCCAACCCGCCCCAGGGGCGGGAACAATAAGCCAATCCCATCCTGTTGTCCAACCTCGCCCCCCCATTGCTGTAACTGCGGTGACGACCACACTGCCACCTTCAGGGAGTGTCCGGCTTGATTTCCCCCAACTGTCCCCTCCAGAACCAACACGCCAGCCCCCGCCCCAACAGGTCAAGACCCCATGGATTTGGCGGTCGATGGCGGCCCGACACCCTCTACTCCCCCAACCAGAACAGGTCCCCATGAGGTGGACCTCGTAACCCCCAGGCAACCTCCCCCAGCTGGACCCTCGACGCGTCCTGGCACTACTCACGGTTTTGGCGGTCCTCTCCCCCTGGAGGAGCCAAGCCCTTCCCCTGCCCCTTTCACCCGTCGGGTTCGTCCCGGAAATGAATAATCAACCCGTACCCCCTCCCCTGGGGCAAAGGCTGGTCCCCGCTCCCGCGTTTCTTTCCATCATTCAACATAACTGCCTTGGGAGCTGGAATGTTTTTCTTTCCTTGTTTGAGTCGTTCAAAGGAACGACCACATACTCCTCGATAGTCCTTTTGTAGGATCCACCTGTCAACAAGGCCCACCTTCCCTCCTTTAATGGTTTTAAGTCCTTCTTTCCCCCGGTTAGGAAGCCACGTGTGGCTGCCTACGTTCATATGTCTTTTTTGTCCAATTACACGGTGCTTCCTAGGTTTAAAGGGGTGGACGACGTCCTCGCCCTCGACATCTCCTCCAACGAGCCTCTCTTTGGCACCCCCTTCCACTCATTTAGGGTAATCAACGCCTACTCCACCAACACGGTGGACCACAGGTTCCACTCCGTATCGCCAGAAGTCCTCTTCCCCGATCTTGGGTTTCCCCTCCTGGTTGTAGGAGACCTGAACATGCACAATCCCCTCTCGGACCCCCTGCGGCACTTCTCACATCGGGAGATTTCGTCATCGACTCCCTATTTTGAGAAAGCAGCGGAGTCCGGCTTCGCCCTACTCAACCCCCCAGGCGAGTACACAAGGTTTCCCCTAGTGGGAAAAGCTCGCCCTTCGGTCATAAACCTCGCCTTTGCAAACCCACCCCTCCTTCCCTTGGTCAAGAGTTGGGAAGCCTCCCTCCCTTCAACAGGTTCTGACCACATACCGATAACTATCACCCTCTCCATACCCTCCCTGAACCTGAAACCCCCGCTCCCGCGTTGGGCAGACATGGACTGGGAAACCCTGGACCCTATCGTTAAGGGTTTCAAGGTCCCGGCCGCACCGCCATGCCCCACCCCCCCACAACTAGACGATTGGATGTCAGAATCGCTGAACCGTCTGGTAGCTATCCTCAAGGCACATACACCAGCATCCAGGCCTTCCCATCACTCCAAACCATGGTGGACCCCCCACCTGTTTCTCCTCCGTAAGGAATACCACAAGGCTGCCAGAGCGGCCAGGAAACACGACACCCCACACATGCGGGAAATTGCCGGCACCTCCAAGGCGGGGTACTTCAAGGCAATCAAGGCCGCTAAAAGCAAACACTGGTCTTCCTTCCTGCTGACCGCCACCCCCCAGAGCCTTTGGACGGCGAAGAGGTTCGCCTATGGGCGTGCCCAGCCGCGCTTCCCCTCCCTCCCAGGGGCTGAGACCCCACAACAAATGAAGAGTGTCCTTCTGGACCATTTCTTTCCCCCTAAGGAACCCTTCTCCCCGCCACCTAGGCTCAGGCCCAACAAGTCGGCACCCCCCCTGACGACAAACGAGATAGCTGCGGCTCTTTCTAAGTGCTCCCCGACGTCGGCCCCGGGCCCGGACGGGATACCCTACTCTACCTGGAAGCAGGTCAACAAAATCAATCCCTCAATCCTCCTCCACATACTCTTCCCGCTGGTCCTCCTGGGATACCACCCCGCGTCACTGAAGAGCTCAAATGGCGTGGTACTTGACAAACCAGGGAAGCCCTCCTACGAATCACCCTCCTCCTTCAGGAATATTGTCCTGATCCGGACAATTTCAAAGATCCTCGAAAGGATCATAGCAGCACGGCTACTTGCGGCAGCCCGACTCAGGGGGCTGCTGCACCCCAACCAATGCGGTTCGCTCCCTGGGCTCAGTACCTACGACGCGTGCCTCACCCTGACCAACGACGTCAAAACCCTGCAGAGGCCCCGCCTCAAGGTTTCCTCACTGTTTCTGGATATAAAAGCCGGATTCGATAACGTCGACAACAGCACCCTGGCCCGCATCCTGAGGGAAGGCGGGATACCCCCCTACCTGGTCTCCTGGGTTTCGTCCTTTCTAGGCGAACGAAGCTGCACCCTGATTTTTCAAGGGGCGCCAGGGACCCCAGCCCCCGTCAATGTCGGTGCCCCCCAGGGCTCTCCAATCTCCCCACTCCTCTTTCTTCTCTACGTTGCGCCGCTACACTTCGGGATCCCTCGGGGCCTGATGCTCTCGTATGTGGACGACTTCGCCCTCACAGTGGCTTCCCTTTCCTATCGTGGCAACATCCGACGGCTCCAGGCTCTCTTCGACAGGCTGGAAAGAAAGGCGTCCCGCCTGGTCGTCTCCTTTTCAGTCGCGAAAACCGAACTGATACACTGGAGGACCCCCAGCCAGCGCAACTCGCCGAAGTGCGTCTAGCCCATTCATATCAAAGGGGAACTTTTCCGCCCCGGTAACTCTGTTCGGTGGCTCGGGGACTGGTTCACTCCGGCCCTTGACCCCGCTGCACACTTCTAGCGCCGACTGGCCCTTGCCCAGGGAGCGTTCGCCCTCATCCACCGTCTCAGCCCGCACGGTGCGGGCCTCCCCCCCTACCTGTGCCACAGACTGGCGACATCATTGATTGCACCTATCCTACTCTACGGCGCGGACCTGTTCACACCTAGCGTGGGCACGACGACCCGCCTCGACACATTCTGGCGGAAGGTCCAGAGGTGGACCACAAACTCCTTCTCTGCTACACCCACCGGGATACTTTCGGTGGAGTCCTGCCTCCCACCCGTCTCCCTCCTGATCACCCACCGGCAAAGGCTGGCGGCGCTTAGGGTGCTCTGCTCCCCACCTAGCGTGAACCCGGCAACGGCCCGCCGTCACCCCTCCTTCCCTTCGCTTTCGACGCACCGAGCGCCTGACTCCTCGCGGGCCTTAACTAGAGGCCTGTCGTCCGTCTACCTCCCCCTACACTGGAAGACGCCCCGCCCTGTCCCCCCAATAAGGAACCACCTGCCAGTGGACGCGGTGGCCCACCGAACAATACCCTTCACCCTCGGGCTCTCTAGGATGCCTATGATCAACTCCCACCTGGTCTGCCCGACCCCCACCCTCCCGCCCCAGTCCCTGATGGACAACACTTACTCGGCCCTGAAGAAAAGGATAAGAGAGGCACTCCTCGCGGAGTGGGCCTCCCTTTTCCCGACCCCAGGATACTACCTGCACCCTCCCGCACGACAGCCGAGGCCTTTCATGGGCTTAGGCAAGTTTGTTGCCGGAAGGATCCACCAGATGAGAGCCGGAAAGAGTTATCTGGCCGCCCACGCGACATGGAGGTCCCCCGACGCGGACACCTCCTGCCCCCGCTGCGGCTTGGAACCTGAAACCTTTGAGCACGCTATCCTGTCCTGCCCCTCGAGACAACACAGCAGATCGCGCCTCCTCCACGGCGTGACTGAGGTCGGTCCCGATGCCCCACTTTGGTCATCCCTCCCGCTTCTTAAAAGACTCGCCACCTTTATTGGCGTCACCTCCACGGGATTTCCCCCCACGATGTTCCCACCCACCACTCCCCCTTCTTCCCCTCCCTTTTCTCTCTCTCCCCCCAGGGTGCCCCCCCCGGTCTTTCGTGTTTTTTCGTTGGCTGAGGTTTAGGGTCGTTGGGTTTTCTCTCCTTTTGTCTTATGGAGGCCTTCCTTTTTAGACGACTAAATTGTTAGTTTGTACTTTCCTTGTTATATGTGGCCGACGGCCCGGCGGAGGAGAAACCTGCATGATAGTGGATATTTACCGGTGCCGTAACTTTCTTTTGTTAAGTGTTTTGATTTATAGGTTTTGTTCTCTCCATAGCTAGCGCTGCATGAGGCTTTTTGTACCTAAAAAACAATGAACACATGATTACAAAAAAAAAAAAAAATGAAAATGACCGCCTCCTGGGGCGCCACCTGGATAACACCTGGGAACCACCTACGGGCATACTTTGACCTCCGGGTAGTTGTATGGTTAACAGTAGAGGGCTTGGGGCTGACCGGGGAAGCTGCAAGGTTTCCAGGACAACCACCCCAAAGCCAGTCCCAGGCTACCCCGTGAACTGTAGCATTACCATGGGTTATTAGTGGACTCTAGAGGTGTGAGTCTTGTCATGATTTAAGAAGGTCCCGCATGGTTGACTGTGGGTAGCGCCCATGCAGTCAGGCAGCAGGAGATTTCTTATTGTGGGAGCATGCAGTCAGGTTTAGAAGCTTAGTATAGCCAAGTAGATTTGCCGATGGACTGCGTAGCATGTATAGACGAAACCACCGCTGGGCCAGTGAGTCCCAATGGATATTATCTCTACGGTGGGCATGTCAGTCGGCCACTGATATGCTACCGATAGGAAAGGGCTTTCGCTCATGCAGATGTAGTTGGAGAGACATCACCGGAAGCACTTCCTATTTGTGGAGATAGTTAATATCCGAGCGGTCCGACTGCCTCCGAGTGTCAGCCCACTCTAGGTGGGTGAGTTGGACAGCCCTGAGCTGAGCAGGGTGCTCGCGAAAGGTCAGAATGGTTGACCGGTGTCCTCTGGCTTTACATTATTCTACTTAACTAAAGCGAGAGACACCCTATTCTGATAACCAACGATCCTCGAGAGAACTTATTGAGTGAAGCTTTCAGGCTTAACGATATTAAGTTTTACCACTTGATTCTACTTTGAATTATCTTTATCTTTATTTTGATCTTTACTTGTACTTTGAGTCTTCGGTGCGGTCGCAATCTTAGGATCCGTCTTCCTACAGAGTGCTCCCGTTACAGTATATCGTTAAGCGCTCTCGCTTAACTCTCTTCTGAGAATTGTTGATCGCAGAGGCCTACTGTTGACATTGTTTGAATACGAGTCGCTTGTCTGGAACAAGAAGCATCGGGTGGAAAGAACAATGTCTACCTCAGTGGCTATGCGCCCTTCCGGTTCCAATCAAACCGCTACGCAGGTGTTCCAAGACCTCTTCATGTTCAATGCTCGCGCAGACTTGATGGGATTGGGATGGACACCGGTGGCAGGTTTGTTGGAATACGAACCCACTGCTATTGAAGCGGAGTTAGTGGGCATGGTGATCGAGGACCCATGTGGTCTCTTGGCCTCCCTGACCCGAGATAACACTGTGAGGCAGAGAGTGCCACAACAGAATAGGAACAACGTCACGTTTCAATCCTTCGTCCGTGATATATTCGAGCCCTATCTTCTGAAGGAAGTGGCCAAGCAATTCCAAGAGGCCCAAGGCCAGCTTGAGAACTTCGTTGAAGAGAAACAGTTAAGGTTTCAAGATGAAATGGTCAAAAGTGCGAATGAATGGATGGGGGATCAGCAGAAGGCGTTCTGGCCGCAAGCCATGTCGGTGCAGATGTTGAAGGGAAGAATAGCAGCCTTCGAACAAGCCCGACGCGACAACTATGACATTGACCTCGAAAATGATGTGGTGATGAGAGCTGCTCCCCCGCTGCCTTTGGTGCAAGCACCCCCTGTTCACTATGCTGCGGAATTGGCAAAGTATAT
>Ga0307517_10013070_pt1 | contig 11319 bp, 4 predicted proteins | sample 23_EM_MG_FD_194515 | JGI IMG/M metagenome (GOLD analysis project Ga0307517, IMG submission 194515) | Populus trichocarpa ectomycorrhiza microbial communities from riparian zone in the Pacific Northwest, United States - 23_EM | ecosystem: Host-associated > Plants > Roots > Unclassified | place... | reverse complement strand
GTTACAAGTTAAAATCCTCAAAGATAAAAAAAAAAAAAAAAACTACAAGCATGAGGAGACAACTAAAATATTCAAATTTTATTAATTTATGTTTTTACTTGACAAAATAATATTAAAACTCTTTATATATATATATATATATAAAGTAGAAAATCCTAATAATATTGAATAAAAAAATAAATTAGAAAAAGTATTTCAGAAAAAAAATTATAATAAAGAATAAAAGAATACATATTTTTCAAAAACAAATCCTAACATCATTTATGGATGTCCGGAATATTTTTTTTGTGACATTAAAAAAATATATTTAACACTGGCCTGTAACCTAGCGCATTCTCTAAAAGGGTTATTATCATTCCAAGTGCGGCAACCGGCATGTGAAAACACTTTCTTTTTGTCTTGAGAGAAGCGGGGCGTGGCGTTAACGACAACTATGGTCACTGCTCACTGGTTGAGTCTCTTTTTTTTTTTTAATAAAATCAAAATTTGAAGCCTACATAGAAAGTGATTGTGTAATAATTGTGATTAAAATAGTTAATGATTGGAAAGGTGTCGTAGTTAATGATTCTTTTTCTTAAATAGACAAGTAATTATTATGGGAAAGTGGGCGTAGGGTTCCAATTTTTTTAAAAACAAAACAGCAAATCCACATTGCTTCTAATTGTGTTTTAAATGATATTTTATTACAAAAAAAAATTAATTTTTTATTTAAAATTAAATTTTTGTATATTTTTTTTATTGCTATGATGTGTGAATATTAAAAATTATTTTTTAAAAAATATATAATATTATTTTAATATATTTATAAATAAAAAATAATTATTACCAGATCCACAGTAACCTCTGACTACGTAGTAATGAGACCGGTCTGCTGCTAAGCTTTCATCTGAATAGAATAGGAGAGTTTCCTGCTACAAGAATTTATGTCGCCGCAAAGGATGCAGATTTACCCTAAAGTTCAAGTAAATCACCAAAGCCAACAGAAGAGGACCACTTTGCGACTTTGGTATTTCTGTGAATTGAGCTTCACAGTAATATTATAGTATATGGTAATGGGCCCACCCCCACCCTCCAGCTTCTCACTGGGGCAATTTTGTAGGTGGGAAGACAGCGAAACAAACAATCCAGATAGAATAACTTATTCTCAAGTCCATTGGTTTTAAATACTATTATAACTGAGTCCCTTTTATTTGACTCTTGTTGTTATATATATATATATATATATATAAAATGTGCCTTTTAATACTTTTAATTTCTTAAAGAGAAACCAACGTAGTAGAGGGTTAAGAAAGATAAGACGTTTTAATAAAACAATGGTCTATAAAAGTCAGGCACTAGGGACTAACAGTCAACAAGTAAGAGAGTCAAAAGAGTAAGTTATGACTTCTAAAAAATGAAGGACTAAGCTATGATCAGATTTAAAACCTAAGGATTAAAGAATAATCTGCTCATCCATATATCACCGTGGGTGAAATAAAGTGTTTTTTTATATATAAAAAATTAGCACAGTAAATATAAGAATTTGACAAAATAGCACCATTTGAAAAAGATTTGGCAAAATAATACACTTTAACATTGTTACGTTTCTGAATAGTGATAAAATAGATGTCACGCTTTAGAAGCACGACATTTAGTAAATGTCGCGTTTCAAAAACACGACAACTTAAGATGTATGCATTTAATTTACCCGACGCTCCTTAAAGATTTTGACGTCATCCCCACATATAGTTGGAGATTTGTTGTCTTGCATGCTTGTACAGACATCTATGTCTTGCATGCATGAAGAGAGCAAACAAGTCGAGGGGATGTTTGCTAATCCTATAAGTACGAAGCGAGAAATATTATCTAAAACTTTAAATGTTTGTTGTTAACACAGTTGATTCAAAAGGTTTTTTTTTTATTGAATAACAGTTATAGTCATGGGAATATCTTCACGTGGGCAGACCTTAGTTACCTCGATTGCCTTCTATGAATGTCCAGACTATCAAATTATTGTTGTTTAATATTTAAAAAATTTATATTCTACAAGTCATGTGAACACCTTACTCGGATAACAAATTGACAATTGCTTTGGCAGTTTCCAATAGCAGGGTGGACATTAGTGGTCCCACTGATATTTTTTAAGATGGTCGAGCTACATTGCTCAAACCGGGTAATGCAACAGTTTGGCTACAGACAACACATTCTAATCGACATCGACACTAGTAATGCATTGCACGCCATAACTCATTATGGTAGAAATGATGATTACAACTAGTTAAGCTAACATGGAGCTTATGTATCATAGTGGGATATACAGAGGAATGAGATATTTACAAAGATCCATCTCGTTATTATAGATAAGGAGTATATGATTCGATACATGAGTATCACACGTCGGGTTATTACTCCGGATCTCGAGCAATTCCACCACCTGGATACATGCAGTAGGGGCAATTGTCCAGTGGATTCACAATCTCGCAAGTATCAAATCTTTTCATAATTATGAAATGTTAAATGTTAGGTTCTATGTATTGATCTTTTAATTTAAATTTAATATTTTATTAATGTTAGGTTGGTTTCATACTAGAGGAGGGTCAAGAGTCTGCATATTATCTCCGTAATACTGACGAAGAAGACAAAGTTCACACCGTTGCGTCCCCGTGGTTAAATGTTTGTCGCACTAGACTCGATAACTTTTGAGAGCGGTTAACTCTTGATAATGTTATGGCAGAGAATAAGGTCACTCAGGCAGGTCTAGGAGCTAGATCCAATCATGGTACCGATGAGTCCAGATTATTCAATAAACAATATAGACGTAGATAGATAGATGTTTTATATTTCTATATTTTGGGATTACTTGAATATTGTATTATTGAATTATTTTTGTATTTATTTAAAATGTATATTTGTTTTTTTTTTAATTCATGGGGTTACTTTGTTGTAATGAAATGTGAAAATTTATTGATTGTTGTGATTTTTTTGCAGGTCTTTTTTAAGTGATATGAAATTTTAGGTATAGTTCATATATAGAGAAAACTTTATTTAAATTTTGTTAAAATTATAATATTTTTAGCTTTCTAAAATCAAAAGTAAATTAAATTTCAAATTAACAAAAACTAATTTTATGAACTTTTTCAGGCTCAAAACAAAAAAATTTCAAAATTAAGCAGTAGCCAAAACAATCCGAAAAACGATTAGATTATTTTGGCTACTATCCAACTTGTTTTCTAAATTATTTAGTTGTTTCTCAAAATGATTCGGTAATAAATATCTCGGTTAAGGAACCACAATATTTAATCATATATCATGGTTTTAAAGTGTAACATTACAATAATATTGCCTTTTAGAATCATAATAAAATTATAATTAGTGTCATGATTCTAAAACACAATATTATTATCGCTCTTATGAACCACCACATCCTCCACATAAACTGTGTTATAATCTTTTCATCCTGTGTTACTTTCCTCTTCTTCTTCTTTTTCCTGTGCTATTTATCCAAATAAAGCAGCATATGATTTTAAAGCCAAAAGCATCAAGTGGTTACTGTGTAAAGAATCCTCAAAATCTTATTAAAAGCATTACAGTAGCAAGTATTTTATTAATCCTATCGTAGCAGCATTGTTTTCACTTTTCAGTTGACAAATGATGGGCCACCTTCCTACAGGGACATAAAGTCTGCCTATGTGCCTATGCCCTAATCTGCCTGCTAATCATACATTAACTTCTGAATGGAACTATTCAAGTATTTAATGATCATTAGATTAAACCCTGTAGCCTGTTTTTCTGAATAACTTGCATTCCTAACCATTGACAATAAACAGAAAGGCATCCAACTTTACATACTAGGATGTACAAGAAGACTTCATGAATACCATGTTGCGTGTAGACATTGGGATGAATTTGACATTGCAAGGACAAAGACAACTCAGGATATCAACAAAACAACACACCTGCAAATAATGTAGGGTTGATGACCTCAGAATCCCCAACTGATCAAGGTCCTTGATTACAAAGCTTCCTTGGAACCTTCATGCCAAAGCCACGTTTAGCCTTCTCAACTCTGTTCAAAACAGTCAGCAATCAGTTTGCATCAATATACATTGAGATCCAGTCTCCTGAAAGCTAGCAAATGTAATTAGTAAAAAGCGTGAGCTGCCAAACAAGAAGTATTCTACACTTTCAACATTTCAGGCCATGGGCCTTTTGATGGTGATTTTATATTGATCAAGGCAAGGCAGAAACGAAAACCAAGCAGTGTCAACTACAAGAAAATTAATGAAAATTTTCCTTCCTTTAGTTTTCAGACATCCTTGAGTTGATATTTTGTTCTTATAGAACAAAGCAACAGATTTCACAAAATGTTCCTTCTCTTCCTTTTGACAGTCCAGGCACATGATGCGAACATGAGCGATGGCATTCATGATAAAAATTCTCCAGATAACCACAATGGCAAGACCTTGAAGAGAAGAGGCAGGCAAAGTTGATTGGACATATATGTTTCCGAATCTTCTTGTGACTGGTTTTAATTAATTGCTTTTTATTTACAAGAATCACAAATTTTGGGCCAGTTTTTAGGAGTGACATTTTTTAAACTTCACTTTATCATATTGTCCATATGATATCGAATCATTTAGAGTTTGATATCCATGATTCTGGTCACAGAACAAACTGTTTAAGTTTCTACTGTGTTGGAAAATTTATTAAAACATGATTAATGAATACATTTGACTTCAAAATAAAAGTGAGCTTCACTCACTTTTCAAGTTAAAACTTTGTTGAAATTTAATCCCGATATAAACTCTTTAAAACATAACATTAATATGATTTAAACAAATTATGAGTAAATAAGAAATAGATCTCAAAGAATCATTGATTGGCATGCTTTGGTGAAACTAAAAATTCTTTAAAAGAACTTTATATCACATAGAAAATTTATCCCACATAGAAAAGAAACAAAACTATCTTGATGTTTATAAAGTAAAAAGCTGGAAAGCTAAAATTGTACCCAAAAAGCACTCAAGCTTTTAAATAGAAGAGGTCCTAAGAAAAGTGATGAGTTGACTTAAACCAACATTCGCACCAGCCCGACTCGTGCTTGGGATGAGTTTAGGTTTATTGTAATGGTGAGAATTAATTTGTGAGCTTTGAAGAGTTTTACACAAGTTTTTTCTATATTTTTATAGCGTTTTACTTCTCTTTTTATGCTTTGTTTTACTTTGGTTCAAAGACCTTATTTAGAAATGCATCAAAAATTAAAGTGATGTTGTTGGAATCTTTGAAGACAAAGTGAGGAATAATAAAGTTTTAAGGACAAAGAATTCATCATTAACAATAACAAAAGTTTTGTTACTTTAAAGTGCTTCAACAAGTAAATTTTTTACTTTGTTTTAATTTAAACATATATATTTTTATTATTAGTATACATGCTAAAACTTTGATTTGATATCAATTGCAAGTTTGAATATATATTTAATATGCATTCTAGAATTCTATTATTATATTTATATTAAAAGCATGTTTGCCATGAATTTTATTTTACATGCTTGTAGATTTGAACTTATATGAACTCTTGGCTTTCCTTAAATATATTATATTTTAAATTATGATAAACTAAACATCACCACAGTCTAAAGCATTGTATAAGTCTTTAGTAAGCAGTTGTGGAAAAAGAGGAACTTACGTTGGGGCAAGTCTGCCAAGGCTATCTAGCTCTTCGCCAGTATCCTTGTCAAAAACTCTCCCGGAAATTTCGACGATGTAGAACTTCTCTCTCATGATTGGCAGTCCTCTACTGGAAAGTCGGTCAAGATCTTTCTGATGCAGCTCTCTCCCATTAACAAAGACACTTGTGTTACCAGCAGCACAATTTTCTGGCATGGGATGATTAAATTCTTCAATGGAAGGCTGCAAGAGAGCAAAGACAGTTAGCCTGCGGAAACATTAAAGTTGTCATCTAAAGAAGAAATATCCAAACCAATGATATCTTGATCTCACAGGAATAATGCCAAGGCAAGGTTGTCCAGTCACGCCCCAAAATCCAGCTCGAACGTCATACCTGCTAAAGGCAGATTCAGGGAAAATATTAGTATTTTGTGTATGAAAAACAAAGGCCATTTAATCTCTCATATTCATGCTTTGACAAGAAAAAAGACATCAACAAATGGAAACTACATGGCTCTATTGTAAAGAAAAATCCTCAACATCTTTTACATGATAATTTACCCAGCTACCAAATTTGGATTATAGAGGTGCTGTAAATATGTAAGCACAGAAAAAATGGTACTCTTTCCTTCTTCATTTTATTTTTATGTCTTAGCCATTCACTCATGAGCCATTTTGTAGTATACTACAAGGGAAACACAGATATCTAACTATTACTATACAACACTAATGTTTTGCTGTCAGCAGGGTGGCATCATTTACAGTTTACGAGCACTATGTTGCTTGTACAAGTTACGCAACAAACAAGATGCAACAGAAAGCAAATACTAACCAGTAATCTCCAGGCTGAATTGGCCCGGCAAGCTTTTCAGCCCTTTTGACCAGGCTAGCTGGAATAGGTTTCCCATTAATTAAAACGTTGGGTTTTTCATTATGCATGTGTTGATTAAATCTTGAGAAATCCCTGAAGCTCTTTTTAATAAAACCCACCAAGAATGGTTCAGTCCCCTTGTTGCTCCTCAATTGATCTTCTTCTTTGCTTACCTTCACAGAGTCTTGAGATACACTGGTATGTAGATACTCATTGAAAGGAACTTCCACTTCAGTTGCCATTGAGACATCTTTCACAGAGCTCTGCCGAGAAATACTCTTCTCAAGTATTACATTCTCCTGCTCCGTCCATCCAACCCTGTTTCCTTTATCACATTTGTTTCCTGCATGACTAGATAAGACATCACCAGAATGATCTTGGGTAGGTGAGCTTTGAAATGTTGAAGGCACTTTATCTTTTATGGGCAACTCAGCAGCATAAGAAAAATCTCTCTGAACAACCATGCTATCCAGGTTCTCCTCTTCCTCAGAAATAATAGAAGATGACAAAGTAAGGCCATGCCCTTTCTCACATTTGCTTGGGTTTAGCTTCTGTTCTTCTGATAGTACATCTTTGAAATCTACCGACTGGAAGTCATACCCAGGATTATCAAAATCATCTGAGCAATTTGTACCAACAGCATTCAAACAGCCATCAGAATTTAAGAAGACTTCTTTAGACGCCTCATGTGAGGCACTGTCAGCCCCGACCAGTATTTGCTTGCTTTCTGCAGGAACAGAAATAATCAGCCTCTTGTTTTCTATTTCAAGCAAGATAAGTGCTGAGCATGCACCACATCGCAGCTTTCGTAGGTTCTTCTCCCTTGCTTTAAGTTTTCTAGGCAGTTTTAGTAACTCAAAGCACTTATAACAACTTATTAATGGGGCCCCACCAGCTACAGGACAGCAAAGCTGTTCATTTCCACGGGCTACCACCACCCTTCTAGGACGACTCTGGGGAAAGCCATCCATATCTGATTCAACATCAATTGGCCATCTTAGATGTGGCCGTGGATCCCGTGAACTCAATGCAGGGGGGTTTGCTTGAGGATGGTGAAAAGGCGGACCATATGTTACTGGATTGACATGGTGATTGAAATTGGTTTCAGTTGAGGTCATTGGGAATTTTATATTGCCAGGAGTAATGGGTGAGGCTTGTGAAGGAATACGCCAGTTCTTGTTGTAGCAATGAAAACAGGAGCACGCAGGTCTGTGATGCAAGCTTTCATGGGGATACGATACTAGAGGTTCATGACTGTAATCACCATATTGCCCTGCAAAGTTGTCACGAAGTGGTTGATGCAAGTATTGTTGGGGTGGTTGATGGATACGCATCCTGGGAGTTTGTTGCTGGTATAGATCCGCATAATCTGGCATTTCATTTGCAGAATGCTTTGATGGAATGTATGAGTTCTGCATATCCATGTCATCACTGCTCACATAGGGAGCAGGGCCACGGCCATAGTGCTTGAAATAAGGAAGATTCGCAACATGGTTATCAGTAGGCAAGGGATGCATCAAACTATTGTAAGCATCACGACCGTGGTAATGATCAGGAGGAGCTATTTTGCTGCCCATAGGAATCCTTTCCCTCTGTTTCACACCCACGGAACAAGATTGCCTGAGTTGCTCTTGCAACCCATCCAACTTCCTAAGAAGCTCAGCTGGATCCTGTTCTAAATATGCAATTTTGTCAGGAATGTAATAATTCCTCACTGGCTGGCTGGATTCATAAGGAGAGGAACTCAAACGACAGTTTGAAGGTCCCTCATCAGGATAAGCAAAATTTGGAAATTTACTTCGTTTGACAGACGTTCTGAGATTCCTTCCCCATAAACCCTCTGTATCTGAAACCCATTGATCCATCACCCTTGCTGGCCTCAAAAACTCAGCAGAACTCTTAAATTGTGCTGGAGTTTCTCGAATACCTTTTTCTCTACTTGAATCAACTGACTCACATCTATTCATGTTCATGTTATTACTATCTCCGTAAATCCTATCATCAATCAGGGGCTTCAAAGGTTTTTCTTTATCTGCATAACTTTGATAACCCATTTCCTGTTCCTTCACATTTGTGTTGCTATTAGCAGCCAAAGCCTCTTTATTCTCTGCTTCCGACAGAGGAATATTAACAAAATTCACAGTTCTTTCTTTAAAGATTCTTGATTTTCTCCTTTTGTTTATAATCCCATCACTCTCCCTCCCTGTCTCAGATGCATTACCTACCTTACCACTTTCTTTCTCAGATAATCTCTCCAATATCCCAAAACCCTCTTCATCCCTCTCCACTCCAGACTTCTCCAATATCCCACCATTAACAGCCCCTTTCTTCTTTGCTGTTTCATGAATAAAAACAAGAAAAAACGATTCAAACTCCCTTTTTCACCAAAATTCGACCTTTTATTCACCTACTTTCATTAAAAGAAGTGCCCAAAGGGAGAAAACCTTACAAAAATTGAAACTTTGAAGCTATTGTTCACAGGTTGGAACTCGATGGAAGTTACAAAAATCCAAACTTTCCTTTGATTTCTCACCAACCAAACAAAGAGGAGAAAACAAACTAAACCAAAATCAAGACAGATGGAGAGTAAAGCAAAACTAACCTCGAAGAACAGCATCACAACCACCACACTGGTACACAGAGTAGTCAGTAAGCTCTGGTAAGAGATCTTCACACTTTGGACAATGAACTAACCGAACTTCTGTTGACCCTTCAGCCATTATTAAGCCTCAAAAACTAAAACCCAGAAACCAAAACACAACAAAACAAGCTCACCCCAGAAAAAAAAAATGCCCTAAACAAGCCTCGGCAACATCGAAGACAACAAACAAAAGCCTCGGAACTACTTACTTCAAGACAAACCAAATATCAGAATCATGGAATAGTGACTAAACCAAGACTATTATACACGACGAGACTTCTAGTTTTGAAGCTTATTATTATCCTTTTTGGGAGAACTTTGAGTTTTCTATTGCAGTATAACATTGAAAACATTTAACATTTTTCTTGCTTTGGAAACAAACAGGAAATAAGACATTGAAAAAGAGGACAATTAAAAGAAACTAGGTGTTGGGGTTTGTTTAAAATCTAAGAATCTGTGGTTCCCAATAAAAATGGAAGTTTGGAAGGAAGGGAGGGAATGAGTTGGACCGATTCTCGACAGCACTGTTCTTTTTTTTTAACCTTTTTCCCGGGAAAGTAAGGGAAAATGTGAGGAAATGTGGAAATATGTGTGGTAGTTTGCTTGCAAAAAATGTTTATACGAGCACGGTATTGTTTTTTACTTTGCATGACCTGACGCATGTTAAAGCAGACATGACAATGACACTAGTTGCCATGTCTTGTTTCGAGTAAGACACTGTTCAGATTTAGGTTCTTCTTTGCCCGATCTTCTATAAAAAAAAAAAATAGTTTTATTCCTTTCTTTTTTTCTTTATGTTAAAGATAAAGATTAGTAATCGATCATGCTAAGGTGTATTCAATAACAGAAAACTATTTTTATTTTTTTTTAGTTTTCCTTTATAGTAAAAAAAAACAAAAAAAAACATGTTCATTTATTAAAAATAAAAATAAAATTTTAAACAAAAAAAAAATGAAACACATCAAGAATATAACTATTTTCATTCAAAAAATAAAAATCATAGTTTATAATAGTCATTTTAATATTTTATATATTTTATAATCTAATTATAAAATATAAATTTTATTTCATTCAAATTAAATATGATCATGAAAAAACTATGTTATTGACTACAAAAATATTTATATTATAATTATAATAAAAATTAAACTTATGACTCTAATTAAATATAAAAAAATATTTTTCATCTTTTATATGGTTAAAAAGTGTTTGTATATAAAAGAAAAAAATTGTATTGTTTTTTTTTTCATTCAAAACAATGAAAAAATTATATTGAAAAACAATGGAGAGCCTCTCAAATATGTTTTTCAAATTTAGTACAAAGTTGAAAATTTTAAAAATTAGTTTTTTAAATATAAAAATATTGTATTTGAACAAGAAGTTCTAGTTTTTCTTTTTCTAACCTTTTTTAAATAGAGAATTATTTTATTTCTAAGAACCTAAAGCTTCTAAAGAAAATTGTTTTCTTTCTAGTTTCTTGAATTAAAAAAATAATAATAATTGGAGTATTGGTTTTACTCGTGTGTACACTATCTTTTTTTTATTTGTCATTTGAAAATTTTCTATTTTGATCCCATTAATTTTTTATCTCAATTTCATTCTTTCACGTAGTGATGATTAGGATTTTGGCTTGAAAAGTTGTTTTTATTTGTCTAGAGTTATTATAGAATTGAAAAAATAATTTAATATTGAGTTGATGTTCAATCTTATAAAATATAATTCAACTTTATTGTTTAAAAATAATTGAAATTATAAGGATTAAATTTTATAGTCAAGTAAAAAAAAGGCTTCTTGTTCTTTTTTTTAAAAAAAATGTTCATGGTTTTTTTTTAACAAATTTTAGCCTTTATAATTTTTTTTTTATTTATTTTTATTTTTGATGCATTTAATTTGACACTTATATATATATTGTTTAAAACCATTTTGTTAACAACATGATCCTAGTGCGTGAAAAAAAAGAGAGAATCATTAGAAAATAACAAAAAAAAAAAAAGGAAATTGTTATGAGTTAAAGCACATTTGTTTTAGGTCCAAGTGTTTGGCTTTTTCTATATATATATATATATATATATATAGCATGATATCTGGATTAAATAAAATAAATAAATTCTAAGAAAACAACATTATTAATTCTAAGAGAACAACATTTTTAAATAAAAAT
>Ga0307517_10013069_pt1 | contig 11320 bp, 4 predicted proteins | sample 23_EM_MG_FD_194515 | JGI IMG/M metagenome (GOLD analysis project Ga0307517, IMG submission 194515) | Populus trichocarpa ectomycorrhiza microbial communities from riparian zone in the Pacific Northwest, United States - 23_EM | ecosystem: Host-associated > Plants > Roots > Unclassified | place... | reverse complement strand
CTGCAGAATTGTTCTACCTTCCAGCCAGCCAAGGAATGCTGTTTCTGCAGAATTGTTTGTTTACCGAGTTATGCTCTTTCATTTGAGATAGTTATAGAATGTAGATAAGTTAGCTTCACCTACCAATTGCATCATTCTTTTCCCGATTAATAAATCTCTTTCTTGGCTTTTGAACATGTTGTTACCATGTTTAAAAAGCGATTTTTCAGTGTGATTTTCACATCTTTTGCATTAAAGAGCATCAAGACCTAGATTCATTAATGACCTTCGCATCTTTGGATTAATGTAATATAATGGTTTGTTACATTTTCGATGTGTAATTTTCGAAATTGAAATGCTGGAAAATTGCATTACAAGATATTACATAAAAAGAGAATTTCAAAACATCATTAAGGCTATGTTTGTTTTCCAGAATTCACTTTGCGGGAAACCACTTTCCAAACTTTCCTGTGTTTGTTTTCCATTAAAAAAGTTGGTCAACGGAAAACATTTTCTAATCAAAGAAAAATTTAGTTTGATTTCCAGGAAAGTGTTTTCCTGATAAATTTGGGCGGAAAACACTTTCCGGAAGTTGTGAAAAATTTAGAAATGGTATATTATTTTCTGATTATATCAAATTTGGTCCTCAAACTTTTGATTGCTATATATATTTTGTTTTGAATATTTATTTTTCAATTTCATCTCTTAAAATTTAATTTTTATATTAACTTTAGTCCTCATTTTTATAATTGTTATTTGCTTTTCACTTATTATTTTTTTATTGAATTTTTTTATCTATCAAATCTGGTCCTCATTCTTTTAATTGTTACTTATTTTATTTGAAATAATTTATGAGATGTTAATTATTATTATTTTAATTTCTTCATCTTTTATTTTTTTTTATTTTTTAGATTTGATCCCTATTATTTTGATTATTATTTATTTTATTTGAGATAATTTATGAAATTATATTTTTTTTCAATTTCATTCACATTCAACTTTTTAATTTGTAAGATTTGTTCCTTTTTATTTTAATAAACTTGAGAAAAATAAAACATTAATAAGTTATTTTTCAGCTTATTTTCCATGACATAACCAAACACTGAAAAGTGTTTTCCAACTTATTTTCCATCACACTACCAAACATCAGAAAATAATTTATTTTTTCGGAATTCACTTTCCAAAAAGAAACTACTTTTCAGCAAACAAACGGGGTAATCATGCAGAGGCAAGTATTTCATCGATTTTATATGTATTTTTTTAAGAAAAAAACACAGACAGTTGGTTTCTTGAAATATATATACACAATGAAAATTGTAAATTTAAAAATTTTCAGGAGTTTCAATAATTTTGTTAAACAGATTTAGAGTTGTTTAAGATTTATACGAAGATTACTAAAAGATTAGATGTTCTTTTCGGCTTTAAATATTTGTTTCAAGGCTGGATTATTGCATACTATAGGTTGTCCAAATGACTGGCCTCTAATGATAATCCACATGAACTATCAGTAAGAAATCTCCTAAAACTTTTTAAAAGAGGTTTGAGTGCTAGCTTTTTTGTGTGTGTTTTAGGTGTTTATGCACTCTACTTACTTTTAGAAAATAAAAGGCATACATTTCTATTTATAGAAAAACCTGAAAACCTTATAAATGATAAAATATCAATTTTTTCCTTAAATAATATCACATATATTATTTTAGACTAATTTTAGAAATTTATTCAATCAAGTCCTGATTTGATTGTTTATAGGTCTAGAATTGTAATCTCCTGTATTAATTACATTCTAGTCCTCAATTTCTAAACTTTAATTATAATTCAGTTACACTTGATCAATCATCTCATTTTAATTTCTGATCAATGGTTCTTATGTGTGTGACATATGAGGTTCCTAAATAAGTTGACCTAAATATAAATCATAATCCTAAATAAAATAAGAAGAAATAAATTAAAAAATTAATTTATTATCAATTCAACAATTAATCGATTTATATTTGAATGTCAAGTACAATGCCCAATAACCTGTCATAATCCCTCAAATATTAAAAAAATCATAAGTGGTTTGACTTAACTTTTTAGCGATCAATTTCTCAGTGTAATTATTATTCTTTCATCAATAATATCCCGATTTAGACATTATAACATGGAATATGTCTACTCTATCATTTCATGTTTATTCTCAACATCATAGTAATTGATTCTTTGAATAAAATTTGAAACTCTTTTCAAATCTCATTCCACCTTACATAAAGATTTACAATCAATGTTATTTGAGAATAGATGAAACATTTTCTCTAATTCACATAGGAAGATGAATTATTTTTTAATTATTTAAATACCTTCATATAGTTCATGTTATACCCAATATCTGCTCATTTATTACCATTGATTAGAACAACATGTTGCAAGATCAAAACATAACATTTTCTATATAAAATAACTTAGTGATTATTAATGTATAATGATTTTTCAATTTGTTATGTAATCATAATTATAAAACAACAATGTTTTGCCATTATATATATAGATATATGTCTTTTTAGGTAATTTTACAATCAAACCTTATACAAAAAGTATGTTAACTAAACACAAGAAGTTGTGTTTTTCAACCGCAGTTTTAACCAAACACACCAAACTTTAAAACGAACCTCACAAAAAATACTTTTTATAAAACAATTTTTTTCAAACCATAACCACAACAGCTACCACAATACCAAACACAAATAAATAAAGCTATAAATAAAACTTCAAAAGAAAGAATTAAAGTGTGATAAATAAAAGAAAGCAATGGATAGCACAGAGATGAGAATAAATTATGTATATAGAATTGGATATCGTTTTCAACAATTGAATGACCTATTTATAATGTTATAGAGAGATAATTTTATATAAATATATAATTTTAATTCTAGTATAATTTATACTACTTTATTTGCACTTATTCTTCTGCTGATAATTTTATATGTGTATGCCACTCTATAATATCCATTAGTTAATTTGCTAAATATTACTTTTATTTAAGCATCATTATAAATTTTAAACTCCTAGTTGATGATCTATTTTACTTTTTTTTATTATTAAATTATCGATTCAGTTGTCTTTATTGATTTACTTGAAAACAAATAGCGAAGAACTAATATTTTTTATCATTCGACACATAGATAAATTAATTTTGGTATAAAAAATACTTTAAAATGATTGTTATCATTCTTTGATAGAACTAATCTTCTTATCTTAAAATTCTATAGACTAGTCATAAATGTCTCGGTTTTCTTTAAAATCAAGAGATGGCTCTTTTTCTCTTAATTAGCCTTTCCTATACTAATCCTTGATCATGTCCTCGTGTAAAATAGAAAAAAATTTGTGTAAGTAATGGGCCTTGAATTTAAACCCCGAGTCTTAGAGGGTAACCAAACATATTTAAATAAAAACACTCTTAGTGTCATTAAGTATGGTTATTTATTTAGGCACAACTCTAATTTTGTTAAATTAATAAAATAAAATAATTTAATTAAAAATATTATAATTATAATTATTTAATGTTGTATCTAGCATATCCTTATGCTAGGTAAAAGCAAGTATGAGAGCATAATATTTTACAAGTATGGAAGAAGATTATATGATTCTCAAGATAAAAAAGCATTATCTTTAAAGTTTTTTTTTTTAAAGTGAAAAGATTGAACCTTCAAGTAATCAAGACCTTTTAGCTTAATTATTTTCACTAGATTGTAAAATAGCTAAATATAATTGATTATAACCTATGATGCTATCTTTGCATTCAAGAAGAGCTCCTAGGAGGATTATGCATGTTGGACATACTTATAAGAGTTATATGAACCTAGTTTGGCAGGGGAAACTTGAGAAATATCAAGTGTTGGCATAAAAAATGAAAAATAAAAAATAGGATGGACAAACTATTTTATTAATATACCCAAATTTATTGTCTTACAATTTTTTAAATTTGAGATTATTATAATTATAATTATTTAAAATAATAACCTAAATTTTTAAAAATTGTGCCTAAGTAAATAATGTTGTATTAAAAATTGTGCCTAAGTTAACTAATTAATAATAAAAAAAGGATGAACAAACTTAGGACCAATCAAACCAACCGAACTCTGAAGCAGGGGGAGTTGACTTCGTACATGATTTTGCTTGCTTTGGTAAGATTTTATGTAATTTTTGAATAAGTAAAGAGCTTGAATAAAATGAACATAAAAAAAAAATATTAGTTGAGAGGCACGCAAACTAGATTAAATATCTATATTAATAAAATAAAAAAGTATATCATTCTTTGATATCTTAAAAGTTAGATATTTAGAAAAGAGAAAATTTTAAAAACCTATTATTTCAAAATTTCATGATAATTTTGAATTATTTTTTTGTGAAATATAGATTATGATTATTAAGAGCTTTTTTTCCTTTATAAATTTTTTGCATAGTTTAAAAATAGAGTAATACTCTAATTATTTGAAAAACTAGATACAAAAGCAATAATTCTTTTCCTAGAAAATTAAAAGACTAGTTTTATTTTTCTATATCTCATTTATGATATATTTATTTTGAAATATAAATTGATAAAATCAAAAGATTCATGATTGAATTAAAGCAACACTTTAAGGTGGTAAATTGAGGTTTTGACATCCGAGGATGGAGATTATGATGTGAGTCATTTGTTGCTTATTTACCATATGTGTTTGATAGTAAAATAGAGGTTGTTTTTTAATTGAGAATTTTTTTTTAGATTTTTTTAATTTTTAATATCAATACATCAAAATCATAAAAAAATCTAGAAAATCAATTTGATATTTTTTTTCAAATAAAAAACAATTTGAAAAACACTTTAAAAAATAATATCAATACAAGTCATTTACTAGTTATTTATTGAATGTGTGTTTGTTAATTCAATATAGGGTACTTTTCAATTAAAAATATATTAATATAATGTTTTTTTTTTATATTTTTATATTTTTAAGATAATTACATCAAAATCATAAAAAAAACCCTATAAAAATTAATTTATTATTTTTTTCAAATAAAAATTATTTTAAAAAATAATTTTACTACCAAGATAAACACTCCCAACCTCTACAATTGACACCGTAGCGGATTCAAACTCGCAAAACCCTAACACTTTTGTTCTCACTATGATGGGAAAAAGCAGGGAATAAAAAAAAATAGAAACAAAAGAAAAAAGGGAAAGCAAGACAAGCAAGACAAGGAGGTTAAAAGCACTAGGGTTTAAGACAGTCATCAACAGCATAAACAAAGAGTGAGAGAGAGGGAGAAGGGGAGAGAGGTTTAGGGGTTTTGGTGGATAGAGAAAATGGTGGCAGACAACAAGGGTAAGAAGTTGAAGGTAGCGGAGAAAGGCGAGGAGGACAATAGCCAAATCGATGAAGAACTCATTCTCACTATCGAGAAGCTCCAGGAGATCCAAGACGATCTCGAAAAGGTAGTGTAAACGTTCAATGTTTTTGTGTATGCGCTTTCAATGTCATATATATTTGTATGAAATTTGAGATTTTTTTTTCTGGTTTGGTAGAGTCCAATTACTTTGTATAATGTTTTGTTTTGTACATTTTATCCTATATACATACTGAAAATCAGACTCAGGTTATCCATTCTGGGTTTATGCTGTCAGATACCTGGATGTGCTGATTTGCTATGCTAAAATGATTGCTCAAGTTGTTTAATTCCAGTTATAAGTATCTGGTTATGTGATGATGGATACTTGTTCCAGAAAACCAATACCTAATGCAAGTTTAATAACAAAAAACATAATCAGGAAGGAGGATTATGTTTAAATCATGATTGAAGTAGGATTATGTGTACAGTATGTTGGGAACGATGGCCTTTTGAATGATGTGCCTTGTTTGTTCACTGTCTGATTATTTATTTATTTATTTATTGACGCTTGTATGTTTTTTTTTCCTTCTTTGTCTGTGTTTGTTGCTACTTTGCACCTTGAACTGTGCTTTGGTTTTTCTGTTTTCATAGATTAATGAAGAGGCAAGTGATAAGGTCTTGGAAGTAGAGCAAAAGTATAATGAGATACGCAAGCCAGTGTATGATAAGCGGAATGAGATCATCAAGTCGATACCTGACTTCTGGTTGACTGCGGTTAGCAATCTGTTCTCATCTGCTTTCTTATCAAAATATATAATTTTTAACTGCTATTATAATATGCCCCTGCCTTCCCCGAAACAGAGTTCATCATTACATCTAATTGTTTGTGGTTCCCTGCAGTTTTTAAGCCATCCTGCTCTAGGTATTCTTCTGAGTGAAGAGGATCAAAAGGTTTGGTTTTGTTCCTGTATGATCTGAAGATTAACTTGTACACTTTCATTTGTACACTTTCATTTGTTCCCTTCCCTTAGCTGCCTGTCTGTGTAGTAAATTTGATTCCCTTCTTGTATTTTGGTAGATATTCAAATTTTTAAGTTCGTTGGAAGTGGAGGATTCAAAAGATGTTAAATCTGGTTATTCAATAACATTTGTAAGTTTATTCTCTGTCCCCTGCTTGTACAGTTTTGCATGAATAACTGATTCTACTGTCTTTTCTTTGCTTGAATAGAATTAATTGACATCTTTTTGTTGTTGTAGGATTGATTGAATAGTTCTTGATTCTTTTTTTTTTTTATCATTTGCAGAACTTTGAACCCAACCCTTACTTTGAAGAGACAAAGCTTATAAAATCTTTTGCCTTCCATGATGAAGGAACAACAGAGATTACTGCCACACCAATCAGCTGGAAAGAGGGCATGGTAACTTCTTCTTGTCATTTCATAACAGGTTTCTCTAAATTGTATATTCTGTTTTGTTTTTTTATTTAGTTGCATTTCTAAAATGTGAAGGGTCTTCCAAATGGAGTTAGTCATGAAAATAAAGGGAACAAGAGGCTTTTGGCTGATGAAAGGTTTATTTTCTCAACCTGTTTACTTTTTCTCTTATTTCCTTACTCCAAAGCTGGTTCTTGTGTTCCAATGGTTCTTTTCTTGTCCTTATAAATATCATCTGTACTAGTACAAATAAGGGAAACATTAAAACAATCTCATTACGCAAACAATAATTTCAATTTTTCTTCTTTCAAAACATGATTTATTGTTGGGTAAACTATATTTTTGCTTTATAGATTCATCAGTGTTCCACTTCTACCCCCATAGTGTAGAATATCCAAAATTTACCCTTGTATATATTCAAATTTGTCTTTAACTATTAAATAACTTACAACAAGCTCTGTTTTGTTCATTGTTTATTTTGGTTTTTCTTAACTTCTCTCATTCTTCTTCTTAGATCCCTATAACTGCTATAATCTCCATCTAAGCACTTAAAAGTAAGAAAAAAATTACTTAAAAACTAAAATAAAAAAAGTAGGCTATGTAATGGATAGAAGATAAAATTGGGAATTTTTTGGAATTGGAAGGGCAACTTCAGAGAATTTTAAACTAAAGGTGTAGAAGAGGAACATTGATTAAGGTATAATGGCAAAAATGAAGTTTACCCTTTATTGTTTGATTGTCACTAGTCATGGTGCTCATTTTCCTGCTCAACCAACTTATGATGCCTTTCCATTTGATGAGTGTGTGAAGGGTCAATTTGATCTTTGTTTTAGTTTTAAGTGGAATACAATTCGTGCTTGCAGGATGTCTTTTATATCATTGTTTAACTTTAGTATATTGCCTATTGTTTTTTCCAAATCTGTTCTTTGTAATATTTTGTATTTTGTGCCTCACCTTCAAATTCACCTGCTTAAATGCAGCTTCTTTAGCTGGTTTAGTAACACTCAGCCAAAAGGCATGATTGATGACATGCAGGATGAGGTAAGTTGAAACTGTAGCTTACAAAGTAATAGAGCTTTATTCCTTGGTATAAGCATTATGGATATTTTTCTTCTTTATCAAATAGGTTTACTGAAGCTAGCTGTTACAATCTCTTACATAATAAAATAACTGCAGGTTGCAGAGATCATTAAGGAGGATTTATGGCCCAATCCACTCTCATATTTTAACATTGTAATTGATTTATTTGTTAAGTCCTTTTCCTCCCTTTTTTTTTCTTGAAAATGAAGCTTGAAAGCAAGTGTAACTTTCCTAATTCTCCAATGTAGGATCCTGATGAAGAGGACTTTGATGGGGATGAAGCTGATGAAGGGGTAAATGGATCCTATTTTATTATGTTTTGTGAATGTTATAACGTTTCTGGTGTTTTTCATTCCATTTCAGCTGAGGGCATGCATTTTTTTTTTCATTATTTCATTGGTGGTAATTGGAAAGTTCATTTCATGGTTTTCTTGATGGCTTGTTGGATGTGAAGATATTGAAACTAGAATAGATGGAAGATACTAGTTCTGCAGATTTATGAACTTGATAGAAAGTCTTTTAGCAAAACTTGACTGGACATGAAAACCAAAATTCAATGATGTTTTTGGATTGACATACAAATCAATTTACAATTGCATGAAAATGAGACCTTTGACAAAATTGAAGTTACTGAAGAAATCTGAATAGCAGGAATTTGGTGTTCCATAGTGCTTTAATGCAGGCTAACTCACTTTGGGCATCAACAAATTCCAATTGTGTAAAACATATTTAGTTATTTAAAGATTTTTTTGATCCTGTTGGAAGAAAGGGTTGCTGGTGGGATCTTAAATTCATTCTTCAGGGTTTGTTATGGCTGTAGATATCAGGGATGCTGTATTCTTTTTCCTAGTAATGACATCATTGCTTGATCTTTCTTAGCTAGAAACCATCCATAAAGACGATAGCAGATTAGATGCAGCTCTAATGACTGATTAAAGAATACATGTGAAGTTTAGGCACCGTTCAAGTAATGACATTATTGCTTGTTCTTTCTTAGCTAGAAACCATCCTTTAAGATGATTCCAGTTTAGGCACAGCTCTAATGACAGATTAAACAATACATGTGAAGTTTCATATGACAGACATTCTGCTGCTTATCACAATGAAATAAAAGTTTTGTACCATTATATCAAGCCTGTCAGACTGAATGAGAATTTATTGGAATCAGTAATAGGATTTTTCAAATGTTGTCTGATTTCCTGTGTTTTGCCTAATTGCAGGACAAAGATGGTGATGACTCTGAAGAGGAGGATGATGGGCAAGAGGAAGATGACGATGATGAAGAAGAAGATGATGACACAGGCAAATGATTTCCTTTACTTCTTCCGTTTGCTTGTATCAGCTTTCTTTTTCGGTCAACACCTTGTATAAAGTGGTCTAAAAGGATTGCTGGTATCATGGGCTGGGGATGGTAACCCACTCTTAACTTTTCTGTTGTTAGATTCCTCCACTACATAGGAAACTAGCTGGTACCATGGGGTCGGATAGTGGTTTTCTGACTTTATTCCTGTTTCAGGGCCTTCCTTTTTGAGTATGGGGTTATTTTTGTGATTTCCTCCCTGAAATGCAGGTTTATAGATGATGATGGTATGTTAGCCTTTTATTATAACTCCTTTTGCTGTGAACCTCATCAAGTCAAATGTAGAATATCTGTGGTGTAAAGCTATTAGAATATCCTATATTTGTTTATCGTAGAAAGTTATGTTTGTGGGATAGTTGAGAAATCTATACAGCTTATCTTATCATAGAAAGTTAATGATGTGGGATTATTATGAAATCTATATAGCTTATCTTATAATGCCATTTAAACTTAATGACTAGCATAATTGGAACTTTGTGCAAAATCTTGTAGCTAACTCTCATAACTTTGAAACACCAAGTTTAATGTTCACTATCCGACTCTTATTTCGTTCATAATTAGTGGAAAGGCCAATAGGAATCATTGTGATCATGGTTTGCCTGTTTCCCCAAGTTGTGCAATCCTTGGACCTTGTGGCTCCTCGGCAGCTTGAATCTTGAATAAAAAAATGTATACAAACATTGCCATCTCCAATCTCATGAACTTTCCCGACTTGATCGTCTTTGCACCTTCATAATCCATGAAGAACTATGTCTTGAGCATCGTCATCCATCGCATTGATGGTATTTTCTCACATTTGTTGGATATGGCACTTGAAGTCACACCAGAAGCAAAGCCAGGAATATGATATCAATGGTTCAATTCGGTGAGAGTGAATTTCGGTGGTTCAGATTTGTGAAATAGTCAGGAAAAAGGTAGGATCTTTAGCATGGCGACCTGTGTTAGAACACGCAATATCAATTTGAGCATAGAAGTGAGAAGTGATTGAACACAATATCAATTCCAATATAGAAATTTAGCGGTAATGTAATGATACTTCACGGGAAACCTAAAAGAAAATCTGTGCGCTAGAAATTCTCTATTTGTTTATGTCATAAAACTACATGTATGGAGCACTAATAAGTAAATTAACTAAATCTATAAACTAATTAACAACAATAAAACACATTAAGAGCCAGCTATGGCATATTCCTACATTGCACTATTCACATAGTTAACTACATGCTCATTGCATTATTCACATCATAGTTCATAGGCTTTTTTGCCTTTCTAGGCCCTAAAGTTTTTCATTATTTGCACTTCAGTCATTATACTTTACTTTCTTTTATTTTAGTCATTCCAGTTGTTGGATGTGTTGGGTTTTGTTTCACATTGCATTCTCTCGCATATGACAAAAATTACTCCTACATTACATTACATTAAAGATTCATATTACAAAATATAATTATGGAGTTTAGTTAAACAAAATTCAAAAAATAGGGACCGGTATAAAAAAAAAGCTAAAATTGTTGTAATTTTCCATTTTTACTATTCAAATGGCATGATATTCTACACTTTCATCTTGATAGTTTTTCACTTGTATATTTCAATTATAAAACTTTATTTCTTTTGCATTTTAGTCCTTAATTGTTGAGGAATAAAAGAAGTCATAAAAAAAAGATGAGGAGAGAGAAAGCTCTTTTTTTTCTGGATAGGTCACCCATTAGAATGAGACCATTCTCCATCTTTTTTTTACATGGGTAGGTCACCCATTATAATGAGGCCATTCTTCCCCTGGGTAAGTCACCCATAAGAATGAGACCACTCTTCCCCTTTTCCACTTGGGTAGGTCACCCATCACAATGAGACCAATTTTTTTTTTTTGGGTAGGTCACCCATTATAATGAGGCCATTCTTCCCCTGGGTAGGTCACCCATAAGAATAAGACACCTTTTCCCTCTTCCCACGTGGGTGGTCGCCCCTGAAAATAGACCAAATTGAGTATGTGTGGGCAGGTCACCTCTGAAAATAGACCAATTTTCTACAAAAAAAAAAAGAAAAAAGAGAAAAAAAGAAAAGAAGTGAAGTCTTTGGATGAGTAGATCACTTAGCAAGCCAAGAAGACCTTTTGTTTCTTTACAAG
>Ga0307517_10013068_pt1 | contig 11320 bp, 3 predicted proteins | sample 23_EM_MG_FD_194515 | JGI IMG/M metagenome (GOLD analysis project Ga0307517, IMG submission 194515) | Populus trichocarpa ectomycorrhiza microbial communities from riparian zone in the Pacific Northwest, United States - 23_EM | ecosystem: Host-associated > Plants > Roots > Unclassified | place... | reverse complement strand
GAGCTTTTTATTTCACATCCCAGCAGTTGGCCTTCTATCTCTCTTGTCATTACCCTAGCCTCACAATCTCTCTCATCACATTGAACTCTATCCTTCATAACCACCAATTTCTTCAACCACCCAAAAGCCTTTGATCATGCACAACACACCTCTCACACATTATTGACACAATAAATTATTGCTTAATTCAGATATTGCAGCCTTGTCCGCTGGTTTTAGGTTCTTGTTGAAGAGGAAAAGAATGGGTGTATATTCTTGAGACTTTGAATATTTTGAATGATTGCTTTTTTGGACCTTTTAAATCAGAGAACAATGATTTTGATGGTTTTTGATGAGGTTTAAGGGCGGCTACTAGCTTGTGAAATTTTTTATACATTACCTTTTCTAATAGGATAATATTAATTGAGGAAAGATAACACTTTTAATAACACGTCTTAATGGAAAAATAACACTTTTAATAACGGATATGGACAGATGGTCTTAATAGAAAAAATATAGATGGTCCACACTAAGAAATATCAAGAGTAAACGGATGAAATATATGATTATCTCCATGTTTGTACATTCTCCTAATGGAAAAATAACACTTTTAATAACGGATATGGACAGATGGTCTTAATAGAAAAAATATAGATGGTCCTCACTATGAAATATCAAAGAGTAAAGGGATGAAATATATGATTATCTCCATGTTTGTACATTCTCCTTACTTCTAAGTTCTTGATAAATTTTGTATCTTGGAATGAGTCAACTGTATGTCATCACTGAATTTGATGATGCCTATATGATAGTCATGTTAGTTCATGCTAGAAACTCATTTATGTGAAGTTTGGCTTGTTGATTTTTTAATGTTTTTTGTTGATAATATGAAGTACTATTGAATTGACTCTACTGAGCTGAACTCAATATGCAAGCAATGAACTGTGAAATCAGATCTCAAGTAGATTTAGAAACCTGGAAATTAGGTTTTGCACACTAGTGTGATATCTGAATTGGATTCTCGTTTATAACATTTTACCTTTTGGAGTATCTTTTTCTGTGTCATATTAATAATCGAAATTGATGTCATATTTTTTGTTGGATATTTCTTTGTGCTATTATTATGCTTCTACATGTTATTTTATTAATTTCATTGTCATGATGCAAGCTTTTTTCTCTATTGACCGAGGACCAACTTTGTGCAGTCAAAGTGAGTATGAACTATGTAGGAATTGTCCAAAAAATTAAGTTAACATAGTATGAATTAAATCTTAGTATGAATTATGTAGGGATGTAATTTTTCTGAGATTTTGATCTTTTTAGAGAAGTAAACATCATGGAATTAACTCCTAGTCATATGAACACAAGAGACTTCAACTATTTGGTTCAATTATCAACACCACCAACATGGGTTTTATCATACTGCAATAGATTAGAGAGATTTTTGGTACTTATAAAAAGAGGTGCAGTATTGTTGTGGAGTCAGAAGTTTTTAGTCTCTTGAATCCATCACATTTTTTTCCACAGGTTTAGAATCTAGGATCTTCTCTGTTATTCGGTGCTTGCTTTTAATTCCACTTGACGGTCTTCAAGTCTGTAAAAAAAAAATGCACATTTTGGCATGCATAAATAACATTTTATTGTTAGGATATTTGTCTCGTTGATGGTATCTACATAATTGGAGTGATACACTATATATCAAATAACAAATGCATATGCATATGCAGTTCAATGCTTTGATGACAACAAGCATCATTCTTTCTCATTGCTTGACTGAGCTTTGCCAAACACACACTCAATCACTCATGTGATGTGAGGTAACCTTGGTCTTGGTTCCTTTGAACACCTGGCTTTGGTGAAGGTGTGCATCTAGCCCCTCCATCCCAAATTTTTATAGCAAAAGAGGGAAAAGAAAAGGAAACAGAAAAAAGATAAAAATAGAAACCAATTCTATGGCTATATGTTAGTAACTTTGAGTTTGATTTGTAATTTTAATAACCATTCTTTGATGTGTGTATAGCTTTGATGATAACTTTGTAATCGTACTGATAGTTTTGTGCTTGTGAATTTTAGGTTAAGGTCATTTTCTTCTCAAAAACAGGAGCGCGTGCTACTCCATTTGTACGCCAGACTGCTAAAAGTTATTGGGCTTATACCTCTTTTGCATTTGTGTTATGGCGGGAGGAGGATTTCTCTGTATGGTGGAATGCGTATGTGGACTACTTCTTTCCCAAACACTGCCCTGTTATTTGTTTGGCCATGGAGCCTGCAATTGTGCATTCAATTTCAGTAACTTGCATAGCCTTTTGCAAATTGAACTAATACTTTCTTTTAACAAATACCACCTGTGCATCTATGATTGTTTAACCTGGAAAAACACTATATTGTCCACTAATTTCTGGCATAACATGCACATTGATGGATTCATATTCATGGGTAACAGATTTGAGGTGGAATCTGCCCCTGCTATTGTTTTTGTGAAAGACTCGGGGGTGAAACCTGTTGTTGTCCATGGTATGTCTTTCTTTGATTTTCAAACTTGGTTTTGATTCCTATAGAACTTTGCGATGTGGTTTCTATGCTTCTTTCAGCTAACTTAACATTGTATATTGTGTTGCAGGAATGGTCAATAATTCAGAGTTTTTAGATCTTGTCGAAAAAAATAAACAACAAGGTATTTTTCATTATTTTTTTATTACTAGTTGTTTTAGACTTTCAAAATAAACCATTGGTGTTTTGAGTCAATGAGTTGTCATCGCTAACATTACCATTGGATTTTATAAAAATTTTAAATAATTTGTTGGCTCATTGATTTTCTCTAATTGCCAACGTTTTTCTTCTCACATTAGAAAATATTTTTGGTTTTCAAATTGTAATATTTTCTATGTATTCTTTGCTGGGGAAATCATCATGTTCTATATGATTGGTTTTTGTTTCCATTATTAAGTATGAAATTGACATGACTGCTCTGTTCACAAGTAAAGGTTGAAAAATTGTCAAATTTATGAGCTTATAACTATGATGATATGACTTATAGTCTCTTTGAGATGCACTCGCCTGCTTAAATTAATTTCCACGTATCAATGAGATGCACTCGCCTGCTTAAACTCATCAAGCCCTGAAAACTAATAATTAAAATTGTAGATGCAAGGTTCTCTTATGAGTATATGCATGAGAGGAGATAGTGTGACATGCAAGTAATGAAACAGAAATAAAGAGAGCTGGAGGATTAGGCAATACTTGGGCAACATCAAACTTCGTTGCCAGTGAGAATGTCAAGTGATGTTGGGGACAGTGGAGAACTAAGTGAATGGATGCAGTAGTGGAGTCGTACTTTGATCTCATATGCATTTTAGAATGGAGATAAAACTGAAATTTGTCATTGTTGTAGTTCTCCCAAGAGTATTGTTTTTCCTTTCCAGTGGAAATTTGGGCTTGTTAAAATCCTAGACGTATTGATAAAGTAATTTGATAATGCAATTTACATACTTGATATCTTCATTGTTCAAGTTATCTTGAGTCTTGAAGGGAAGAAGAAGCAACATTATAATTTTGCATAATTTCAAGCTTGCCGTGAGATGTTGAAACTCTCATATAATATCAGTAATGCTATTTAAACACAACTTGGTATTGAAGCAATGTTTTATATTCAGAGAAGTTAAAGTGATTTTCATGTGCAATTTCAGAACTTCCTCAACTAAGAAGTGCAACATCAATGGAACTTGGCTGTGATGCCCGAGGCCATTCTCGTGCTGGAAATGATACCATATCATGGTATTGTGTTATTCTAGCAGGAAGGCTGGGCCCAGAACTTAACAAGATGCGTGAAGTAAGCATTTTTTAACTTTTTTGTGTTCAAGCTGTAATTGTTTTCTGAAAACTTATTCTACACATTATTCTTTTAATCAACTGGAAGTAGGACTAAAAATCAATGTAGCTAGAAAAGGATTGTAAAGCTTTTAACTGCCATCCTACAATTCAGATGATATCTGTTATGGATTTTCATATCTATTCTTCTATTTGTCTCCAATTTTGTTTATATTATTAAATATTTTATAACATTTTGAATCAATCCTAAGTCCGTGACCTCTTTTCTTTTTCAGCTCTGTAATGTATTTATTTTTAAATTGAAGAGCAGACACAATTAATTAAGAACTAGTTTTGCAATATTTGGATTTTTTTATCTCAATGGGTTGGGTGAGGGAGCAAAAAGAATAATAAAATGTGCTTTTTATATTGCTTTGTTTCAAATACTCATTTTTTGTCTAATATGAAAAATATTTCCTTCATTGGAAATGCTGCCAGTTTTTTCTGGAAATTAAGTGAATAAAATAAGTTCATAGATTATGCGCAGGATACAAGAACGATTATCAATAGATAGTGAATCGAGTGAAGCTGATAAAGAGCAACCATTAGCATTGACTGGTGCATTTAAAGGCAAACGATTGACTTTTACTTGGCTTGACGGGGAAGCCCAAGAAGTGAGTTCTGTTACATAATCTTCTTTTTCCAAATATGCTGTTGATTTTGCACTTAGTTCAGCTGAACGCAGACACAAAGTGGTAGCAAATGAAAGCAGTTCTGTGTAGATAATTTTTTCTTAAAGCAAATGCATTAGTCATTAAATCTTGTGATTTTAATACCTAGATCCTATGGAATATTTTCTGTGATAATTCTGCCCTATTTACTTGCAGCCCATCTGGGCCACAGTGTATATGTTATTAGGTGGGGATTTTATATACAGCAATGAAGAAATTGACAATAACGTTTTAAAGGAAAAGTATAATTATCTGTTAGCTTATCTACTGAGAAATTTTTTACCTCAAATTTATGTTCCTTGGACCTGTATAGATACCTCCATTTACGTATGTTTTTTTAGTATTAAGACTTATTATGAGGTGGGAAAAGTCATGGGTGGAGTCTTGTCGTGACCAGTTCAAGGCTTCTATGTCTCTCCCAGACCATGCTATGCAGCTTAAGAAAAACCTAATCTACTACTTTCCCATCATCCATGAGAACAACACCCCGATATGACTTATGACCTTTCTCATGAAAAAGGGAAAGAGACTACATTTTCGTGTGCAAGTTAGGTCAACTGACAAGTTATGGCTCCTTATTGTGGTGTTACAACATGTAATGATGTATTCTTTGTTTTATCTTTGGAGATGCAATGTTCAAATATAGATGTTGTACAACTGGCTCAAGCGCCCGCCCTTTTATAGAAATTACTCTGCCCTATAAAAATAATCTACCTGTCCTCTCATGGAAATTATTCTTCCCTATAAAAATAATCTTACCCTCCATATCATTTACATATATTGTTGATCAAAGATTCACAGAATTGTATAAATATTGATACTCACTTACCACTCAAACAACAAATGAATATTTTCATTATTCTTGGGCTCAAAGTCACTAACAGTTCTGATTTTCATCCAGAAATATTGTTCCTACTACCTTCATTCAGAAACCAGCTATGATACGTGTGGACCAAGGAGGGATTTGATTGATGTACCTAAGTTATTTATTGTGCGCTATAAAAGGAATGCTTCTGAGGATGATATCAAGGTTGATACAAAGCCAAAGAAAATATTTAATGTATTTGAAGATGAGGACGTGGATCCTGCATCACAACTTGTTGCCAGATACAATGGCTCAGATGAAATTTCACAGGTATAGCACTTCTCTAAGGGTTTGTTGGCTACTTTCATTACTTCTTTAGTTCAATCTTTTGATCTTTGCAAAAACCCTCAGTTTAGAATTTAAGACCATGTCTTTGCTCCAAGAGTTCTTTGCACGTGTTTCTAATTTGGTCCTTTGCATTCAAATTGTGTCGACGGTGAGTCAAGTAAACCTTTTAGACATGCTAAGACACATGTAATGATGTGGCTTTTTTTATTTTTTTTAAGGTAAAAAATATCCTTGTAAAGAATTTATATTCAAAAAGAGCATCAAAATATTATATTGTATCTATAAAACCCCAAATAAAATTTTGGTGTTGTACCATTCCTCTTTTCAATTTCTTTCCCTATAATCCTCTCTGATCCCCCACCACTTATCTATCTTCAACTTTTAAAAATCCTTTTAAATTGTTACGTCACAAGTTTCTTTGTAAACTTGCATCAATTTTCTTGGAAATGAAGAAATCAGCCTTGAGTTCCACCTCAGAATGAAAACAATTCTTATTATGTTAGTGTTCACACCATCCCTTGGTTTGGTCCAATATTTTATATTCCTGAAATCCACTTCTGCAATTGCACTTGTGGGTATCGATTATTGGTGAAAACAAGACAATAGAGAACAAGAAAAGGATAACGCAAAGTTATAGGAAAGATATCTAGTAGTATCCTGTGAACGTGTGCCCCTGGAATAATCTTCTAGTCACATAATGATAAAGTCTCCATATTCTTTTTAGATTTGATGAGTATATGAAGTCTTTTACCGTGGCTCCAGAAGGGGCTTGGGTTTTTTTATCATATATTTAATCATTTCTGTCTATTTTATTGGGGAAGGTTTCAAATGGCAGGCAATTATTGCGTAGACTCACCTTTTCCATTTTTTTCTCCGTGTTTTATTTATTTATTTTGGTACAGATCATGCTATGGATGTCTGAAATAATCAGGGATGGTGACACCAGGAATCTGCCCTTCTATGTAAGCCACATAATTTTTGTCCTTGGCCAACGCTGTAAACCAGCCTTATTTGTGACATTCACTTCAAAGCAGGGATCTCCATTATGAAGTGTAGCTGTAAATTGCATATCTAGTGTAATATACAGTGGTATAATGGTATGGAATAGACTAGTGCATTTCAACTTTTGCTGGTAAAGTTAATCTGGCACTGTACAGAAAGCAGACCCCTTTTAACTTTAGCTTGATCCTACATTGGGATCGAGCACTTCACGAAGGGGTGTGAGTTGACCCCTTGCCTTATTATTAAATATGTGCAACCAATGTTTCATGAAGCCTCTACATGGTTTAGTGGTGATATTTGGATGTGAAAACGTTCTTTTGGAACATTAATAGATGCTTCTCTTTAAAACATTCAATTCAATTGCTCACACATTTATCCATTTGCAATGCAGAGATCAAAAACTCCTGCTCTTGTTCCTGAGGATTCAGAGCCTATCTGGTCAAGAGGTGCCCAAAGCATCTTTTCCAAAAGCATAGGAATCAAGCAGAGGATCTACAACAATATTAGCAGAATTTACGATTATCTAGGGGATCCAAGAATCGGCCCAATATTACTTTTGGGAGCCTTGATGTCGTTTGGTACCATATGGTTGATTAGGAGCCAATCCACTCATCCTACTCAAGCAAGTCAGCTAAGCCAGTCAAATGCGAAGGTAAGTGATGACACTAGAAGTGTCTGCATGTGAATGCTAGTCAGCTTGTGTGTGTACATGTTTTCCATGACATATGCAATTGCAAGTAGGTGCATGAATGGTTAGATATGGGTGGGTCCAAGATGGGTAAGGTTACTCTTAACGTCTCACCTCTTTGGTCCCGTTCATTTTTTAAATGGTACCTATGTCCCTAGCTCCGCTCGTTAATATTCCTTTTCATTGTCATCACTCACCAATCAACCTAACGTTACAATAATCCATAATTTCATATAAAAAACACAAATCCCTTAAAAACTTTAATAGACTACAATGACCTTATTGCTGATATCTCGATTTTCGTATTACTTACTCCACAATAGTTGGTATTATATGGGCAAAGCATAAGTATCTAGTTTTTGCTCCTGCATGCATATGCTTTATAAAATGCTAATAAAAGATATGGAAGTTGGGGTGAAAGTTCCCAGCCTAAATATTCTATATGGATTGGTATTTTCACTTCAATGTTACTCTCTCTTTTTTATCTTGACATGTTTATTTCACATATAATACTTGTATGCAATAATTCAAACAGCTTAAAGATTTGTTAAAAGTGTTCATAGAAACTTAAAACAGCTCACTTCACCCAAAAATCTAACATGGATTATTACTCTATTAGACTAGCTTTTGATCTCCACTCTTTTCAACCCTAAGATGAATTAAAAGATAAATAATTGAGAAAAATAATACTATTGACTGCATGTTACAATATATAATGTCAGGTTACTCCTTTATAGATATATGAATTTTTATTAAAAAGTACCAATAATTTTGTCACCTTTAAAAGTTTGTTTCACCTAAGATAAACAATTCATTATATAAGTCTAAAGTAAAACTACAATTAAATAATTGATCTAGATACTATCCTGTTCTATTTGTTGTGTTGTCCTTTTATGTGCAATGATTCTAGTTTAAGAGAAAGAAAAGACACCACCCAAAACTGATTTCGTGAGTCTTACAAAAATTAATTTTGCACATGATGACGCACCCCACCCCACGAGTGCATCTCATTTTGAAGCAACTTGTGTCTCAAATTAAATATCATTGGTTATTGGTTAGAGAATGTTGTGATTAATAGCCGTAGTCCTCTTTTTATTTAGTTTGTTTGTTTTTTTAAGAATTTTATGGTTTGGATGATATTATTCTCTATTTCTTTTTTGCAATTATTTTGTTGCTTGTTCAATTCATTTATATGGTTTTACTTAAAAGGCTTAAAGTTATGAAATGATAATTTGAATTTGATGGAAGGAGGAAACAATCGGTCTATTTGATTACTAAGCAACCATAATATGCTTGTTTATCCTATAAATCATGATAAAAGTACAAGATACTCTTTTTTTATTGGTTGGAGTTTTTCATAGATTCATAGATTAATTATTTTGCACATGTAGAGAACAGAAAAATATTGAAAAATTGGGAAGAGGGTATTTTTGTGAAGATAAGAAGTATGTCTTCTTAGTATAGAAACAAGAAAAAAGAGTGTTGATAAATAGAAAAACCTTTCATAACATTAGAAACTCATGAAACTTGAGTAATCCACTGTTGTAAAACTGAAAATGGCTTCGCTGAAAACCATCTAGTAGGTGGCCTAGTGGTAAAAGCTTGGGACTAAAGGGTCTGCTCCTCCTGTGGTCTCAAATTCGAGTCCTGTGGTTGCTAATATGATGGCCACTGGAGGCTTACATGGTCGTTAACTTCAGGACTCGTGGGATTAGTCGAGGTACGCACAAACTGGCCCGGACACCCACGTTAATAAAAAAAAAAAGAAAAAAAAAGAAAATGGCTTCGCTTAAGATAATTATTGTTAAAGTAGCAGAATATCGATTAAATGAAAGTTTTATTAAAGTTAAAGAGGACGTTAAATAATCCAATTAATAGAAACCTTTTTATATATTCCTATGTTGAGGATGTAACATTTCAATCTCCCTAGCCATAGAAGGTATGATGACTTTTTATTGTTATCGAATTAGTATTGATTTTTTTTTTTTTTCATTGAATTGAATTGCTATATTATTTTTTTACTTAAAAGATGTCATTTAAAAAAAACTAATCGATACAATTATGAAGCATGTGCCAAGCAAGTTGTATAAAAGTTGTTTATGATTGTCCCTTTGACCAAAATTTAAACTTAGTTGACCACCCTGACCCTGTTCATTGAAGTTTTGTTAAATATTTACCAGCTTGCTTTAATCAATTTTTCATTTAACTACTGCCACCACCGAACATTTACCACTACCATTATTACTAACATTTCAATCACTTGCCCGACTATCAACACTCCTACCTTAAGAATTATGATCCACCAAAATACCACCACTGCCCCTCAACCTCCTACCACAATGCCACCACCACATTATCATACTACTACAATCACCTATAGCATAACCACCAAATCACCAGCACTTACCTCCTCCACTGTGACTTCCATTTTTTCTTCCATTGTCACTGCCTCCATCAATACATTTTGCAATACTTGAGTTTGTAACTACTTGAGTAACCAGTGACATCACCCACTTCTCAACACATTGTGGTTGTACCTTGGAAAGATTGTGTTATGAAGTGGTGCCACTAATTCTTTCTCATGTAATTATAGTTTGAGTATTTTATAAATCTTCTTTGCACCACCACCTCCTCAACCAACACTATTGTGCTACCTACACCATTTACAATCAACTTTAATCGTTGGTAATGGTATTTGTGGTGGTGCTGGTGGAGATGGAAGAGGCAGTGAAGGGGGTTGTGGATTGCGGTGGCAGAGTGGTGCAGGGGGGGTTAAGTAGTTTTAGCCTAATGGTCAAACATAGTCAAAGATTGTCAAAGCTGGACTAATTGGTTGAAATTATGATAGTCAACCTAGTCAAGAAAGGTCTACTTTGTCAAGTCGATGTTTGGTCAAATTGGATACATGAGTGCAACTATTGATAGAAAATCTCAGGCTGTGTTTACTTTTAGAAAATTGTGTTTTATTTCCATCTCTAGTTTTCTTATATACACTAAAATGATTTTTTTTTCATGGAAGATTAAGGAAACATATTCACTAAATACAAATCTTCCAAATTTGAAAACAAGGGCCTTGTTTGGCTTAAATTGAAAATATTAAAAGGAATGATCATAAAATATTAGGTGAACCAAACAAGGTGTTTTTTTATATAATAGAGAATTTTAAAAACAACCATTTTGTTGTTTTTCAACTTTCTAAAAGAATTAAAAAAAACACATTTTTCTAACAACATATTTTCCAATTAGTGTATGCCTCTATTTCTTAGATAATTTTTATGAAAAATTGAAAAAATTTACATAGGCACAACCTTAATATTGCAAATGGTAAGGGGGGTTATTCGGTAAGAAACCCCATCTAAACCTTATAATTTTGCTACTATAACATGACCATTTATATACCATTATATTGTAGGTGACCCATTTATAAAACATTATTGTATATTATTGCCTATCCATTTGTGACATGCACCAATTTACCCTACATTGTTTAGATATGGATGACTTAACTATGCACAATGAGAAAGAGGATGAAATGAAATAAATCTTTTTTGTTTGTATCATGCCATAGAATATGCGATTTTTGCTAGCACGGGTGAAAGTATGTTTGTTAATGCTCGCAAGTTGCAAACAATATTCATTCTTCGTATAATTGTTAATCCTTTGAATCTTATTTCCAAATAGAACTCGAACTGTTTTCATTGTTGTAATTCCGTCTTATTCTTGATTTATCCTTTCAACCATCCATTTAGTTGCTTCAACTCTATGTGATGCATATGTTATTGCTGTTTGCTTGTACTTCACCTTTGTATCTTAGCCTTTGATTCTAGTGTCCAGTCTATCTGTCTAAAGCACTTTGAGAAAATTCTTGATGTGTATGTCTCTAGGATGAAACTAGAGCGAGGCGGAGAGAAAGAGCAAAACATGCAGCAAAGAAAGATCAACCTCCTTCCATAACTGATA
>Ga0307517_10013067_pt1 | contig 11320 bp, 19 predicted proteins | sample 23_EM_MG_FD_194515 | JGI IMG/M metagenome (GOLD analysis project Ga0307517, IMG submission 194515) | Populus trichocarpa ectomycorrhiza microbial communities from riparian zone in the Pacific Northwest, United States - 23_EM | ecosystem: Host-associated > Plants > Roots > Unclassified | place... | reverse complement strand
TAGGAGAGAATTAGCGCGATGATGGGTTGGAGCTGATTCCAACTACCCACCCGAACAGTTTCGCCCGCCGTCCATTCTCGTTTTCATCCCAGGGTGCGTCGTCGTCGTCGTCGCTGCCGTCTCCCTCTGAGCACAGCCGATCCAGCCGTGCCATAACCGACTCTAGGTTTTTCTTTACCGCTGGGGAATTCTGTTCAAGTGTCAGCCGGTGTCGTAATCACCTTTCTGAATAGCATTACCTCGTGAAGTTTCAAGAGGGTATCAAAAGACGACTTGATTAAATAATCGGTTACCAGCGTAAAGGGTAGTGATAAATCGCAGATTCCTTACAGTGAGACTGGTGATCTGGTTGTAGATCGCTTGCTGTTGTGATATCTGTTCTTCCGCGTCAGCAATGTTCCGCATAACGATCCAGTTCTCACCCACTTGATAGTGGGTAACAGCCTCTCGAAGTCGTTCGATGAGCCTCACCACCTCTTTGGAGTCCTCCTCCTTATCTACGAACCGGGCCGGGTCACCCTTTGCCAGCAATGCCTGGGATCGGTTTTCGATCTCTTCCAATGTGCTGCGGGGATTGTTGATAACGGTGGGTGGGGTGAGCAATCGGCGAGCATACCTGGATAACTCCAAGCGTCGCTTTTCCTCCGCTTGGTCTCCGTCAATCATCGTTGCATTCGCGTCCTGCTTGAATCTGTTTAAATGCGGGATAAGATCCTTAACCTTCTCCCTGACATCTTCGAATTGCTGCGAGCGTTCGTGTCAATTGCGTACAACAGCCGTACACTAGACCACTACCTCATAATGCTTGATGAGCGCGTTCACTCCGCCAAGGGCAGACTTGAGGGGAGGGAACCAATCGGAGCTTTCCTTCGCAACATCGAGGAGTATCTTCACGCCATCTGTGATTCTCTGCCTCTTTGCTGGGAGTCGCCGAGTCGTCAAAGGGTTGGCCGCGTGCATGCAAGGTGTTGAATCCACTCACATCGACTTGGATCCGAGTTATCTCCAGAGGCTCCGGAATTCGTCGGACGTCGCTTTCGAAACATTGCTTTGTTTCTGGAAGTGTTGGTTGATGCAGTCGGGAAGGAGGTGGCTGGAGGTGGCTGTCTTCTGCAAGGCTGAAGCGCGACAGCCACGAGGCCTGACGCAGCCAATAAGAGTTGGCGCTGGTGTTTACGTACATCAGTCCATTCTAGTCTGCATGCGAATTGACGACGGTGCAGCTGGGAAGGCTCTGGCCCAACGGACGAAGGGGGTGGGCCCATGTAACCTGTAGTTGCAGATTCTCAATGGCAAGGTCAAGACAAGTGAATGCGAGGGAATGTAGGACAATCCAACCGCATTCCCCGACACACGGGCTCAGTTAAATAATAGAATGGTAATGACCCGGCCTTGAGGATGAAGTGATTCAACTGCACAACACAGAAAACCATAGCGTAACGGAGTAGATGTGACAACGCTGAGCAACATGTTATTTACAGCTTGGGTACCTGTGGCGCCGCAACAGCCTCAATCAACGAAATGAATCCTTTGTTCCTATGCACGTTCGCGATCTTGAACCCGCTCCTCCTCAGGATCTCAACGAACTCCCCTTCCGTCCGCTCCAACGCGCCGGTCATGTTCATCATATGCGTCGAAACCATGTACTTGAACCTATCGCTATCCTTGTCTAACAAGATCTCAGCGATATATAACCGTCCTCCATCCTTCGCGTTTGGAATCACATCCCGAATGTTCTTCAGGATCTTAACGCAGTCGTCTGCGAACCAGTCATGTAAGACGAAGCGGAGAAAGTAGACTTTTGGAGGGGAGGGGAGCCGCGATATGTAGGAGGGTTGGGGGGAGAAGAAGTCGTGTGGGACCATTGTCACTTGAGGTATACATTCTGGGGCACTGGTTTCCCAGAACTACAACGTGGTACTCATTAAATTCAATAATATCGTTCAGGCTGCGGAGCAGACGTACCTTTCTGGCAGATTCAATGACCTCGGGTTTATCCTGCATGATAATCCTCAACTTCGGGAACCTCCTCGTCAACTCGATCGCGGCTCCACCCATCCCAGCACCAACATCGACAATCGTGGCCGACTCTCCATGCTTCGTCCAATCGTAATCGTAGATCAGTCCTCCGTGCAGAATGGGTTCCGCACCGACCATCGCTCTGTTCCCTCTCTCTCGGGCTCCGGCTCCCTCGGGGCGACCAAAGTAATCCCAGAGAGACATTCCGTGGTGAACTTCGAAGATCGATTTGTTGGCGTTCTCTGGTCGGAACGCTTTGAGTGTGGAGTCAGCTGAGCGGTAACCATCATCAGACCTATGCAGACATAGCGTTGAGTTCAAAAATTACGAGATGACAGGTAGCACTCGCACCAGTGGCCGATGAAACCCCTCAGGTTCTTCTCATGGGAGCTAAGCAGGATGGACGACATCCTATTATTCACAAAAACGTCCGACCCATACTCCGTCTCGCGGAAAACCTGTCGGCTCGCAAGCATCCTCATGGCGTGTCCTAAAAGACAGTAAGCCCAAAACTCCCCACAAGACAGGGCAAAGTACTGCAAACTCACGCAACCGACTCTCATCAACATTAACCTTCCTCGCAAGCAGTCTCACAGGAACCCTCTCCTTCCCAATCAAATCTGCGATGCCCAACTCCGACACGACATTCAATGCCGTCGACTCGTAAAACGCTCCGGCGATCATAGTCAGGTGCTCGGACGGCGACGTAGCGTAAGACGAAAACTCGTCCGACAACTTTGCGAACTTCCGGAACGCGCTGAGCAGTTCGGAGGACGCTGGTGCGGAGGGTTTGTCCAAAACGAGAGAAGGGTCACGAGCGTCGATGGTGTTGGCGACTTGAGATGCAATGTTGTCAATGACGTTGTGCAGGTTTTGGACGAGAACGTTGAAGACCTTGAGGGTGGGAGAAGAATGCTGTTCTTGAATCGTGGACATTGTGCAGGCAGAGACTGAGGCAAAGGGTGGGTAGAGTGCACGACAATGTCAAACGGTGGACAGTCGAGAGGGTCACCCATCTTCCGTCTTATAGTCGCTTTAAGTGCCCCGGGAATTACAGGTTGCGAGTCGATCCCCGAGCGTTCCAGAGCATGAGCGGGGAAAAGGAATACGCCAATCTTCCCCCCGCCTGTGTCGGCAACCACGACAGTTCGAATTACCGTTTGCCCATACTGTGCTCACAGGAACAACGGCCGGTGGAGGACAATCCAGCAGAAACGAATCCGCCCTAGTATTCTGCTGCTTGTTCCCCCCAATAGCCTGTGATACCTTAGGAACACGACCAGTCCGGCGGCCATCCGTCATTACTCCAGCCAAAACGGAATTGACAGGATGTTTTAGTCGCTGGAGTGGTCGTGCACGCACAGTGTGGTAAAGTGACGAAGGGCCCAGGTCGTGGGAAAAGTCCAATCGTTCCCGATTTCTCGAGGAATTGGACTGTCACTGGCCGTAACCGATGCTAGAAGCTAAAGTCAGGCGAAGCCACTGGTTATGACCGTAAATCGACGTGCCCGCTGGCCGTCCGGTCTCACCTGACGGCACTTGCCGGGCTCGGTGGCGCTTTCGAATGCATTTTTGGACATTCGCCCATTCGCTTCCCGGGCGTTGGTCGTGGGAAAACAATGCCATGGAAATTTCAGAAAGCGACGACCGACTCACGGTCACTCTGGGCGACTCAGCCAGGCCATTGGCATCATATGGTCGGCTATTGGCCGTACGACCACAACGAAACATTCCCCGTCAGAGGTTTGGGAAATCAACGCCCGCGCGGGGGGTGGTTCCAGAGCGTCCACGTCCAAAGGTTCAAAGATCGAGAGGGGGATAGTTGTACATGCAATAGAATACACAACAACAACCGTGTTCACCGGTTGAGCTTCCAGAGTCCTCCTTGGGTTGTAACCAGACCTTCTCGGCGAGCCGCCTCCATAAACGCAGCGAGTTGCTCGACGGTCTTGTCGTAGCCGGGAGCGATCCGAAGCATGGTTTGAATGCGATCTAGGGGAAGTGATCCCAAGTTCGTCAGCATTCCCTCAATGAACTGTGAAAGAATTCGTTAGATGAGGGCGAGAGAGAAACGAGAGCCAACACAAACCCTCCAGTACACCTTCATCTGCTCCGCTTGTTGTTGTTCCACCGTCATCACGGAAGGTGTTTCCTCAACCGCAGCTAGTAGGTTGTCAGAGGACTGATCCAGCAGAGGGTGTCGGCGACAAACGCACCTTGTCGAGATACAGGGGGCTTCGCGCCTCCTTCCTCCTGCATCTCTAACAACATAAATTCCTCTCCCTCTTCCTCCTTGACGATCCCGAGATTCACCCATTTGTTCAATGCCTTCGTCATCGTCGACTTTTCGACAGCTCCTCCCACGCTTGATATCAAGGCATCTGTTGTCCAATTTCCTGCAGAATATCCTCGAACCCATACCGATCGCCCAAACAGAGATAGAAACGCACCATTCTCCTCAAAAAGGCCAATAACAGCAGCCTCGAGTGGCGTAACCTCCGCCTCGATGGTACGATCTTGCAGCTCAAGCTCCAAAGTTATGGTTCCGAGTTGAGGTAGCCAATGCAATTTCTTATCCGGCTTGAATTCCGTGAACCCATTCGCATACCGATCCTGGACTCTACGAGCCTGCATCAGCGTCACTGTGTTCACATAGAAGATACACGAGCTGACTGTTTGAATTGCGCTGGCATAACCAACTGATTCCCTTGGAGAGGCGGCCAGAAATGCCTCGAAATGATGGTCGAATGCAATATACACTACGTTCCTCACTCAGCCAAGGTATAAGGCAACGAAGGAAGGACGAGACCTCGTCCTGTGCCTGGATATGCTGGTCGATCCGTTTCGAGTCCGTCATATCCTTCAACATGACTTCGCACACCTGCAGCGGTGCCTCCCCAAACCGGACTTTAAGAATCTCGATGTTCCTCCGCTACGAGCCACCGCGCAAAATAAGAAAAAAGTCAACCACGTCGATCGGGGGAACCAGGGGCTGAAACTGAAAGGGGGGCCCCTACCTCGTTGTCAAAATTCCCATCTTGAATCGCCAACAATCTCTGAGCCAACAGTACTTGCAACTCCTTGATAAACAGATCTTTCGAGTCATAAATGCTGACGAGAGTGCTAATCGTATCCGCCGGTTTGTTCGTCCGAAAGTCCGGTCCCGCGTCGATCGGTTCGGGTTCCCAATTCGGGTCGGAATAATCCTCCATCTGCACTTGTGAGAGGGGTTGAACTGGCTCATCGACATCCGCCAACGAATCTCCGCTTTCTTTATCCCCCACAAGATTGGCGACGATGCATCGGATCGTATCCGGCCGACTTCTAACTGCCAGAGTCAGATCGGTGGGGACCTTGCAATCCAGAGGTGTACCTTAAGTATTTGCGAATAGGATCCGCGACCTTATGCAAGAGGACTCCAGGGGGGTCAATGAACCGGAGACACCGCATGATCGACACATATTGAGCAAGGATATCCTTGGTATCTGCTCCAGGATGCAGTAGCCTCCGAGTGTTACTAGCGTTCAGAGCCGTTAGCGAACCAATGAAGATACCTGAACTATCCTTACGCCTTTCGCAAAGCCAGGACTAGCCGTGATCGTTGATCCACCCTTTGCAAACATTCCTGAACGACAGCCCATTATTGCATTACCCGAAGTTACAAGGTCGGAACTCACCTTGAGATCTTGCAAGGCTCCCTTCGAATCCGGATAATCTACTATAATGTCGAAAATCTCGCCGATCCTTCGGGAAAAAAAATCAGCCAACTCGACGGGTTCCAACTCTTCCACGGACCTCAGATCACATAACGTCTTGCACATGTGAAAATCAAACCTCGCCCCGACACCCTGAAGCATCACCTTCGCTTCCTCTGCTTGGGGGAAGTCAGTCGGGAAGACCACGGAGTGATAAAAGATCCCGTACAATTACGCGCGCCCCGGGCGTATGGCAACAGCATCCACGGCACAATACAATCCGTCATCCACTCCCTCAGGTTCGCAAGTTCCGGCTCCTCCCACGACTTGGCGCACTGATTCCAGACGTGCTTCTCGATGGCCTCGTAACAAACCGACGAGATCAACGATTCGTACCGTTCGAGCATCCCCAGGCATTCGAACCCAGCCCATAGTCGGAGGTCCGCCGGATGTTCCTTACCTCGACTTTTTGATTCTTCCGTGTCGAGGTAAGGTTCAAGCGTCATCTCGATTAAAGACTTGAACCCTGAAGAGAACGAAGCAGGCAAGACAGAGAACACGTGTGTTTGAAACGTATGGTTGAACGCTGAGAGAACCTGATGACCGAATCTATGCAGAGTGCGTAGAGTGACCCGGTCGGCGAGGAAACTACGCGGAAATCCCATGCACTCACTCTTGTCCGGGTGCCCATGCAGTATGCCATTGTACTAAGCGAAACACGAGATCAGCCACAGCCTGAGGGTCGGAAGTCTCCTACTGGAATCATCAAACCCTCAGAGTTCACATCGACCCGCTCCCCCTGAAACCACATACCTCGTATCGAGACACGTAATGGTTAACGTCGCGAGTAATCAAATGTTGCTGCGTTCGCATGTCCTCTGCAAACTCGCGAATCAGTCCCCCTCCTCAAGCGTTAAAGCGACCGCAACCCAGCACACCGATGAACGCCTCAAAGATTGCAGCTAGCCTCCTCGCATTTCCCAAAACCTCAAACGCGGCCCTGACTTCCTGAACGGCTACATCCCAAAACACAAAGAAGAGATCAAATTCAAGTCAGGGTCTTGTGCGCGGTGGCGAGGGTTGATCGGAGATGCCGCACCGCGCGCTTTGGGGCTCGGATTGTTGATGTCGATGGGATACAGATACTCCCTAGCAAACTTCCAAGCCTGAACACCACCGATACACCCAAACCAACATCTCAGCGTCCAACGTTCACACACGAGTCGCGATACCGAGACAAAGGAGAAATACGCCACGAACCTTGGTGAAGCTCATCAATCCGGTGATACCAGGTTGGTTCCCGTTCAGTCGCGTGAACGCCTCCTGCCATTTCGCCAGGATCTGATTCCTCCCACTTTCGCTGGTCATATTAGCAGAAAAACAAGAGTGGGTCGAGGGTAGCCGTGTCTGGCGCTTTTTCGAATCTGAAGAAACGCGTCGCGTGTGGAGGCAAAGAATGCGCAATCTAATTCCCACGGTCATGACCGATCTACCAAGACAGACAGAATAAAACAGTACGCGAAACAAACAAACAACAGCATAAGTCGAAGGAATAAGAAACAAGCCATCAAAGAACGGATACATCGTCGGGACCAACCACCGAGACTGACCTTACTCTTTCGAGTGAGAACTCGGCGGGGGTGCATCATAAAAGTCATGAGAGGGACCGGCGGGGTAGAAACCCGAAAGAGGGAGACGAGGAAATCAAAGGGAGATGCTGATCTGGACCCATCGACTATCGCAACTCACGTTGAACTTCTCGGCCACAAGCCAACACAACCTGCACACCCTTCTCCTACTCCCGTGTCCGTCGGTCTCAAACGCGAAAAGGGACATGTTCCTTCCACACGTGTTACATGTCGTCTTCCAACAGTTCTTCGGCTCTCCTCCGTTTAGTATCCCAAACGGAATGAGGGGGCCAGAGCGAAAGCGTCGCGTTTCCTTCCTGATCCGACCAAACTGTTCGTGCATCGTGACGTAGCGATTGCAGCGTCCGAAGAATTTGGACCCGAGAGGTAACCAGCCCTTGGCCGAAAAGTCTTCGTACAGGAGGGCGATAAGGTATATATCGGCGGCAGCGTAACAGAGAAGTTTCCATGGAAGAGGTCGGATGAGCCACACCTTTGTGTCGTTCTGACGGTGCATCTCCGTGACCTCAGCTAAAAGGGTCGGATCACTGCGTCAGCACGCGACCCCAGGAAGAACGGAGAACCAGCAAAGGAAATCGGATGAAAGAGACTCACGATCTTTGCCGACCAACCCACTGTAGCCATTCTCCTCCAAACATTGCTGAAGTCCCACTACCCTATTGATCCCTGCGAACTGCAAAGGATTCTTCCACACCTGAGGGCCGAAGTACGTCGCGAGGCGACACAATCTCTCATCCTCACGTTCCCCCCTGAAGTTGCTCCGGGAAAGGACTTCTGCCACCTGTAAATCGCACACGTTCTTTCCGATTGAGACGTTGTAGGTGCTCCAGAGTTCGATAAAGTCCATGCGACCATCCCAGACGACTTTCATGACCTTGCCACCCAGGAAGTTTAACAAGGGCTGGAGGTCGTATCGTGTGAGGGCTACCACGTCAAAGAGGAAGACGAACTGCGCAAAGGCGGAACCGACGCAGATTAGGGACAAAGCGCCATCCTCCTTTCCTAACTCTTTTCCTTATCAAAAGAAATCGTCGAGTGAGCCGGGAGAGAATGTGACATGTCAAGTGGCGAGATAGTTTCCCACACCTTCGCAATCTAGAACAACATAAGGAGACTCCCTGAGGATATTAACAGCGTTCACAACATCCTGGCGCGTCGCGCAGACTGCAAAAGTGATGTCGAGCGGCATAGAGAAGAGGAATGCACAAGATGGTGGTAAAGAAGGAAGAGAAGAAGGAACGGGTGGCTGAGACACGGCGGTGCGTTGATAAAGAGGGTTAATGGGTGGCTGCAACGTGTGATCGGCGTGTTTTGCTTGGATCTCGAGGCCGATTAACGGACCGAAGCGAAGCGCCCATACCGCCACTCGGAAAGCAGTCGCCCGGCGCGCAGGGTAACAGGATGCAGACGAAACATGAGAGATAAGATATTGCCGTACCAATAGGATTGTCCGTCGGGAGACATGGGGGCGGATTGATGCGTCCCATGGAGATCCCACCCTGAGTGCAAACCCGCACGACCGCGGGGGCGTGTGAGAGGGAAGGATGAAGATTCCTGCATAGTCAGCTAATTGTACATTACAACAAATGACACTCGCCGAGTCGGGTTCCAGTAGTTTCAAAACGCAAGTCACAAATTCGACTCCCCCTTTTGCAAGTCCACCACGTCCGCCGTCTGTGCTGGGCTCGGGGGGCAGACTGTCTCCACAATCTCCTCTTTAGCTTCCTTCTCAACGCGTTCCTTCAAATCATCCGTAACTCTGAGGGTACCCTCCACGGACTTGGTCAACAGAGCGATTTCTCGCTGTAACCTCTCTTCTTCCGTTTCCTTGGCTTCGGGGGCTCGATCCTCGGGTTCCTCCTCGGGTTCTTCGTCCGCGGGAGGGGGATCATCCAACGAAGTTCGGGTTTCCGCCCAAGTAGATTTGAGCTCCTTGAGCCATCCTAGTTCCGTCGCGAGCTCTTTTATAACATCGTCGCATTTGCCCAGCAACAGAACGTCGTCGGGTCGAGCCCCAAGATCCCCCGCCTCCTCTAGGTTAATCAACACCCGTGGACACGAACGTGGGACGAAATATGTTAACGACGCGAAGGGCTGAACCTGGAGTGACGTTCCGATGACGAAGAGCAGGTCGGCTTCAGCCAAATCTCCCAATTTTCTGTGGAAAGTCTCGGGAAGCTGTGGAGATTTCACGTCATCAGTATGAGAAGGTGCCTCAAACGGTTAACGCGAGCATAGAGACAAGATTGGGGAGAAAAAACGAGGAGGTACGAAGGGAAATAGTATACTCACACTCTCTCCGAAGAACACGATATCGGGCTTCACCAATCCCCTGCACCGGGTACATCTAGGGATCCTTTCTTCCTGGATCAACCTTCTGATCTCGGTAGCATCGAAAGGCGCCTTGCAATCAATACAACCCTGTGATGCAAAGCTTCCATGGGCTTCCACAAGCTTCTCTTTTGAAACTCCAGCCCGTCTTTCGAGGGTGTCGATGTTCTGGGTGAAACACGTCCTCAACAGGTCTTTGGTCTCCAACAGACGTACGAATGAATGCGTGATAGTGGGTCTGTGTTTGCCTGGGTATAGTTCCTTTGCGAGGGCGTAGAACGGGTAAGGATTGGATCGAAAGAAGCGAATGTCGAAGACGTCTTCCGGACGATCTAATTTCAGCCTGGCGAGGTTGGCCTGTGCGGAGCAGATAGAGTGGACGATAAACGATAGAAGATGTCGATGAACGATAAGAGTCAGTATTCAGCGTCACAACTGAGATCATGGAACATTTTTATCTCGCTTACATACAACCCTGTTGGCGTCCCCCACACAAATCACAGCACGGAAACGGCGAGTCAGATTACGTTCAACACCGAAGGAGATGTGTAAACACATGCCTGTCTTTGGGGATCTAAAATCCGGTATCCCAGCTGACGTGCTCACACCTGGTCATCCCATTACCCGGGAACGAGGAACAAGTAAAAATACCGGTCAACTCATTCCGCCCAAAGACGAGCTTCCGAGTGAATGGGGCGCGGACGTACCAGCTCCCAACTAAGCGATGCCGCGGTACCGGGACGGTTCAACATCGAGATTGGTATAAAGGTATCGCCAGACCCTAAGCGTTGTGAACGTTTGTCGGGGACGTTGGACGCACCATGACATAGACGTTCTGGCATTCGTCGGATTTCATGTATTTTGCGACCGAACAGAGGTCCCTCGCCTCGAGCGTGTGGGTATACGACTGCTCAAGCGAACTGAAGAGACCATCGTTGCTCGTGCTCTCCTCGTTACCCATTTCAAGAACGAAGGGGATGGGATAAGTAGCGGGTCAAGGTACAGGATTGGGATCCTAATAGGACGACGTAGTGGTTCGGAAGCGGAGGAGCGTTCTCGTCAATGTGCGGAGATGGCCCAGCCACACTCCAGCCAATTGGTCATCCCCTTCTGCATCTCTTCCTTCACCCTCCTCCTTTCCCTATCGCTAAACACCACGATGTCTGACTCTCCACCGGAAATCCAAATTCACGTTAAAGGTAAAAAACATCTCGTCAGCCTCGCGGGTTCGTGACCTGATGTTATTTTATTGGGGGCGTTCCCGCTCAGGCGCCAACGAACTAAAACTACAGATCACTATAAAGACAGACAAGACCGTGCAGGACCTCAAGATCGCCATCGCAGAGAAGACGGATGCATCTGCTGACCGCCAGAGGCTGATTTATTCTGGAAAGGTTCTCAAGGTGCGCCGCTCATCCCATCTCTCCCCGAACTTCCCCACAGCACATGTTTACCCAGTTACAACGCTCCCTTCTCATGCGTTTCGTCTACTGTAGGACGAAGAGCCATTATCAAACTACAAGATCCAATCTGGACACACTATTCATATGGTGAAGAGCGCTGCCAGGTCCGGAGGGAACTCCTCGACGTCCGCAGCCGCTCCATCTCAACAACCCCTGCCTCAAA
>Ga0307517_10013066_pt1 | contig 11321 bp, 11 predicted proteins | sample 23_EM_MG_FD_194515 | JGI IMG/M metagenome (GOLD analysis project Ga0307517, IMG submission 194515) | Populus trichocarpa ectomycorrhiza microbial communities from riparian zone in the Pacific Northwest, United States - 23_EM | ecosystem: Host-associated > Plants > Roots > Unclassified | place... | reverse complement strand
TATATATATATATATAGAAAATACATCATTAAGAATTCTTCAGCCCATGCCATGCTCACATCCTCTGTTGCCACCAAAATAAAAATCTGACCACGCGTGTCAAGAATCAAGATTTCATGTGCAGGACCGAAGAATTGAGATCGTTTTTTTTAAAAAAAAAATTATTTAAAATTATATTATTTAAAATTAATTTCTTATATCAATATGTCAAAACAATTCAAAAACATCAAAAATAAAATTTAATTTAAAACTAAAAATAATTCAAAATTTTTTAAAATCAGAATTGACTGCAATGGTAAACAATGCTGAAATTATAAATGAAAAGACCACATAAAAACGCCATGTTTCAATTAAATGTGTTTAGGATTGAGTTGTGTTCGATTTTTTTTTATGGAATGTATAAGAAAACTAATAAAAAATATATATATTTATATTTTAAAAAGATTATACCTTAAAAAAAAAATTTTGCATCACCAAACACTATCACATCTTACTGTGTTAGCATGTACATAAGTTAACCATCTAGTAGATAATCCAGTGATAAGAAGTTGGGACCAAGAGATTTGCTTCTCCTATGATCTCAGGTTCAAGTCCTGTGGTTGCTAATATAATAGTCACTGGAGGTTTAAATGATCATTAACTTCAAGATCCATAAAATTAGTCAAGATATACACAAATTAAATCATGTTAATATAAAAAAAAAACATGTACACAGGTCTATAAACAATGTAACAAGCCATGATCTCCAACCCCATTTTGGTGGGCACTGTCTGACCATTCCCTCTGTTTTAAGGCTACTTGTCTCCATGCCCATCGAGTTTCATAATTCATATTGATTTGAATGACTCATCGATAAATAATAAATAAGATATAAATATTATTAAATCAAATATATATATATATATATATATATATATATATAAAATAACAAAATTATATACCAATATATGTATTCAAAAACCATTAAATAAAACATAAAAATCTAATTTTCTTTCGTCATCTTTAATAGTGAGGGTGCTCGTGCGAAGGCCAAACTAGTCATTTCACCTAAGCATAGCCCATCCACACGAGCAAATCTATTAATAAACTGGATCGTCAAGCTCGAGATCACATGACCTTGTCAAAATCTAGCTAAAGAAATGGCTTACTACTCCTTCCTTCTTGTTCTGGTTCTAGCTTTATTCCACAGCTCAGCCCATGGTGCGGCTCCTGCATCAAGCCACAACCCCACCCAAGTCACAACAACCCCAATACCACTACCAAATGTAGCTAATGAGTTCCTACAATCTCACAACCAAGCAAGAGCAGCAGTCGGTGTTGGCCCTCTCAAGTGGAGCGAAATGCTAGCCAATGCCACAAGCAGAATAGTCAGATACCAAAGGAACAAAATGGGTTGCCAATTTGCAAACTTGAGCGACAGTAAGTATGGTGGAAATCAGTTATGGTCTAGTACTGGCATGGCTGTGACTCCACGTATGGCTGTTGATAATTGGGTGCAAGAGAAGAATTACTATAACCACACTGGCAATTCCTGTGCGCCAAATCATAGTTGTGGTGTTTACACACAGGTGGTGTGGAGGAAATCTCTGGAGTTGGGGTGTGCACAAGCAACATGTGTGAAGGAGCAAGCTAGCTTAACTATATGTTATTATGACCCACCTGGGAATATTATAGGGGAAAGCCCATACTAGACAAGATGTAGCTACTTAAATAAATCTCTAGTCATCTGTGTTTGTTCAAGTTCTGTACTGTGTAAGTGTTCTTTTAAATGAAGATCTCAGCACTTATGTTTAGTGAGTAGTGTACGTGCAGATTTCCTTGTCTTTTCTCTCGCTTTTAGCAAAGAATGAACTTGCACGCATACAAGTTTATAAGCACAATTGTCTCAATCTTAGTGCAGGTCTTTTGATGGCCTCAGAGTCGTGCTACAAAATTTCAAGGCTTTGCATTTGGTTTTCGCCAAAATGATCTTTCCAAAAGCATAGATCTAATGGAAAGGGTGATTATACTGCTTCCAGATGCTTGTTCTATAGATGATCTTCACTGACAATTGTGAACATAGGCGAGCTGTACTGCCTCACTGTGAACAGAACCACCCTGCAATAATTGAATCGGTATCTACCCTGAAAGGTTGTAATAATTGAGCTGAGACTGCCCATCACATGTCCACCAACCCCATAGGAGTGATTCTATTTATCCCAAAATATCTATTAACAATTGAGCCATGGATCCACATGACACCAATTAGCCATCAAGTAATTGATATTATTTGGCATACTTTGATGAATAGCATTAATTACAGCTGCTGCTTTTCTTGTTTTGTAGAAGTTCCCTTTCGAAGCATTAGTACAGTCACAACCATAGCTATAGCCATAACCACGATCACTTCTATACCACCATCAAGCTAGTAGGATCTTTTCAAGTTCTCAAGGTGAGAGACGATGGTCTTGCCTGGAATGGGACATTGCTCTACAAAAGGTTCAGTTTCTGGTGTAAACAAGCGTGCTAGGGATCTCTTGAGCAAAGAGTAGAGTCTCACATGAAGGCGTTTCATTCAATAAGAAATGCTAGCAGCAGTCATGACTAAAATATATTGACTGGAGTGCAGCAGCCGCACACTTCTAGATGTGAGAATGCCAACCTGTGTATGTGATGTACAGAGGCCGCATCATCAGTACTCAGACAACTGATTCTTGCCGTTTTCTTCATTGGATTGGTTTGTGTCAATGGTCCATACAAGATTTTGCACTCATAATGAACCATATAATAACTAAATTAATGAATTGTACTCCACATGTATCTCAAGTAAAACGCAGTAGGTACATGTATAATATTCAATGCACATTTTTCATTTCCTTTCCAAACATCACAGAAATCATGAAAGCTTCCACTACTGGAACAAGCAGAATGGAGAGTACGTTATACAAAACAAAATATAGCATTGTTCTATCCTCCATTTTCGGTTCATCTCCTAATTTGTACAAGGAAAAAATTTCAAAATCTCAAAATATAAAAACCTTAAGAACTAGGCGAATGAGATCGAGTGCCAGAAACATTTAACACACGTAAGTGATCACTTTACAAGCTCTTTAGATATCAGGTACCGAAAAGTAAAATTATGCGGAATCCATTCAATAGTCTTACGAGGCTTTCCTAGCTGACATTTCTTAAGACACTTCCTTACAGATTCAGGCAAAGTTTGTTGGATCATTTCAAGAAGACCCGCTGGACATAAACCTGAATCCTTTGCATAGGATTCCATGATCTTCGGAAGTAGGACTTTCTGGCCCTTGCGGACACCAAAGGTAGCTCGGATATACTCTTCCTTCGCAGCTTCAAGCTCATGAATTACTCTTTTTGGAGTGTAGACACGAACCTGGCAAAAATATTTGTACGAGTTCCATTAGAAAAAGATAGACTAGACAGAAAATGTGACCAAACTCCACAAAAACCAGGTCTACGAAGAAGAGAGAAACCCATGTTTAGTTTTTGTTGCTGAGACCGACATTTCTTAATATACTTTTAACATCAGTCAAAGTGGAAATAGGTCTTTTGGAAACTAATGCATGGTGATTATCAACAAATGGAGTTCTTTATGACAGAGTGCCATGAAAAGACATTGTGCACGCTAAGTGGATGGACTAATCAGAAAAACTTCCACTCAAATGGAGATATAAGCATTTACTTTTGGTCTGGTTATTCCTCGTTAGTTTTACCTATTACAAACTATATGCAAGCCATGCTCATGCTGCACCATCTTACTTGTGAGTGCTACTCATGTTTTGAAAATTTTGTAACAGGTAAAAGGAAAATGAAGTACCGCAGGATCAGAATGGCTTCCAGAACAGAGTGCAAAGTGCAAAAGAGGTTCTGGACGGTTAATTGCATATGCTTGCCGTTCTTCTACAGTCTTGAATTTGAACTTCGATGAAAGTAAAAATCGAATCCACTGCAATTAGGGACAAGCTTTGTCAGGACCACAGAATCAGAAGAATTTTGCTCTGTAACTGGCAGCAAATCAAGCGCATTGCTTTATCCCACAAGAATTATTTTAAGCACAAATATGCTTATTGGAAATAGATATATTATCGTATTTCTTTTTGTAAGAGCATGCATGTTTTCTTTTGATGAAACAAAAACAAGTGCCCCTTTCTATTTGAGAAGACCTTTCATGATAAATGGTTTAACTCTAGATGCCAAATCCTGCATGGATATCAACTGAAGGCATGAAAAATTGATGACCGAAAACACCAAAACCCTTGAACAAGATATTAATAATAATCTCAATGACCGGTTTCTTAATTTCAATATGATCTCTCAAGATTCACCTGTCCAGGACGAGACATCCGGCATCCAAGGATAGAACTCTGTATCGTGTCTGCACTAAATGTATGACCCCCAACATTATATGCAGCCTGCATAGAGCAATAGTGTAAGCACAAGTATATTTTTCACAAAACCTCTTCCTTAAAAGGAAACGCAAAAGAGTTTTCCATACCCTCAAAAGTAGAAAGAGCCTCTTAACATTGTTTTGTGGAATCCCATATGCCAGAAATGCCTATTAGAAAGCAGTGAAGATTAGAAACTCATGTCAAAGATAGAAAAAATATGGAATTAGCTCTTTAAGCAAGTATTTCTATGGAAAAGAACCATTACATGCATCACTAGTGCATTGTGTATATTGATCCAGAAAGCTAGTCTTTCCTCATGTTTGAGCTTCCTAGGATCGACTTCTTCCAATCGACATATAAGTGATCTGCAGCAGAACCTAATGAGTATATTAAAAATCTCTAGAGAACAGAAATACTTGCTATTTACTTGATACATACATTATTAACACGTTTTCTGGTAGTAATTAAAGGGCAGAACAACTAACCTGAAATTTTGTAGCAAGTTTTCAACATCTCCTAACTTTTGACTATCTCTATAAATCCATGGCACTTCAATCATTGTACTGTATGGTCCACTGAACTCTTTCAGGCCTTCAACAAGGAAAGGGTTATCCAATCGCACATCAAAGGATGAGTTATTCCTAAATCCTGGACTCCACATATCACATTGTTCTCGCGGGGAAAATGCACTCATTGATGATAAAGATGAATTGGGAGATGAAAGGCCATTATGCGTCAAAGGTGGATCTGAAAGTTTGCAATATATAGCTGACATGCACTTTATCATATCCTCTGAAAGCTTGTTAGGTGTCTCTGGAACATGGTCATAAATACTAGTACCAAGATGCTCAGCCAAACTGATAATGTTTGAAGCACTCTGCGCATACTGCATAAAAGGCACAAAATTTCTAATCAACTCAAGGCTGACAGATTTGTCTTGTGAAGAAATTGATCGCCCTACTGTTACTTCTATTATAGTTGCACTTGGAAATGGATAGCCAATTACAGAGTTCTTCCCCATCTCCAAAAAAGAAGAAGAAAGAAGGAAGTCAATGGAAACACATGATTTCCAAGCATTTTGTTTCGGCACACAAATAGTCAATTAAACACCTTGTGCAGAGAACCAAACAAAAAAAAACACCACAAAGACTAATGATTTGTGTGCTAGCACTCAAAATTACCTCCATCATGGACAATGGCTGGGAATGGCAAGCACGTACAGCCCTACCAAGAAACTCTTCTGGAGGAGAGGTTCTATTTGAAAATGCTGAGCGTTGTGACAATGAAGAGTGGCAGCGATGAACTCCAGAATCTAGTAGTTTCTCTTCTCCTCCAATAACATTGGTTTCCTTCCATTTATTGTCACGTGACTGACAAGCAGTTTGAGTTGCTGAAGTTTCCTTCTTTGATGTCTCAGGCCTGGAAACATCAAACAACCTTCGTCTTGGGGTTGTGACAGGGGTTTTTAGACTTCGATCCTGTTTAGATGGAGAAACCAAGTATGTTTGCTGATCAAATGCCTTCCGGTACAAGGAGAGAAGATATTGTTCCAGATGTACAACTTCCAACTCCAGTACCGCAATTTCTTTAATTAATTCTGTGGCTGGCTGGAGTTACAGAAAACACAAGAAGTGGTAAGTCAATAATTTGAGCCTAACAATTATCTCTGGCATTATAATTCCGTTTTACATATAAGTTACATAAACCAGTGCAAAAAATTGCAATTACAAATTATCAGCAGAGTTTCCCAAAGTAATGATAAGATTTCAGCAACTCAACAGATGACATGGTTACAAGTTCTGTGGAGAAGCCCCACTTCTGGATACTCACACTGAATGACAGTGACATGCCCGATAAACTATTTCTATTTCCATAAAATCATTATGGCAAGAATTTACCTTAGGCATTGACAGCTCAGTCGTACTATCATGGGAAGAAGTTTTGTAACCCATAGCACTTTCCAGAGCACGACGGACCTGAAATTGATCTTGTAATCTTTTCTCAAGCTGTAGAATCTGCATAAACACGTTCAAATAATATTTAACTCAGAGCAAGAAAGACCAGCATAAGATATGGTTTGAAAAGTGAAGAAGACAGTTGCATACCTCTTGCTTTAAAGAATTTTGCACTTCAGTCTTAGGAGATTGTTTCTTCTTGGATTTGGCAGAGTTTTTCAATTGCCCCATATTCTGCAATCAGATTGTATCCAAAAATCATATACTTAGCAATTGCTTCTTGAATTATGCCCCAGGACGATTCACCTAATCAACTAATGTTCTGGGAAAAGCTACCAAATCAACTTAACTTTTTTTATTAATTTTATATATAATAAAACACTAGAATATTTTATTCCATTCAACTGCATTAATACAGTTGGGACCATAAGTGAAATTTGACTCAAATGTATTAAGCTAATTCTTCGTCCCATTGGCCCACCATAAGAAAATAAACAAATAACTTGACGGGGAGGAAACAACCTTGATTATATTTAAAAGAAAAATAAGTCAATTTACAGATGAGTTTAGGCTGGCTTTATGCTTAAGGTCTTTGTACAACATGGAGAAGAAGGGCTTACTGTAAGAATAAATAAGATATATAGTGAGCTACTTTTTTCTTTTCTTTTCTTTTCTTTTTTCTTTAAGCAAAATTGAAAAAAAAAAAAAAGAGTAATCTTACTAGCTTTATGCGGCCTGATGCTTCAAAGGAACTATCTAAGCCATCTTCCTCAACTCTTTTCTTATCTGGCAAGCTGCCACAGCACAAATAGCAAACATCAAGATGGAAGTAGATATATATTGGAGAAGAAAAAAAGAATCAAAAAGCCTCCAATATAGTTCTTGGCTGCCTTTATATAATGTGCACAGCTCCTGCAACATATTTTCTGGATTTTGTTTTCTTTTAAAGGGGAAAGGAGAAGATGGTCAGAGATACCAACAGTTACCTCCTACCAAAGGTCTACCTAGCAATAATTTTCCCAAGACCCATCTTTAAACAATTTTCAGTTACATTCAACACATCTATTACTCATTAATTACTAACTTTATAAGGGAAAGAGCTTGGGAGAAATTGAATAAAAAAATCAGAAAGAAAACTCTCCAAATTCTAAGCTGGGAACACACAGGATTCCATCCCTAAAACCCCATCTTCAAACTCTTCTTTTTGATGATTTAGAAAAAGCTCTCCCACAATTCCTCTTGAAGCTCTAAAATTTCATCTGGACCACAAAAACTTCGTGGTCTTTTCTGCTTGGAAAATAGCTAGAGAATAAAACCAAAGACTTATGGGGTTTCATACAATTGTAGTCTCATTGTTTTTACTTGTAAAGAACAATATTGAGCAGCTGTGATGATGCCCCAAATTTCCATTTTACTCATGAAGCCCACCGCAGAAGCCATTCCAGTTAAAGAAACTCATCAAGTAGCACAACAATAAATTGAAATTAGTAATGAGCACAATAATTGCAAACTAACAAAAAGAATGAATGAATAGCTACCTCTTTGAACGCTTGTGTCTAGTAGTCACTCTCAGTCCATACATTTTACTATCTTCACCTCCTTCAAAACTGAGAGAAAACACACCCCAAACAACAGTAACTCAGTAAAAGAAACATCATTTCCCATAAACAAAGAAAGAAAAAAGAAACATGAAAACAAAGGTAAAGACAGTTACCATTAAACTTCAAGAACCGAACAAGCAACTACCCAAGATAAGATCTTTAAACAAATGATGAATCAGAGAAACCAGAGCCACCAGTCCAAATGAGTTCACACTTCACAGACCACTGAGGTCTAATTAGACTACAAAAACAGAACCTGTCTTCATGTAATGTAGCTGACCAGAGGTTCCAGGAAGTACCCACAAAGTGATCATTAGCAGCTGTCGCAGTGTCTGAACATAGGGAGCCCGAAATAGTTCACAAAGATAAGACCTTTGTGCTTTTGACCACTGAACCTTCACCTTTGAGAGGGTAAAAGAAAAGTTGTGCTTGTTGAAGTAATAGAGTTGTGTCTTTTTGAAGAGTTGGAGTTGTGTTCTTTCATAAGGATGTTTTTAAAAATAAAAATAAAAACTGACATTAAAATTGTTTATATATATACATATACATAGAGACAATTCTACGAGATTTTAATTATTTAAAAAAAGTTCTAGTTTTTCTAAAATTCTTATTTTACTTTTTTTTTCAAAACTTTTTTCTCCCTTTTTTTATAAAGATTAAGTACAAATTTGTTATTCATAATTTATTTTTATTTGGGCCTTGAAGAATAAAAAATTAGTAAACTTGAAAAACAATATTTAAATAATAGTTGTTTTTGCTAGAAAATTAATAATTACTTCAATCTACATCTTTCATATATATTTATATTTTAAGTTTTTGTAGAAGTGAAGTAGAACCAACAATTCTAAAATAATTTAATGCTTACGGTGATTTTGGTGATTTTTGCAGTAATTATTTTTTAAAGTTTTTTTTTTAATATATTAAAATAATATTTTTATTTTAAAAAAGTTATTTGTAATACCAAAACAATCACAAAACATAAAAATAAAATTTTAAATAAAAAATAAAATTTAATAAAAACACAGTTGCATAAAGTGTTACAACATCACTTTAGTCTATAAATCAGTTTACTTTTACAAATTAAGAGTCTTTTTGCATCAAAAGATGTAAACCAGCTCGTGTCGATGCTATAGTAAAGAGTAGACCCATGCACCTTCAAATGTCAAAGGTGTCGAAAAGTGAACAATATTCTTTCATAGAGAAAGAGAGATCCAAAGAGAGAGAGCAGGGGAAGATAAATAGTGGCTATGACTGTTAAGTGAGAAAGGTCAACAAAGTCCAGTTCCCACATTCTCTTCTCTTGGTGGTAAGCAAGTGGGAGTGGGTGGCCGTCCCTCCAATCTTGTCCTATACTGTTTATCTACACACAGTATCCTATACTCTAATGTATGTATTGGGTTTGTAAATACCTAGCTAGCATGCTTTCTTTTGAACGGATATGTACGTTTTTTTTCCTTGTTTTAATTGAAGTATATATCCTTTGATCAGTTTTCATGAGGCAACGTTACATCCCTTAAACGCAGAACACTGAAAATTGTGCATTTATTTGCTGTTTCTGTCTTCCAGGCTTATTTGGATTTTGAAGAACAAGAATAGACAGGAGAATGCTCCAATGGTGCTGTCTCCCCCAGAACAAGGAGGTGTCTAAATACAAGGAAAATAACATCCGAGAAGTGACATGGGCTTTGTCGAACTAGCAATGTCAAGAAACCTTGAACCATATAGGTAGATGGGTGGCAAGTATGTTCATGTAATGAAATACGATGTTACAGGGTTATCTAATAGCTAATCGATCTTGTTTGCTTGTGTAATAATTGGGGTTTGCCAAATCACAGAATCGATGGACCAGCTTACCAAATTTTCACTTTACAAGCTAAGATGTTTTGTTCTTTTTCTTGACATAGAGTTTCTAAAGTCAAAAGGCTTCAATTTCTTGCAACACAATGTTAACCTTGATTTGATTTCTGCACTTAGTTTTCTCGTTCTCTTGACAAGGACCCCCCTTTTTTTTATTGCACTTGTGTGTTAATAGTAATGCCAGGTTCTGCACGGAACCCATGGAACCGATGCCTTCCAGGTATTAGATGAAAAACCAAGAGGTTATTTTGCTCTTCTATCTACCAATTTGTTAATTTTGTGCTCAAGAAACATAAATCTATGGAGAAGAAATATCCCAAAACAACACGAAGTTGCTCAAGTGAGTCCATCCAAATATAACAGCTATATTGAGCACCAATCAAGAAAGGGGTTAAGTCCAAATGTAAGTTGCTAAAAGAGTTTTAGCCTACAAGCAACAAAAGCAGGCTCGCCTCAAAAGGGATGAAAGGTGAGGGATAAAGGAGACATTGGATGCTTGAAAGTAATTGAGGTTTTGTGGGGTTTTCTCTTTGTCTTAAATCTCTTTTTGTAGAAATGAGGCTAAAGGCAGATACCTCATATTGTCCTTCAGTATCCAAGAGACTCGTTTTTGTCACAGAATCCTCTAGTAAAATATGGTAATGGGGCTTGACCTTTTCCAATATCGATACAAAAGAAAAGGTGACCTGAGTGTGTGTAGTAAGGTGGTCAGGCCTCTCTTTTTTGTCGTGATACTCACCTACTGACAAAAAAAAAAGTTTATTTTCTCACTGCAACTAGGAAAAGAAAGAGGGAGTGGAGAGAGGCAGAGATGGAGAGGTTGTTCCTTGAAAACTTTCTACGAACATTTTTTAATTGGAAACTTTTCTCTTGAGATTGTAGAAAATCCCATAGAGTCTATAGCATTGCCTAGAACACTAAAAATCTGAGCCATTGTCACATAGGACATGACTCAGAAACTACTTACCATAATCACCAACCTAAATTCTCAATGAAAAAATAAATTTTCCTAGTCTCATTATATATATATAAAAACCCTAGCTTGAAAATACTCTAATTTTGAGTAAAAGACAAACCTGTCACACTGCTCCTTCCTCCAGTCTTGCAAGAAAAGGTAATACTTTCCACCGAGCAAGTAATGTAGTGCGTGAGTTGTTGGATTTAATCCTCAGAATTGTAGGCGACAAGATTGGACAAATATAACCTTGGATTCAACCAATACAGCAGAAGAATCCATGGTTTTTATATCATACTTGCTTGTAGGTGATTCTTCTCTTGGGGATCAAGCTCAAGTCAGGATTATTTTGGACACATCTGTTAGTTTAAGTTCTCTGTGTTGGAAGAAGTTAGAAATTTTCCAGTTCCAATAAATAAACAAATGAAACTTCTATTTTATCTTATTATGATTATCTTAAACAAGTCAGATTGGATTCTTTCTCAATAACAGAAATTCAAGTACATCAAGAAAAAAAAAATGTATATTTGTTCAAATTTTGAGCAGAGTATGAGTTTTTTAA
>Ga0307517_10013065_pt1 | contig 11321 bp, 9 predicted proteins | sample 23_EM_MG_FD_194515 | JGI IMG/M metagenome (GOLD analysis project Ga0307517, IMG submission 194515) | Populus trichocarpa ectomycorrhiza microbial communities from riparian zone in the Pacific Northwest, United States - 23_EM | ecosystem: Host-associated > Plants > Roots > Unclassified | place... | reverse complement strand
CTGCCTGTCAATGCATCAAAGATGGTGATGTCATCATGTAAACCAGTAGCAATGGTATTGTTCTGGTATGCAAGGGTAGCTGTATAGTCATCATTGCAGGAAATTGTGCGGGTACACATCCCCCATTCAACTGGTCCCACCACCACCTTGACCCTTGGGGGAAACTTTGGAGTATAACACTCATAGAGCCAGGATGAAGAAGGGGAAAGTATGAGAGCAGAGTCATAGATTTGGGAAGGATGGTTGCAGATAGTGTCAAAATTTTCCAGGATGAAATGTTTACTATCACTTGTCCATTTGTCATGAACCCCTGTCTGAGTAAACATGAATACAGGTTTAGCTAAAATTCCAAAACAGATGACTCACCACCTTGCACCATTGCTGGATGTCATTGAGAGCATATACACCAATGTTGAGCCTCCCCAAGAGGATGAGAACCTCAATCCAAAACAAAAAGCTGGTCTCAAAGAACTCATTTATTGCCTTGTATGCTTCCTCAGCTCTGTTGTTGCCACTGGAAACCTTTGTAAGGTGTTTTGTCCAGAAACAGCATGCATATTCCAGGGAACCCCTGATATGGATAGTCCTCTGTGTTGGAAGATCCTTGACCTTACTGAGGACAACATGGTCATCCAGGTTGCAGATATTCCTCTTCAACCTCTCCTTCATCACATTGAGACATGAAAGCAAGATCTCATTATGATATGTTGGAGGGTCTATGAAGAACCGGTTGTCTGTGCATCGTCTTGGATCTGTGAGGAAATCAGGAAATGATTTGTGGAAGATTCGGACTGGGTTGTCCATATTTTCTGGGACAAGGAGGAGAGAGTGGAAGGTCCGTAGAGAGCTGGACATTCTGGCTGGAGTACCACAGTTGATAAGGAGGTCTGAGAGGGTTTTAATGGAGAGTGGGCAGAAGATAAGAACTACTGCCCCCACCACAGATTTGAAGTGGGAGTAGAGTTCATGATCATAGGAGTCCACATCATGGAAAGCTTCCTCCAGAACTTGGGTATAGAGGAGATCAAGACCTGACTTCCCTTCATGAGAAGTGTCCAGCGGAAGCGAAACAATGAGGGCAAGCCTCTCATCGGGTGGGTGGCGATGGGATGAAATAAACTTGATGGCTGTTGAAGCGAAGATGAAAAACCCGGCTGCCTTCTTGCAGAGAATATCAATGTTGTGTGGGCCAGGCCAATCCTCTCCAAGACTACAGTCGCTCCGATTTCTGGCGATATCGGCAAACCGGGTTTTCAAAAATAGCTTGATATCGCTATCGATCGAAGCTGGTTCAACCTCGTGTAGTTTGAACACCTCGGTGTGAGGCCGAAGCGACTCCAAACGGAACCCGGAGCGAATCCGGAGTTCGGGCCTGCCAGTGATGAGGAACTTGACAAGAGGGGTGTCGTCCGCATAGCGGGAGAGGACGGACAGGAGCACGGATGCGGGCTCCTCGTCTTGACACTCGTCGAGGGCATCGATCACGATAAGCGTCGGAGTCTGCATCACCCGGCACGGACCAACGATGAGTTTCTCCATCTGCGAACAGAGCGACTCTCCCCCAACGTCAGGGTTCTCTGCCAAGACCGAAAGCAACTCCTGTCGGAAACGCGGGTACCGGTGAGCGAGCTGGAAGGCGAGGGTGGGGAAGATAGATCGAAGGTTGCTCCTGTCTTCAAAATCTCGCGAACAGAAGAAACTGGCTCCCAGCTTCCCGTCTGTGAAACACATCTCTGCAAACGTCTGAGCGATGGTTGATTTCCCCGTCCCGGCAAGACCGTTGAGCCAGAACACTCGTTTATCTTCCTCATCCTTTGACCACTGTTCGAGCTGGAATAGGACCTCTTTCCTGGTCCCTTTCATGCATCCCTGTCTGTCCCCGCAGAGGTAGCCGGCGTTGACGACGTGATACATGCGGTCGAGGAGACCCAGGTCCGCTCGATCCTGTTGGCCGGTTACTACACCCAGAAGTGACTGATCGGGGCGGATGACTTACGATTAATCGGCGGACGCTGTTGTAGATGTCTTGTTGTAAGGAAGTCTGAGGAATATGTTAGGTATGATGAGAGCGAGTGCCTTCGGAGTACAAACCTGATATTCCATCACAGCCTCATGGATATCATCCACCAGATCGTTCAGCTTCTGTGCGTTCTCTGTGTTGTTCAAGAATTGCGCGATATCTTTTTGGCTTATCATTGGGTCCAGGGCTTTGCAGACATCATCCAATTTCCTAGCGATCTCCGTCCATCAGTCTCAGTTCCCGATATTGGAGAAGGTAGGGTTACCGTGCCAGCTTTCTTCTTCTCGCTTTCTCCTTGAAATCATCCTCAGGAGCAGGCGTGCAGAGCGATTCAACAAGCCCTCCGACCCGGGATCCCAACGAGTCTATCGCTTGTTTGTTGACTTTTGTTTGCTGGGGGGACCGTGAGTATCACGGGTCGAGCGAACAGAAGTGGACTATACCTCGCAACTATCCAGAATAGCGCAGAGCCCCGCAGCAACAGATTTGAGTGGGGGGAAGGTATCTGAAGCTCTTTCCACCGTGCGGAGGAATAATTTGGCCGTGGAAATCGCAGTATATTTCCAACTCGATTCATCCTTGGGTGTGGTAGCGTCGCTGTGGATGTGGTCAGGAGCCGCGTAATTGTCTGTATCATTTGTCAGAGATGGTAGTTGAAATGGCGTGGTTTACATACCCCCGGACTCCCCGTCTCGTGAGATGGAACTGGTAGGTGTCATGTCCCCAAAGTCTGGTCGAAGTGCACCAGCCCAGCCCTTTCCTTCTCGACCAAACTCGTTCTCAATCTCCACGTGTGGACGTAGATGTGGAGAACTCTGGCCGGCTTCTTCCAGGCCATCTCCCCTTCCAACTACCAATCGCGGAGCCGTGCTGTCTTCTTCACCGGCCTTGTTGTCTTCTCCTCTGACCTTGCCCTCCACCATGATGCTGGCGGACTCTGGTTGTTGGGATAAGGCTGAGCGATCGAATCCCTTACCACCGACGTTGGTCCCCCCTCTCTCCAGCTTATCTCCAATTTTCGAAAATCCGAGTTTCACCTTCTCCCGAGCTTTAGAGAAGGGCTTTCGGAAACTCATGCTGTCGCAGGGGCGGTGTGGACTGGTGTGGATCTGTGTGGATAGGAATGCGGTAGGATGATAGTCTGACACGTGGCTTTAGTTCCGCTTGAATCTCCGGCAAGCGCCAAGAGGCGCTCCGTCCGCAACGCGTCCCACGGATATCCTCAAGAACGGTAAATGCTCCACCTCCACACATATCCTCCTAGCATCTTCTCTCCCAGGGGATCCTGGGTCCAGCGGATGATAATACACTTGGGAGCGTGGAGAAGATCGCCCTACAAATGACAGATACGACAATCCCCCGTGAACGTCGTGGAAAGTCGCAGTGTGTTATTGAGAAAATCGAAGAGAACTCAGTGTTCACATTACAGCCAGATTTACGGACCTCCTCGGCGGGACAGCCGCTTCTGAGGGATCGGGCGGTTGAGTTTCAACCGTGGGCGCAATCTTAATCAGCACCCGGTGTATGTAACTGATATCGCAAATGTTGACTATAGGACCGTATTCATCTTGTATAATATATCCGAGTCAATAATATAGTCTGGCATAACTTGCGCCGACGGTTCCGTACATTGCTTGTTCCCGATAAATCTTGAGGTCTTCGACGATCCGGGTCGCATTCTACATCTCGGTCAGCTTTATACCAGATATCCCAACATAGTCCACCAACCTTTTCGGGTCTCGCAAGCGTTCCGCACATGTTCCCGGACCCATGGAAACCGCGCCCGAGTTCCCTGCCCAATCCCCACAGAACGTGATACCTATCAGAAAGTCACATTATCGCTGTATCAAGCCCTCCGATGGTTTAAGGATATCAATGCCGGCCATCCGGTGCCGCGACGAACTCTGACGTCTCTTCGAGATGCATTTTCTCTGGCGGCTAAAGATCGGGGGGACCGATAGCGTTTCTCGGTCAGGGTTTTCTCACCTGATTTGCGGAAACGGCCAATGGCAGGAGGAGCGGCTTTATGGGAACGCACCACCACCAAACCAAATCATGGATTATTATATGTCACGGTCGATCTACAGGATATGCGTGTTCGGGATACTTCGGGTTCAGGAAAGACAAGAAAAACAAGGTACATATACATATGTTATTAAACAATTACAACGATGATTGTGAGTAGAGGAGGTGAATGAAAGAGAGAGCAGGCTTGAAGGAGATGACAAAGAGGGAGGTACAGAGATGATGGTATTGGCAATGTACGGGGGACGGATGTGGGGAAACCGAGGCAAGGCTATCTCTGATTCGACAGCCCGCTCTGAACCCGAAAAGTTGATGAGTTTTCCATGCGTTATCATTTCCAAGAACTCACCACCATCATCCGGTTCAAAGGCAACCAGGTTGTTTATACTCAGTCCTTCAGTATCCCGGAGCAGCTTCCTACAGTCCTCCAGCTGTCGCGTAGCCCCAAGCTTCTCAAATATATCGATGGCACGCAGCACTTCGAACTTCGCCTCGTCGAGCCTCCGTTGTCGATACCAAGAGCGAGCCTGCACGGTCATCGCAGAGCCAAGACGGTACGCATCACCGACCACGTGAGACTTGGCCTGCTCGATGTGTACGTGCACGTCGTCAAACTTGTCTTGTTCGAGAGACAGCACCGCCAAGCGGAAATGGATCCAAAACGGCTGATGGTGCCAATCGAAGGAAGACGCAATTCCAAGGGCCACCTCGAAATGGTTAACCGCCTTCTCTCTATCGCCCTTGGAAGCATATATGTCGCCGAGAATTCGGTGGCATTGACAGACTCGAAATTGTGCGCCTTTTTCCAGGAAGAGATCGATCGCGTGGGATGCGGCTTCCTCCGCGGCGTCGAGCTGTTCGTCAGAATACAACACCAAAGCAAGGCCTCTCAAACACCCCGCTTGTTCCACCGTGTCACCAAGCTGCTTGTAAATTTCTAATGCCTCCTCCGCCTGTCGTATCCCTTCTTCATGGAGGCCGATCTCCCGATTTGCACAAGATAGGTGAAACAATGTTCGAGCGACCTGACGGTCATCCCCTCGCTCTCTCTGGAGATTTAAGGCATGGGCAAGGAGTCGTTTGTACTCCGCGTGATTTCCAACCAAGCCAAATAACTGTGAGAGCTGGAGCAAGCACTCAGGTTTGGAGCGGTGATCATCTGGGAGTCCTTCAACCTTGGGCCCCAACACAGTCAGGCGCCCTTTGTGCCAAGTGAGGTACCCCATAAAATTGGCGCAGGCATCCCAGAGGTCGTCCGAGTTCGCGTCGATTGTTGTGAAGACATCGAGCAGGTGCTCGACATTCAGATCCTCCGACGTGATCCATCGTGCCTCTCCGAAGCTGGGCCCGTCGGGATCAATATCGACAGACAACCGGGTGAAGTAACACTCCTTGGCCATGGAGAGGAGTGGGGATGACATTGGGTCCTTGGGACGAAGGTGGTCTCGAAGCGGCGCTAGCATCGTGATGAAACCGTCACTTCGATACGTCAGGGAAAGAACGCAGAATGTGTCGAGGACGTTTGCTCCATTGGGGATTGTCGGGAATAACAAGGTGAAGTTGTCCTCATTGATGCCTTGCGGGAAGAACGCAATGACTCCGAGAAGCCCTCGCGCGTCAGGGCCAAGTTTTTGGAAGGTTGGAGAAGCGAGTGATAACTCGATCGTGACAGCTAGGCTCTTGTTGTGTTGTGCGTGAAGCATGCCCGTTCGTCGCCTTTCCCATTCCCCGGTCAATCGTCTCGCGTCCCACCTATTGTACTGGGCAACGGTGGCGAGTAAAGTGATAGAGAGGGGATGGAAGTCGAGTTGTTCCAAGATGTCGTTGACCAGATCGGACTGTTCACCGCGGTTGCTGATCCGATAGAACGCGTCGCGTCCGGCCTCGACCGATAACGTCGGGATGTCCAGAACCTCGCAGTGGGGAGGGACGGTGGAGATGCGAGAAGTGATGCAAAGGCAGACGTTGCCGAACTGGCTCAATTCCTCTACCACAGCATAGGTCCCCTGAGTGCCTGTTCCTTGCGGATCGAGAATGGATTCGGCGTTATCGAGGATTATAAATATCTCCCTCGAGGACAAGAACGGTCGCAGGGGGGTTAGATCCTCAGGGTTTTTGATCCCTGTGCCGATGACCTTGGAGAGTCGACGGAGGAGATGAGCGGGCAAGGGGGGGAACTGGTCACAACGAACGAACCAACGGTTGTCGCCAAACCGCTGCTTGATGCGGCTGTCGTGAAGGACGGTCAGAGCGATGGACGTTTTGCCGGTCCCGCCAGCACCGACGAGGGCAATTGGAGTCAGATTTTCTGCGAAGCCAGCGATCTTCTCGATCAGCTCGTCGCGTCCGAAGAAGGCTCTCGGCGGCGGGGGCGGGGATTCTCCGGATATACTAGATTCGAATGTGAGACACACGAGTCTATTGGTAGTCTATGCAGATCGCTGACCTGTTTTGAGCCTAGGCGGTGGGTAAATGTTTATTCTGTGACGTAAATAACTTCGCGAGTGTCACCCACCGTCCGATTCTGGTTGTCAAACCCTTCCTCGCGTTTCAGCATGTCCCGGCGCATGTCAGAAACGACGGTGTGGGTATTTGCGACGTCGTGGCGGAGTTCAGTAACGATAGAATGGGTGTTTGCGACACCGCAATGAACATCAGAAACGAGGGTATGGGTGTTCACGACGGTTACGTGTGTTTTTATTGCAAGTTCGGTCTGGGGGTGGGTATTTAGTAATAGTCGCACAAAGAACGACGGAACGCACGTTAAACACGAGAAGGGTCCTATTGAGGTCCGCCCTCCAGGCGGCGATCGTATCCCTGTCGTTCTTTGCGTGGAAAAGTCGAGAGAATGTATTCCGTTTACCCTGCTTGACGACCTTTCGTTGGATCTCCGCGACAGTACTGATGTTAGGCCAAAAGTATCGTCAATGAGATATCCAAAGCGCGCACCACCGGTGTGACTCACGTCCTCAGTTCCTCGATTGCCTCCAACACAGAGTTATCGAGGTCGCCCAACCCCTTCCCACCCAATCCTCTGTCAAGGGCAATGCAGACGTCGGCGCAGGCCAGCCCAAGTTCGACGTAATCCGCCTGGTTGATCATGGAATCCTAGGCGGGTAAGTTCAGCTCGTAATCGGTCAACCATGTGAACCAGAAGGAAACTCACTCTGATCATCGTGAGGATGACGCTGACGGTGCCGAAAACGGCCTTGGCCGGTATGAAATCCGAGATCCCCCCGGCGATATCCAAGGCCTCGATAGCGGCATTCAGCGAGGAGAGGGTATTATCCCGGCGGTTCTGTCGTTGGGCCTCGATATCCATGGGTTCAAAGTTAACGTAACAAGAGAAAACGGTGACGCCGGCAGGCTGTGAGCTAATAGAGGGACGCCTCGTGCGAACAGCTGGTCCATGACTGAATTCACGCCGATCGTACCGGCGCCTGGTGAATTTGAGGACGCGTCTGATCAGAATCAACTCTTTGGCTTCAGCTGAAGCTCCGTATACTTTTATAGGTCCTCGCACCACGCTGTTATCCCCCCTGCCGCCGACAGATTTGCTGTCGTAGATTCTGAGGACATTATTCGGCCTTCAAACGGGCCCCGGCGCGCTGTATACCTGTGGCCATGGTTATCTCAAGAGATAATTCGATTCGCAGTGCTGGGTTGGAGACAATCTATTGAAATCCCCCACGGAGGCATCCTGCTGCTTCTCCCGGGAGCTCACCCGAGATCCCAACGTCCAACGATCGAGCATATAGTGGGCCGTAACCACACCCATTGAGTCTATTAAACTGTTCTATTTGGCAGACGATGACTACGACTCGTTGATCATCGCGGTTACCCCTGATACCAAACCCGCCCTACGAATCATCGATCAGGCCTCCCTGGAGAAACAATCCATTCTTCCCCAATGAGCCCGACAAAAGAGCAGTTTTGTCACCTAGTGGCTTCGGGTAAGCCCCCAAACAAAATGCCCCCGTCCATACAAGAGCAAAGGACGCCGGAACGCTTTGAAACACAGGTCCGGTGCCAGTAATTCATCCATACGGCAGGACTGGGAAAGGATGTAAAGCAGAACTGCCTCCTTCGAACTAGGTCACTGATCCGTCTCCTGATGAATTGTTGAACGTACATTTGGGAGTTCGAACGAATTAGAGGGTCGGAAGGTATCAGAGATGGGTGGCCATTTGAGGAGTGTTCATGCGTGGACGATTTGCCATGTAAGTTTGAGCCACGGAACGTGGGACTTACGGAGAGAAACCCTTGCAAAACGTGGTGCAGACACCGCAGGGCGGTCGATAACCGATAATCAATCGAGTCAGAATGTCACCGTGTGTCCAACTCGTCGATCCGTTCTAGGGCGGTTGAGTTCGAAAGATCAGACCATGGATCAAGAGCTCTTACTATTGTTTACCCTCTAATGGAACAGAAGCGGCAAACTGCGGTAAACCGTGCCACGCTCGTCGGATAAACTGATGTGACGCTTCAAAGGATAAGGCGGACCGTATTATGCCGTGCCGTATGTTGCTGTACAGGCCCATTCCGGTTCATCATGCCCCTGTGTACCACCTGCAACGTGCCACGATGCCGAGCGATTGCACAAACCGTAGGAGCAAGGAAGTCGTGAGCAGAATCAAGTACTTACACCTATCACATAGCCCGCCGCTTCACACGGCCGCGGCCGTTGTCCAGAGTCCAGACCGTTTTCCGTCGAAGACCACGTCTGTGGCATTGTTTGGTCGTGTTTGCAAGGTAATGAATGTCGCGTTTATTTGAGTTCCCGATCAAACGCGCGACGCGTCCAAAGGTTGATTATGGCATTCAATACTTGCACCTCATTCACCTTCTTTTCCCTTTAATCCGTGTGGCCCTTAGGCATATTTTGGATGTGGCCCTCGTCGATCTCCATTATCTGGCCGTTCTATATAAGCTGCCCCGCACAGATGCAGGCTTCCTCTCCATCTACTCTCACCGTCTCCCCATGTCTGCAACCTTACCGGCACCCCCGCCCCCACCATCGGTCGGGTCAGATCAGCATGAAGATTACGAAGACCACACCCCGAAAGAGCCTCAGCGCCGAGTCTTTGTCGATTTTGACGTCTTCATGAAGTCTGTACTACGCGCCCCTTACGACTGGAAGGCCCGATGGGGGCTAGCTATCGAAGCTGTCAAAGCAGACCACGGATTCAGGAAATACCACGAAGAGTATCTCAGGCGTTGCGAAATTTCCGGCTCGCAGGAAAGGACATTCCACGAACCACTGATGAATACTGCAAACGCTGTTCTCGACGTTTTGTCTCGGTCCAAGTTCGACAATATCTCCTCCGCAATTCCTCAGTACTATCGCGTCGGCGACCAGAAAAAGCTTCGTGGTGGGGTGATTGACAAAGTCATCCTCCACCAGGACCCCAAACCCTCCACTGAAGAGAGGGGCCTCCACCGGGCGAACTCTCCCCACGTCCTCGAAGCCAAACCGTATGGTAGCGGCCTGTGCGACGGAACAAATATGTTGAGATTGGCTATCAATGGTAAGTGTGCAATAAGTTCTCCCCGTGCCTGACCATAGCTGATGTGGGGAATAGGGTCCGATCCAATCTCGAACCACGCCCCTCCTCCCAAGTCCCTACGACACGGATCAAAGAAGTCCATTCCCTCTACCGAGCCTACAGCCGTTTCCGAGTTATCTTCCGTGCCATCCAACTCCAAAAAGCGGCCCGCTGATGGATCGTATCCAATCGACCAACGAGACACGAAGAAGTTTAAGACAAGATCCGCTTCACCTCAAGTGATCGATGACGGTGCAAGTGCCTAGATCGAAGAGGATGAGGGTAGCTCCACGCCGGGACCCGAAACTCAGCATCAAGTCGATCGGTCGCTTCAGGTCTGCCGTTACCTTTTGGAAATGTTCTCTGTCCCCCTGCTTCGTTCACATGCTACTGTCGGCCTGGTTAATCGCGATCGTCTCCAGCTTCATCATGCCAACCATTCGGTGATCCTCGTATCCTCCGCGATAAACTTTTCGCAAAGGAGATGGGGTGGACGGGTTCATCGCCAACATCATTGCTTTCCACTGTCTTTCGTTCGGGTAGAACGGCGCTCCCGACACCCTCGCTTCCAACAATACCGAGCTCGTGAAGAACTCGGAAATTTTGGGGGACAACAAGGTGGTGCAGAAGGGGAACCAACTCGAATTCTCGGGAAATGGATCGCAAGAGAAGCTTACGGTTAACCTGGGCGATGTCATCTTCCGTGACCCGACAGTAGCTGGGAGGTCCACGGTAGTACTTGGAGCAACGTCTAACCGGTGGCCGGGGACCGAGATAGTCGTCAAGATCGGCTGGCCGTATTCCGGCCGTGTTCCGGAGATGGATTTCCTCGACAGGACGAAAGAGGAGGCCGAAAAAACCGACAGAAAATGGGCCGCCAAGCACCTACCTCGCGTGTTCTGCGCCGATGACATCGTTCCTGACGAAACCTCTCGGGTCGGTCGTGCGTCTGTTTGGAGGGGCCGAGTTCGTCAATGGAAACTACGTATACGAGCGACGTGCTCTCCGGGTTATCATCCAGGAACGGCTATATTCCCTCAAGTCGTTGACAAACGTGAAGGACATTGGTCAGGTCTTCCTTGATATTGCATGTAGTATGTGTCTCCCTTTCGCCCTCTCGATTCAATGACATCCGCTTATCGTACTTCAGTTCACCGTTGGCTCTACGATCATCCTGGCATCCTCCATCGCGACCTTAGTTCCAACAACGTCATATGTCGTTTCGCCGATGAGGCGAACGCTAAAGGGGGACCCGAGCGGAAAGTCTACGGGGTGTTAATGGACTACGACCTTTCTTCATGGACAAAGGACCTCGAGGCCAACTGCACCGGGGCCTCGCAGCGACCGACAGGGATACCTCCATACATAGCGGGGGATTTGCTCGACGGAACAAGCACCACTCACCTGTATAGGCACGATGTCGAATCCCTTTTCTACGTCATGTTGGCGATGTGCGGGCGCTATACGATCAGCTGTACGGGGGATGGGACCGGCAAGGAGGCGGATCGACGGGTGGTTATGCGAGAAGGAAATCTCCCGTATGAACGGTGGTTTAACGCACCAAGCTTTTCTACGCTCGATTGCCACAAGGGAAGTTTCTTTTTCGCTAGGCGGCCCCTCGCGCTGTCCCCGACCTTCGAAGGCTTCCGTCCGTGGCTATGGAGCATTCGCTGGGCTCTCACAAAAGGGTTCCTACGCCGGACGCAGCACATAATCGATCAGTTGGATCT
>Ga0307517_10013064_pt1 | contig 11322 bp, 2 predicted proteins | sample 23_EM_MG_FD_194515 | JGI IMG/M metagenome (GOLD analysis project Ga0307517, IMG submission 194515) | Populus trichocarpa ectomycorrhiza microbial communities from riparian zone in the Pacific Northwest, United States - 23_EM | ecosystem: Host-associated > Plants > Roots > Unclassified | place... | reverse complement strand
TAATTTTTTAAACTATTATTTTGAGGGAGGCAGTGAGGGTGTGTGCGTGTGTTTTTTTTTATTTTTTTCCATTTATCGGAGATGGCAAGGAAGGGTTGGTTTTTTTTATTAACCGAGTCATCCCGGGTTGAACCAAAAATGGGATGGAGAATTATTATTGTAATCATATTTTTTTTTATAGAATTATTATTAATATAAGTGTAAATCATGACTCTTTGGGCTAATTATTGAAAAGAATATGGCAAAATTTGTATTCGATCAATTCCATAATTAATGAATACATAATATCTACTAAATGTTCATTATGCTCTCCTAGCAAGGTAATTTTAGTTTTAGTATTTGTTTGTTAATGCAGCATACAATATTTTTATAAAAATATTTTTTAATATAAAATATATTAAAATAATATTTTTTATATTTATTTTTGATATTAAAATGGTTTAAAAATATAAAAAAATAATTTTAATTTTTTTTAAAATTCAAATCTTTTTTAAAAAGTAATTGTTTTCAACAAGATTAGAATATGCTTCTGATTGTTTGTCAGGATAAGGTGGGTATTTATGAAAAGGCAAAAGTAGAGGGTGGCGCCGGTACTTTGTCATCATGTCATATGGGGCCGGCTACCAATTCATGTTATTTGGCCCCCTCCACATCAAATTCCATCATAAGCTTAACGTCCCACAGCCACAATTTAATGTAACATCGCATCATATTTCCTTTTGCTTTGTTGGTTTTAATGGTATTCTTTTATTACAAACTAAATCTCCCGAATTATGAACAAATCGTTTCAATTTAGATTAATGTATTTATTATAAATTTTAATTTCGAAAATTACTTTTAGATTTAACATAAGCCCACTTATCCACCAAATTTAGATGTTTCTCAAATAAAAACATTATTTCATGGAAATGTAAACACGCATAAAATAGCCAAATCATCCTGTTGTTTTTAAACGTGTTTTTTATTTTAAAATATATTAAAATAATATTTTTTTTTAATAATTTTTTTTTAATGTATTAAAACAATAAAAAAACTAAAAAAAAATAATTAAAATCTAGTGAAAGACAATGCGTTCCAAATGGCTTTTAAAACATCAATACAAATTAGAGAAGCTATGATTTGATCGGTCGAATAGACACATGATAGATTCAATATTATCAGAAAAAGGACATGGTCTGGTTTGAAAGGAAAGAAAAAAGTTGGTTGGGCTCGTTGTGTAAGAAACATCCCAATGAACCGAACCACTCGAGAGATTTCTTCAATGAACTTGTGGCCCGTTCTAATCCTTTATATTTTTTACTAGTATTTCGCAACTAAGCACAAATCTAATTGCTTAGGAACCTCACCTTCATTTGGGAGGGCGATCCAAATAAAAATTGGTTAAATTTTATTTTTTTTTGTTTAAAATTATTTTTTTTTATGTTTTAGGAAGGTTTTGATATGCTGATGTCAAAAATAAATTTTAAAAAATAAAAATATTATTTTGATGCATTTCTAACTCAAAAACACCCAAAAAAACAACTGTTACCACACTTTCAAACACCCCATTCAGCATTAATCCATGGCTAAGTTGAATTTAAGTTGAGAATTTAAATTATTTTAAAATTAAAATGATGTTAAATGATTAGAGTAGTGATAGTCATAGTTTTAAAACCCGGCATGGCGGGTTGACCTTGGACCTGGGCGATCGGAGGCTAGAACTGGTCCGGGTTGAAGAAAAAATAGTGTAAGGAAAAACCCAGTGTGACCCAGTTGATCCGGCAAGATCCGGTTGCAACCCGTTGACTTTTGTTTTTTTAACTAAAACAATATCGTTTTGATTTAAAAAAAATTGACTCGGCCGACCCGATGACCCGATCAAAATCCAGTGACCTGTTCTGAAGACTATGGTGATAGTAGTTTGCCTTTGCAAGTAATATCCAAAACCGTCTGAAAGTTTAGTATGATTGCCGTGCAAATGCGTCTTGATAGACCAAAACTAACGAAAATGACAAGGTTCTCCACAGACCAATTGTAGTGTTCATCAATGGAGCTTGAGGGCTATGAAAGATGTATTATTATACAAAGAGAGCTGCTGATGTTAACCTCTGTCCAGGTGACGCTGTCCCAGTATGGAACTAGATGTTAAGGGTTGCCTAGCCCCCTAGTCTTCCATACCTTCATCTTGGTCCGTTTTGTCAAACGGTAGACCAATCATATTGCTACAAAAAGATTAGGCAAGGGAATCGTATTAACGAAGAGAATTATTCTGGACATCATGATCAAATACGGCTGTATGGAAGCAATCCATGCCTCGCTTAAGGGGAAAGGAAAGTGTACACGAAATATGTAATTATTGACGCTTGTTGTCGACCATATTTCATACGGCAGGGCTTATTTCAGGGTTTTCAAAGGTGTTTAGGATTGCGGTTATGGTTGTATTATGAGTTTTTAAGTTTTTATTTAGTTTTAAATTATTTTTTAATATATTTTTGGATCGTTTTGATATACTGATGTTAAAAATATATTTTTAAAAATAAAAAAAATTATTTTAATATATTTTTAACTAGAAAAACACTTTAAAAAATACCGGATATTTCTGGCTTGGCTCGGGTGTGAATGATGTTTTACCATTTCAATGCGCTGATTATACATTGCTTATGACAACCAATTTTCATGTATTCCTATTAGAAGGATCTGGATTTGAGTCTCTTTTGTAAAAAAAACAAAAAAAAATTGAATTGTTTGGTATCATTTTCATTTTTCATCTTTGTTTTAAGAAGCATTAAAAAAATCAATAATTTATTTTATTTTTTTCATGTCTAAGCGAAGTGGTCAAAAATTTAGGCAGAGTGATCAAGTTTTGCCCAGCTTAATTTAGGCAGAGTGCATATGCATGGAGCCCCACAAACAACACAGCGTTAAACCAAAACAAGTATTGCTCTATGCTCAGGCCTCGTGGTAGATAGCAAAGTTTTTGAGGGTCGAATTAGTTTGATGAAGGGTTAGAATATATGGAGCCCATAAGCCCAAGGAATCCGGACAGACTGTTTCTTTATTTATAGTCTGAACTTTGCTAGCAATATGCCAGCGTTGGGTTTGAAGGACCTTTCTTGTCTAGGCTCCGGCAGTGGTTTTTTTTTTTTTTAAGTGTTTTTGATGAGAAGTGAATTATTAGAAAATGAATTATTTCTTGATATTTAACAGTGTTATTAAAAAAGAATTGGAGAATATTTTTTAGTATTTTACTCCCATGTAAAATAACATATTAAAAAAATAAGAACTAAATCCAATAGATAAAATTAAAAGCAAAATCATAAATTATTTAAAATAAAACAAATAACAATCAAAATATTGTGATTTATATTTGGAACAACTTATTAGAGAACCTATTGAGTCATACACATAAGAATCATTGGTGAAAAATTGAATTGAGATAATTAATCAAGAGTGACTTGATTGTAAATAAGTTTTAGAAATTAAGGATTACAATGTAATTAATATACGTGATTACAATTCTAGATCTATAAACACAAAAAAAGAGTTAGCACTTAAAGATATAACAATTTCTTTTTTCTAAAAAGGTTTATGAGATTTCTTAGTGGTAGTTTGTATGAATCATCGTTAGAGATCGAATATTTAAACCACTTGCAGTTTACGTCACCACCATAAAATAAATATTCAAAATAAAAAAATTCATATAATCTTCGGATAATTTTCATATATATATATATATATATATACACACTTTAAATTTATCTAAAAAAATCCTTTTGAGTCTTTTCATATTATGCAAAACCTTGTCCTATTGTGTCAATGACAACCTAGAACGGACATGGATGTTAGTCATGGCAAAGGTAACCAAACTGAAAATGTTAATCAATGGCGAAAACTGTTAGCATTAGAAATATAATGAGATCATCATGGAGATGACTGGATAACACAGAGGAACATTCCTTTTGAACTGGCAAGAACATTTTCAAGTATGCAAAGCTTCGATGACATGGTAATCTGGGATATGTCTTGCAGTTAGATATAGCACAGACCAGTAGCTTTTGAAAAAGGTTATATAAATCTTGATTAGAGAAATGTATTTCGAGGATTGAATTTTCTGTGCTTGCAAGTCATAAATAAAAAAGAAAAAGAAAAAGAAAAAGAAAAAACTGAGCTCTGATCATGTAATCACGTGCATGTCTATAAATGTACTGACGGCAAAGCATTGCTCTGCAAGTATAACATGGGCCTGCCATGCCAAGTGGGCCCAAATCTTATGCTCCACTAGCTTTCCAAAGGGCCCATGTGTGGGGCAATAATCACATGCTTCTCAGCCCCAGCAACAGTAACACTCAGGCTACCCCAAAGCAATATCTGACCAACCCACAAAGCTCGCATCACAATTTCGAGTGTCGTTTTCAGATTCCCCCCTTCAGTTATTTTAATTAATGTGCGAGAGGTGATATTATCATGTCCTTACTAAAAAAGAAAAAGAAATTTAATGTAAAAGGAGGCACAGGCACCACCAGTACAGGTTCGTACTTTTGGTGTAATAAGACAATATTGTCCTTATCTTTTGTACAGTCTTTACTCCTGGCCTCAGAAATTGCACGGGATGTTTTTGGTTAAAAGTGGAATGAGAATATCCTCCACTCCTTGATAATGATGTCGCTAGAACAACTTGCTTTTGGGACCAAGGCGTTTTCTTTCGTTTTAAGATTTCCAAGTATTCAATTTTTCTCCCCCCTAATTTTGGTTCTTGAAAATTATTATATAAAACTACATTTTTTTTTCATGGTAAGGACGTGTTTGGATCAACTTTCATCTATCAAATTTTTATTTTTCTTTTTTTAAATCAGGACATACAATTTGATTATACTTTCGTGCTCTAAATTTTTAATATTACAACCCACTATTTATAGTTTTGATGTTAATGTCGTTTAATTCTTTATAATTTGTAATAGTTTATCACGACCCGTTTTTGCTAGATTTCATTTTAAAAAAATATTATTATTTTTTAATATAAAACTACCATTACACATACGTTTTTATATTTTTTTACTTTTAATGTAAAAGAAACGCTAATAATGTCTAAAAAATAGAATAATAATATTAAATGTTAAAAGAAAAGCTAAAAGACCTAAAAGTTTTATCACACACGGTTTACCGTGGATTGCTATAATGAAATTATTGTTTTACCCTTAAGTGGGAAAAACTTAAGTCTAAAGCTGGGGTTTGTTGGTCTTTTCCATTAGCTCATTAGTCATTAAAAAATTATTTGAGGGTATATGCGTTTTTTATATTTTTTATATAGTCAAAATACCCTTTTATTCTTAGAGTAAACAAAATTTATAAATGTTGATTAAGGGTTTTCTTGACTTTTCACAAGATTCTTGAACGTAAAAATATTTTTTTGCTCTTGAGATAAAAAATTTGTTGAGCTGCCAGGCAGGGGTGTTTACGGTTTTTCCATGATTCATCTACAATGAAAGCACGTTTTTAATCTTAAAAAAGACAAAAAATAAACTTTTCCTTCGGGGGTATTTTGATAATTTCATATGAGTATTTTATGTAATTAACATGTTCATGGTGGTGTTTTAATATTTTCATGCTTTCCCATTAGCTAATGATACAAAAGTGAGAGTGAAGAATCATTTAAAATCATGAATGTTACTTAATTTGTTTAACATGTGATCCGTGGCACCATAATTAACTACCAAAGATTATGCAAATTTACAAGTTTTAATGCAATCATAAAAGCAATCAAAATACATTGATTATTTTTAGGGTCTGCTTCTACTAAGAATTCAACAAAATGACTGAGAAGGAAAACCGACTGCTTCTATTCTTGACTAGTAGCTTCATCATGCAATTTTCTTTAACCATGCCTGTCTTGCATGTAGTTTGCAAAGTTAGTTATCAACACTGTAGGATTAACAGAGAAGCTCTTGGTGGAATGATTAGCAAGGTATGACTTATGATTATTGACTTGTCTTTGATGTCCATTTTGATTCTTAGCAAAATAGGGCTTAATTTATAGATGAAGAAGCCAACAACGATTTGCTAGATGTCCAAGATTGTGACAATATTGACACTTTAAATCAGACCATTTCCCTTTGTAGGACTTGGAATCAGAGAATGGTCTGGATTGACCTCGATCAGAAGGTCCGAGATTAATATCATATAACATCGTTTTGACTTGATAAGCATAAGCATCAAGGACTCTATGATTAACATCATAGGTCATTACTTTCCTGCGTGTCTTTTCATGTTAAATGGTAATGCATACTGATTGCAAAGATGATAGTTCTGGATTCATCAGGATATGACTTCGCAGGTCTTTAAAATCTAGGTTAAGACTTGCCAACAACTGAAAAAATTAATCCTCATTAGTTCTTTTTTCGTAATACAACCACATCAACAATGCGTGGGTGATATATCTCAAGTTTATTTCACAAGCTTTTCAGGCTATCCAATAGTTGAACAAAAGGTCTTTCATCCTGATGTAGACTTGTGATCTCGTTATAGATTGAAATATCCTACCAGAATTATTTTGGCTGCCATACATGTTATGAATGACATTTCAAAGATCCAATGAAGACTTTGAATAGCTAAAATTCTCAACAAGATTCCGCTTATTTGAGTTAAGGATTCAGGACATAACCAATTGGTATTTGGACAACCATACTTCATATTCTAGATCATCCACATCTGGATGACTAGTAAAACTGTTTATAAAACCTAGTTTAGATCTTCTACCAAGGGCAATAGTAATAACTCTTGATCAAAGAAAATTGAATTCATTTAATAATACTATACTCACTCTTTGTGAGGTGTTGGTATCATCAAAACCATTTGTTAGAAGAGGGACTTTTAAGCCTATATATATAGTATTCTTTGAGTGGTTTTCCTTGACAAGAACAAAACAATCTATAACGAAATAAATCACAGTGCAGTCTAGGGATATAGAAATTAAAGCTTTAATATCATGAAATTTTTTTAAGAGTAATAATATTGTCTTGTATTCAAACTTCGGAATTGTACAAACTATATATGGAGTACATGAAGCAAAGAAATCATATCTTGCCCGCAATCTCTTCTATAATCTTTGCCATAACTATATACTAATAATAATGATACAATCATATCTAACTAGGTAACAAATAACCTATTCTAGACAATGACATAATTACATATATTTTTAGAATATTTTTGGGTATATATCTTCAATATATACCCACAAATCATGATTAAATTTAAATAGTTTCTAATAACTTGTGGGAGAAGATTTTTGTTGCTCTTGTTGTCCATGTTTGTTTTGGTTTTTCTTATATAAAGCACGTGAGAAGCATGTTTCTTTCAAGCCAAGCTTTTCAAGTGCTACCAACAAGCGTCATGTGAATTACACACACTAACAATGTTTCAAGTACCTACTTCAGTATTTTGTTTTTGATGTTATTTAGCTATATGAAGGTCAATTTTGATCCTAGTTTTTCTTTTAATTATTTTCTTTTGTATGCTTTTTTTTTTTTTTGTAAACTTTGTAATAATGGACAATAATAAAAAAAAGCATAAATGAGCATGTGGGGATTAAATTCATGCCCGATGCATGGATACCCTTGGAGATTTATAATTGTTATAAAGTTTCATGTGTATAAAGTGATAAGGAGAATTCAATCCCTTGGAATTGAAAACTAAAGGATTTTGTGATTTTTTTCTTTTATTTCATGATATCCTCCTTTAAAAAATAAAATGTTTTTTCTAATAAATTAAGTAAGAATTTTCTTTTATAAAAATGCTTTAAATTGTTTTTTTTTTATAAAAAAATAAAAATAAAAATTAGTTTTCAAGGAATTAGATTCATAAGTCAAGGGTGCTTTAGAGCAACATCCTCTTACTTACCTTTCACATCATATAGTAAACCGACCTACCAACAGAGTTACCCTAGAGGTAACTACATTATTTAAAAAAAAACTAGCAATTTTTTTTTGTCTTTTTATTTATCTTTTATTTTTTTTCTGTTACTTGAATTTAAAAAATAGATTTTTATTTTATTTTTATGTAATTTTAAAATTGTTTATTTATGATTTTTATCAGAATTGTTTTTTATTGTTGAAGGATGTGGACTGAGTCAACATGACCCCAAAAGATCCATTGAGAGTTAGTGATGGTTCACGAGCATAATTTGGAGCATAACGATTCACCATCTTCTCGGGTTCAATGCCCCTATTTCAAGAAGTGAGAATTGGGCTTTCAGACTAGGTTTTGAATCCAAATTACTTAAGACAACCCATGTTGAGTTTAGGAAAATAAGTAGAAAGACTCGTTAGGTAAATTAGCATAACATAGAAGTAACTTATCTTAGTTATAATATTTTAGGATGATGTGTCAACTTTTAATATAAATAGTTTTTTATTTAAAAATCTTTAAAAACTAGTTAAGGCGACTCTTTATTCATTTATCTATTTTCTAATTTTACCATGATTTCAGTTGCGATAATTATTTTTCTAGTTAAGGCGACTCTTTATAGCAAATTTATTTTTTGTTTTTTCATTTATCTTTTATTTTATTCTATTACTTGGATTTAGAAATAGATTTTTATTTTATTTTTATGTAATTTTAAAAATTGTTTATTTATGATTTTTATCAGAATTATTTTTTATTGTTGAATGATTTGGACCGAGTCAACATGACTCCAAAAGATCCATGTTCACGAGTAGAATTTGGAGCATAATGAAGAAAATTGGCTTTAAAGCCCATTTCAATATTCATCATCTTCTTGGGTTCAATGCTTCTATTTCATGAAGTGAGAATTGAGCTTTCATACTAGGTTTTGATTCCAAATTACTTCTTAAGGAAACCCATGTTGAGTTTAGGAAAACAAGCAGAAAGACTCGGTAGATACATTAGCATAACATAGAAGTAACTTATTTTAGGGTAATGTGTCTTTCTTTTAATATAACTAATTTTTTATTTAATTTTTTTTAAAGATTAGTTAAAATTTTTAGTTATAATAAAGTAAATGACAACTCTTTATTCATTTATTTATTTTCTAATTTTGCCATGATTTCAGTTGCGACAATTATTATTATTGTTGAAAATATTGTAGTTTGAGATATTTCTTTGAGAAACAAGAATTTCTTATATCTAATTTAAATTAGCAGGTTTATCAGGAGATTTCAGTTTTGTACGCAGGCTATATATGGCAAGGAATGTTTGTTGAATAAAAGAGGAGCTAGCGATCATGGAGTAAGGCAAAAAAGCTGAAAAATGAGATGACGAGTACTGAATAGCAGACGGTCCGACAAAACCCACTCTCATGGTATCTCTTCAAATATATTTAGGAGCCCAACATTAACAATTCTCCACGCGAGTGGTTCTCCTTGTTCTTCACCGATTTCATAGACGAGACATGACCTCAATTCTTGATGATAAATAACGACGCCGATCCAAACATTAACAATATATGACGAAAGCAAACACATACAAAGAATTGGACAAGGTACTGTTGATCCACGCATGTAATTCCCAGTTTTTTTTTTAAATTTTTTTGGAAACGAGTAGGATCCAAAGGGTTGGCAGCTTCAAATGAATTTCTCCATATTTTATGAACACACGCTTCTCTAAGTCTCTGTGATGTTTATCTTCAACATGTCATCATACTGTGGGTCGCAGGGCTTCTGATCCATTGCGGGACCTTCTTGCTGTACCAGAAGAGGCCTTATTAATGGCATTCAATAACGTCCTATCATGTTTGTAATGGCCGCGATACATCATATATATGATACATTGTATATCAAATGCATCTTCCTTGGCAATGGTGACATGCAAAGCTAGCGCTTTCCAGCCGTTTATTTCATAGCCATGGACCGAAGCTCTGGGCAAACATACATGGTTTGAGAGCTAAGAGCAAATATATATTATGTCAACATACTTATAGCTCATTGTTTGTTTTTCCCTCTTACAAGCAACAAAGTTTATGCCAAGAAACGACTAAACACCTCATAGGGCTATCAAAGACCAAAACAAAGAAAAACACAAATAACTTAACAAGAACATAAAACTTGGAGATCAGCGTGCTGCAAGTTGATGCACCAAAACTCCATCTCCTGAAATAAAGCTATCACAAATAATTAACTAAAGCTGTCATTAATTTTCATAATAACAACCGTTGGTCGTAAGTCCCCATCTTACAGAGACATGAAAACAAAAACCTGTTCAATTGAAGCTTGAAAAGCAATAACTCATTGTTCTCTTTTTTTAGATCAATGATGGATTTATGCATGTATTCTCATATCCATCATGAATTGAAGCTTGAGCAAAAGTGGTATGACAAAAAGAGGGAAAGTCAACATTACTGTGCAATGATGTCAAGTCATAATAAACACGGCCATGCATTAATGTCATTTCAAAACCACGAAAACATTATAAAAAAATTAAGAGAATGTTTGGTATTGTGTTTGTACCTGCGTTTCGTCCAAATTTGAATTTTTTTTTTTTGTTAAAATTGAGTGCAGTTTGTATTTTTTGGATCGTTTTGATGTGCTGATGTTAAAAATGATTTTTAAAAAATAAAAAAACATCATTGGCATGCATTTCGGCACGAAAAGCTATTTGAAAAACACCCGCAACCACACTGCCAAACACGCTCTAAAAGTAATACATGAAGAAACTAACTGGAAAGAAACATCTCAATCTAATAATTTAAATTTTTAGATAAAATTTTTAGATAAAATTTATATTATTCTCTAATACACCCCCTCAAATAAAAGCCATTTGAACTTGAAACTTGTACAGACTCACACTACCTTGTACTTAATTTTATCAAATAATTGAGAATAGTGAGATTCAAACTCGTGACCTTTTGGGCATGAAGGTTCTGATACCATGTCAAAAAACCATCTCAACCCAATAACTTAAATTGTTAGGTGAGATTTCAAAATATAATTTATATTATTCTCTAACAGTGAACAATAATATTGAACGTTGTCAAGTTAAGTGAGCAGACGCTTACAATGAACGAGTAAAAAAGCATGTCTAGTAATAAAGACAAATAATATGTTTATTTTTGTGTTTTAATAGAAAAAGTTTAGTTTTTAATATTTTTTGTTTTAAATTAATTTTTTTAATGTTTTTTAAATTGTTTTTATATGTTAATGTTAAACAAAAATTTTAAAAAATAAAAAAGTATATTATTTTGATAATTTTTTTTAATATTTTATAAAATAACCGATACCAATCATGCTTGAAATACAGATTATTATCTCTTCGAAAATTCATTAGTGTATTATTAGTATTGCATGCCAAAGGGAAACATTAATTGCCACACACTGATATGAGAAAACACAC
>Ga0307517_10013063_pt1 | contig 11322 bp, 4 predicted proteins | sample 23_EM_MG_FD_194515 | JGI IMG/M metagenome (GOLD analysis project Ga0307517, IMG submission 194515) | Populus trichocarpa ectomycorrhiza microbial communities from riparian zone in the Pacific Northwest, United States - 23_EM | ecosystem: Host-associated > Plants > Roots > Unclassified | place... | reverse complement strand
GCCTGCCTTCCTAGCTATATATATTTTATTGATAAAAAGAAAAGGAAAAAAAAAACCAAAAGTTAGTTTGGTGGTTGAAAAAATATGTTTGTTGCTTTGATTTTTTTTTTTATATATATCTAAAGTATAAAACTAATATTAAAACAAATTTAGTAAATGAATGAGTGTTTGTTAATGTGTTAATAACTATTTTTAAAAGTATTTTTTTATTTATAAATACATTAAAATAATATATATTTTTATTTTTAAAAAAATTATTTTTGATATCAGTTTATTAAAACCATTTAAAAATATAAAAAACTAATTTTAAACAAAATAAAATTTAAATTTTACTTAATCTCCATTTTGAGAAGCAAAGGGCTAAATTTATCTGAATGCAATAAACCAACGTGCAGGTATATTCTTAAAATAATTCTAAAAAAGATTTTAATATCATAAATATGCAAGTTGAATGGATAATATTTCTTGTATAAAAAAGAAAAGCTAGGAATCATTAGGGCAGCGTGCCTTGTAAAACCAATCATGTTCAATATGGAGATTTCAGACAAGTTGCCTCTTCTTAATCAACTGTTAACCCAAATACGTTGTATCGATAGAACGTGGTTGGTGTCATCATGTAGACTTTTCTCATGTGAATACGTGTCTTAAAATGTGTCCTACACGCTAGTTCTTCAACTATCTTGTTTGTTTTTTTATATATATTTACCATACATAAATTTTAAATTACCAAATATTTTATATATATTTTTTACTATACATAAATTTTAACCATAATTTTTATCAAACAATATCTAAATTTAACTAATCACACCTATCTATATTTTTTTTAAAATTTATTTATTTTTTAAATTATAATCACCGAAAACTACCTCAAAAACAAGGATAAACTCTGAAGATTACTACGGATGAGCAGCTATGATGAGCTTCGCAGGGAGCTTGCTATGATGAGCAGCTATGATCAGCTTGCTATATTTTATTCAATTTTTATTCACTAGATACTTTCAAGTTGAGCAGCTATGATGAGCTTCGCAGGGAGCTTGCCCGCTTGTTTCGCCTAGAAGGGTATATTCTTCTTTTGACTTGTATCTTGCCAGGGAAATTTGTTTCCTCGGCATTTCATAAATTGCCACAGCTTGCTCTGGGAGGCAGTGATTGTTTACTTTTATGATGATTACGAAGCAAATTCAACAAGTTTCGGCATTCTTACCCATGGGTTCAATTGGGGGATGCTTTGATATAAACCTATCTTTCATAACTAAGCGGCATTGTAGCAAGCAGAGAAGATAGCTTTGGTAAAGGAAGGAAGGCTATGGATAAAGCACTAGTAGTAGATCTAATAACTATGTCCCTTGTAACAGATTGCTTTCTTCTTGTTCTTTGCCATAACGCCCATTCTGGGATGTGTTGGAAAAGGAATTCCACACCTAAACCTAGTCCCATTCCAAGACTACTCTTTCTTTTCCTGGTCTGGATCAATCACTTTTGTTTTGAATCCCCTGCCTACTAGGATACCTGGCTTGCCCCCAGTTGCTATGTTTCTCCAAGGTTTAATCTCAACTTTTCTGGCCTTTTCAATTAGAACTTGTGAAGAAAAAAGAAGAAGCTATTTTAATTCCTTGACCTTTGCGAATAGAACAAGGAATAGTTGAAACGGTGAAAATTGATTTTGGATATACTATTATGAATCCTTTGGTTCTTTTTTTCCTGAAACTGTAGAAAAAAAGAACACCAATGATGCCCCTAATTGTTCGATGAAATGTCTAAAAGGAATTTGTGTTGATGAAATCATAGATGATATTATTGTAATTATAAATTATAGATGGCAATTTTATTATTTTGATAAATATAATGATAAGTTTATAAATAATTAGATTTTTTTGCTGATTATTTTAGGATATCAAGTGTTAACGTTTATATAAATTTCAGAAAGATAATCGTTATTTCTCAGGCCTTAGATGGATATTAGTCACTCTTTCGTTGTTGTATTTTCATTCACTTATGACGCTCATACCCTGTTTGTCAAAATGCCTCAACCAATTGGACTTTTATAACTATTAAGAAACCAAAACTAAAACGTTTACGACTTATTTGAAGGTCAAGTTTATTTTCATCATTCTGATTTTGATTTTGTTGCTGTCTACTTAAAATGCAGCTTGAAGGAAAGGGCTTCTCTCTCTTCGAAGGCTCTGACAGTATTTGCTTAAGATGTCACCTGTGTGTGACGTTATCGATTGTTCAAATATTAATCCCTGCTTGGTTCAACTCTAGCAAAGATGCCATCATCAGTATCACCGCGGTTGCTCTTTCTTGTTGGGGAGTCATTACCCTTTAAGAAGTTATCGGTTGGTTCTATCTCGGCTTTTTGTCAACGTAGTGTGTCGTATTGACAGGGACAAACATGCACCTCTCACACTTGCAAATCTTGGATTTAATACCAAGTTTGGAACAACTACCAAAAATAAAAGAAATAAACCTGAGAATCTGAAAATGAATTATCCGAATGAAGCACCGAAAAGTAGAACGAAGGCGGTTGGAAGCAACAAAACTAGAGTCGGGACTCGGCTCCATTTGCTGCAAAGTCATTTTCTGAGCTTGGCCTTCCTTCGCCGTTGATAGATAGGTTAGAGATTGGACGATTTAATGTTCCAACTAATGTTCAATCTGCAGCAATCCCGACTATTCTCATGAACCATGATGTTGTCATACATTCATATACTGGGTTAGGGAAGACACATGCATATGTACTTCCTATACTGTCTGAAGTTGGACCTCTGAAGAATAAATCTTCAAGTGGCGATAAAGAAAGTCGGAAAAATACAGACATAGAAGCAGTGATTGTGGCGGCGTCTAGAGAGCTAGGTATGCAAATAGTGAGAGGGGTTTAGAAGCTGTTAGGACCTGATAACATGAGAGTGGTTCAGCAACTTGTACTGGTCAAGACAGAAAGAAGCTTTAAAGAAAAACAAGCCATTGATTGTTGTGGGTACACCTGGCAGGATTGCAGAGATTAGTGCAGCTGGTAAACTTCATACCCGTGGTTGTCGTTTTTTGGTCTTAGATGAAATTGATGAGCTTCTTTCATTTAACTTCCTGGAACTGTTAATCTGTCAAGGCCTATTTCTAATTCAAGCTCAGACTCAAATCTCCAGCCTTGGCCAACGGTACAGAGCCTTCCTCCAGCATCCAAACGCTATTATTACACCGCAAGGTTGGTACTCTGAGAAGATGTGTTCATGCACTGGATGCACAGTATGTGATAGCCTTCATGAACCATACAAGGCAGCTAAAAGATGTTGTCTTCAAATTAGAGGCTCGTGGGATGAATGCTGCAGAGCTCCATGGAGATCTTGGCAAGCTTGGTAGGTCGACAATTTTAAAGAAATTTAAAAGTGGCCAGGAGAGAGTTCTCATAACGAATGAACTTGCAGCAAGGGGTCCGGATGTTCCAGAGTGTGATCTTGTTGTCAATCTTGACCTGCCTACGGACTCAATTCATTATGCACATCAAGCTGGCAGGACTGGCCGGCTTGGTAGGAAGGGCACTGTGGTGACAATTTGCGAGGAGCCAGGAATGTTTGTTGTGAAGAAACTGCAGAAGCAGCTGGAGTCTATATTCCTGCATGCGAGTTTACAAAGGGCAAGCTTGTTGTCACTGAAGAAGGGAAGAAACATGCGGAGGCCTTGAGGTGATGGACAGATTATTATATCTTTTGGTTTTGCTTATTTCCATCAAGATAACGGGTATGTTTTATGGCATAGTCAATCCCTGCTGTTTTCTTAAGCAGCTTTTTGCAGCTAGATTATGTTGAATTTGAAGTTTATTATGAGATATTCAGTTTTTAGAGCTTGAAGTAATAATAACCACTAATAAAGCCTATGATTATGACCTTCATGTAAAATAGCTAAAAATCAACTCATTTATCAATCCAGTAGCAACAACCTACACAACCTAGCACCCAATCATGTTTAACCTGGAAAACAAGAGGAAGGAAAATGATTGTATTTCATATGATTGAAGAAGCAGCAGAGCATGATATTACACCGGGCATGCCCATAAAGGGGATTCCTTTTCTTTTACATGCTAAATCGGAGATGATTTGTTGTGGTTCAGAAAGAAAGCTAGGATTTTAAGCAGGAACGAGATGCGTCACCAGATGATTCTCTTGCATAGCCTGTAGCCTGATAACAGAGTGCATGTCACAATGACAAGGAAAGTCACAAACGACACGACTGTGGAAATGATGACCGCCTTCAAGATCGATGCAGTTTTATCAATCTGTTGGATGGCCAGTATTGCTACCGAACTAGAAGAGATCAGAAGATAGCCTGCCACCTTTAAATGCTTACAAAAAGATTAGTCATCGAGGAACTGTATTTTCGTGATAGAGACTAAAGGCCAAAAACATTGAGAGAGGAATTAGAAGGATTGTTTTAAGCTTCTATGAAACTGCACTTACTTGATCAAGAATGAAGCTCATGTAGTCCGAGAACATGTCTGAGATGAGGATGCCTCTTTGTGCAATGTCACAAATACCTTTGAAGAGTTGGAAAGCAGAATAAACGAACACCAAAACAGATGCAATGAAGCAGTACCTACACAAGGAAGTAGAGTGATCAGATTATTATTTGTTGACACATAATTCGTGATATGAAAATAAAATACCATAGGAATGAGAAAGCCTTTCACATCGAAGTCATGGATTTATTTCTTGCTTTTGATTTGTAGGTTGCTGAATTTTTTTTCTTTTTAGAGCTCCTCATTAGTGAAAATATGGAAACTAAAATTTCAGAACTTTTGGTATAGGGCTACACTTACAGCAATTCTGAGTAGTCAGCGAAGCTAGAAGGACGTGGGCTATCCTTCTTGGATGATGAAGCAGCCAGGGAAAGTGCAGAGACGAAGGAGAACACAAGTGCCAAGAATCGAAGGATGAGATTGGAAAGGTAAATGGGAGGTCTAGTGCTCAATCGTGCAGGGGCATCTGAGAAAGAGAATGGTGAAGGTGTTGGGAATGGTTGTTGCGATTGAGAATTGGCTGATACAGGCGACACACCAGCCATGGGTCTGCAAGCAACAACAAACATCTCTCCTTCCTGCTTCATTTTTTTAGTTTGCTGTCCAAGTCCAACTGCTCCTTCCTTTAAAGAAATGGTTCCTCAAACTGCTTCCAGTGGTTTTTTTAATTTCTTTTAGGAGGGGGTGGGGGGAGGCTTTAAAATCAACTTTGTTTTTGAGCTTGGTTTTTACAACACTCTGCATCTTCTGTGTGTTTTTGTTATATTATCCATGGAGTTTCCAGGAAGGATTAGGTATTGATGGAAAAGTTAAAAACGGACTTTAGAGTTGACCATTAAAAATAAAAAATAAAAAATAAAAAATAAAAGAGCTAGCAATGTACTGCAGCCTGTGGAATAAAATACAGTGGATTTGTATAATGTTTTTTTTTCTTCTGATTTTATGCTTTTTTAGAATTTTATTTTGAGATTAATAATTTATTTTGATTTTTTTATAAGGTTATTACGGTTTTAATTTTTTTTTTTATAATATTGAGTGATGCTTATCTTCATGAAAAAAAATTCAATTTTATTATTTACAAGAGATTAAAAATGAGAGTATTAAAATTAAAAAAAAAATGGCGCTTCTTTTCTTTTTAAGAAAATTGTGGTGTAACTCTAGTCCATTTTCTTTTTTAGGCTTTGTTTATTGATTTTTTAAAATACTTTTAATTGTGTCTTTCAATATTGTGTTTAGTGATATTTTTTTTTAAAAATCTGATCCCTTTAATTTGGAAATTAAATGGTTTAGTCTATTTTTTTTATTTACATTTTAATCTCTAAGTTTGAAAAGAAAAAAAGAACCTTGTTAAAAAACAATAAAGAAGAGAGAAAGAGTTCAGTTGGTTGGATTCCAATGACAAAAATAATCAAATTTGGTGTAATGTTTTTCTTCATGAGAGGAGTGTCAATGAGGTATTTTTGAATTTTCATGTTGCTAGAAAAGATAGATCGGGGCTGGGAGAAATTTTTTTTCTTGGTTTGATTTTGTATTTTTAAACTATTTTTTGAGTTTTTGAGATTATACATTGTTTTTTTTTATGAGGTTCTAATAGAATTTATTAGATTTTTAGGTGAAAATGAGTTGAAAAAAATTATTAAATAATTGACATTTAATTTTTTAAAATCTAAATAATTAGATATATATAATTTATTTTAAATTCTTAGATTAATTAATGATGTTTTTTAGATATTATTTTACTAAATTTCTTTTAATTTTTAATTTGTTATCAAACAATCATTCTTTTTATACAACCCATCATATTCTTTCTTTTTTTTTTAATTTTATTTGGTTGCTTTACTATGATTGCTAAATTTTGTTATCATATAATTAAATAAAAAATAGTTTCAGAAAATAAATATCTTAAACTCAGTCGGGTCTATGACCAAAGTCGTGGGTTGGATATATAATATGTCATCGTCTCAATATTAAAAAAACATATTCCATCTTAAAAAAAAAATTAAGTCAAGTACATTTTTACCTATCTTTCGAGTTACTTTTAAACCTTCCAAACCAATCAGGTCGATCAGCCTATCAAGTTAACTCTCATATGATTTAATTTGAAACTTATACTAGGCAAGGAATCGGGTCAAAAGGTTTTAAAAATGACTAACTAAGCTAGGTTTAGTGACACTTTCAAAGAGTTCACCACGATAATGAACGAGCATTATGTTATTATTAATTTTTTTAAGTAACAAAAAAAATATTCTGCTGAATTTTTTTTAAAGAGCTCACTAATGAGATAAATAAGTTTTAGTTATAGATGTATCTTTTTAACCTTGTACTAATTATTTTTTGATTTGTCTTCTAAATGCTTTTAGCTTTTATTCAATGAATACCATAGAAAAAACTATTTCTTTTTTTTTTAAAAAAAAAATCTAAGATATTAATAAGAAAAGGAAGTCATTTGCTTGCAAATTATTTTTTCTTCCATGAAATTTAAATCATTACTCTTCTTATAAAAACATTAATGTTGTATAACTAAATTAAAAATTTAATGATCTTCTTGTGACCCATGATCAAATATCTTAAGTTGCGCTTGTTTTTTAACTTTATGACATAGTCTTTAGATAGTGTTAGAATTTCATTTTAGTATTTATTAGAATATATGATTTTTAATTTATTTTATTAAATGCATGCATTATATTTTGAGTTAATAATTAAGATTTTTTTTTTACTGCTAGAAAATACATTTAAAATTCCTTTTTTTGTTAAAAAAAAATTATTCTGATCCACGAGATATCACGGGAAACTTATCTAAATAAAAAAAAACTAAAAGAGCTCAGATTTTTACTGTATATCAAGACACAGATTACTGTGAATTTTAACAATGATATAACTATTTTTCCCTTCCAAGAAAATTCATTGAACCTTATATCGAGGGTAATACGGTCTTTTTTTCATGGCTCATTAATTATTTTTTAACTAGTCAGGGTATGGTCTTTTTGTATTTTTAAGCACAACAAAATGACTTAATAACTCTTAAAAACAAAAATAAAATAAAATGGAATTCAAGGGCTTTTTGAAATTTTACTTTTTAAAGCACAACAAAATGACTCAATTACTCTTAAAATGAATTTTTTTTGAATTGGTGTTTAGGAGCTTTATTGCATTTTTATCTTAGTTTTTTTAGTTATAATCAGGTTTAATAAAGGGAAATTTAGTATTTAAATAAATATAGAATATTATTTAACAACTAAAAGAGGATGGCGCGTGTAATGCAAGTGTTAGTGTGTTGGATACACCTGAGCCCTTCGAGTGACATGTGAGGGGGAGTACGACGATCAAAAGATCACTTTCGGGGCAACATTCAAATTATTTTGACTATCACTCTAACCCTGAATAGCCAAGAGACCTCTGGTTAGGCTAGAAAATCAAGAATATGAGTTTTTAACCAAACAAACTAATTTTTCAACTAATTTAAAGCCAAAAATACCTTAAAACCAGTCGTAGAACATATAAAAACCAATTTAGCAACCCAATAAACCCAAAAAACAACTCAAATTACAAAATCAAACCAAAAACGTTTTCTCACCCTCGATTTATATATGTTTTTAGGCAATATCGAAGCTTAAAACAACCGTCATAAGACTCCCCTCACCAAGTATAACTCATTGACACCAATTTCAATCATTTTAGTAGTCAGAATAGGTGTAAATAATAATTTTCTCTCGAATAAGCTAGAATCTAAGGAGCTCTTCTCTCTTTTCTCACGAAAAAAGATTGAAAAATAAGGAAAATAAACTTCGACAGCAAAATTAAAATTTTAAAACTGAAGGGACTAATCATCTATAAACTAAAAAAGATAAGGAATTAAAATAAACTCTTTTGTATAAAATTCAAATCCACTATCTATTTTACCCGTCATTTTCACTTTGATTCTCTAACTGTCTATCCAACCTTTCCTTCCAAAAAAATATGTATTTTGTTGCAAATTTAGGCTTAAAAAAACTCAATTGTGCAAGAAAAAATCAAGAACGAAATAAAAAAAAAATTAACTATTCCAAACTACAATAATTTGTGAGAAAATGCACAGTATAATTTGCTATGTCAAAACATCATATGTTTTAGTGTATTATTAATTAATAATGATGATGATGGTGAGGAAAAGAGGGAAAGGCACACGTCAACTCTTGCTTAGTCAACTTTAATTGTTGTATTAAAGAATCCTACACTTGTTGCAAGTAACAATAGTGAAACATTAAGAAACCGGGATGGGAAAGGAAGAGTGACAGACAGACAGGTTATAATAGTTCTGCCCAAAATGAAAAGGAGATAACAGTGACAGGTTATTCTGCGCAACTTCCTTTTGGTTTCCATTTTAGTATTGACAATGAAGTTTGGATTTTGATATGCTTTGCAGAGAGAGAGAGAGATTTCCAAGAACTAGATAGGAGGTCGCTGTGAGGGTGTATGGCAAATAGTCCAACAATCCCACCGATCAGGTCAAAGTCAAAGTCATGTAAAAAAAGCTCCCCGTAGTTACTGTGGTCCATGCGCCGTGGATTGATCTGGAATAGCTTGTGCAGTGAACCCATGAGCATTGTTCTCTGTGTGCAGTGAACCCATGAGCATTGTTCTCTGTGTGCAGTGAACCCATGAGCATTGTTCTCTGCACATCTCCTCCACGCCCGTATTTTGCCCTGAGAATCCCATCACCGTAATTATAACAAAGGACCGACAGATTGGACTGAAACTGATGCTACAATTAGCTTGTGAAATGATAGCCAAAATGATCGATTCAGATTTATATATAGCAGTGCATGGGCTACAGATATTTTATTAAGCCTGGCATTGTTATTACTTATTAGGAATGCAAAAGAGAAGATCCTTGTAAAATGCCAAAATGTCAGGAAAAACGATGGGTTGAGAACATACTTCCAGCCAAGTTCTTTCTCAGCTTTCTCTGTGGGAGCATAAACATTTGGAGCATTGCCAGGCTTTCTTGGGCATAACTTGACAGGGATTTTCTGAAAACAGAATTTATAGTGAATACTCTGACTAGCTGCATTTCTTTAAGAGAAGGAATGACAAGTGAGGAGAAGGAACAGTCACCTTGTCAGAAGCTTTTTCAAATGCGCCATTACCATCCTTTGTGGGATAGTCATGACCGCATACATTAAGCTCAGGAAATCTGCCACCAGGTACCGGGCAGGTGATTGTTTGGGATACCCTTGGAATCTTCACCAAGTCTACCACTTTCATGAGCTCCCAGCAGGGTTGAAGTATCTGAGTAAAATGATACTCCATTCTGGTTCTGCCTTTTGAATATCTTGAGCAATTTCTTCAAGGAAAATACAAAAATGTATATAATCCAATCGGCATGAGGAGCGCACTCGCAACTCGATAGACACGGTAAAACTTGGCTTGTTTTTTTTTTTAAATAAAAAATAACATTAATAAAGAAATATTAAAACGATATCTTAAATTGATTATTGTCTAATATATTATCATGTCCAACTCGAGATCATAATCATAGATGTGACTGAATTTAATAACTTTGCTTTGTTTTATTTAATTATATTGTAGAAAGAAATATACATTTGCAGGAAAACAAAATTATGAAAAACAATATTGAAATTGTTTTTTACTTTTATATATATATATATATATAATTAAAAAATATCGGGATTTATTTTTAATTAAAAAAAGTATTGGGACCGTTACAAAAGATAAGCTTCATGCTTAGAATCAATTTAGAAAAGCGTTCTTCAGGAGATGGATTCATGTACACGAAATCTTACAGCTCTTTAAGGAGAGATAATTCAGTTCCAGCAAGAACTTGTGACCCGTCAATGGAGGATCAAGGAATTAGAGTTCACTCGAGCTAGGGCTGAATCTTTTTGTATACGGGATTTCATTGACAATCCCAAAGAGTTTCTGGTTGTATATAAAGGGACTCTTGCCTTTGAAGACCATAGTGGAGAGCCAGTTGGTGGATTTGATGAGCGATCTCCACTTCCATAACTTATCAAAAGATTTTAATGCATATTTTACACAGTTCTTTTCACCTTGCTGCCATTCCTGCCTTTTATAGGATTTTCCAAAGACGTGCCAAGCTGTTGCTTTAGAAGAGAGGCCACTTTCTAATGGGCCTCTCGTCTTTGGGACCAATAGGGTCCTTTCCTTTCCACTCCTCCCTACTTTGTTATTCCGCTCCTCTTCTCCTTTGTTGCTATCTGGTTGGGCTTTATGGGGTTGTTCGGTTTTGACCGTTATTGGGCCTGTATGGGCCTTCTTCTCTTCTCCATTTGCCGCTCCTTGGTTTGGCATTGTTGGGCTCGACTAGACCTTTTTCTATTTAAAATGTTTCCAATTTCACGGGGAGAAGCCCCTGGATCAAGATGATGGTGGTGTTTTCAAACTAGATTTATGGTAATAATGGTATAGTTCATTCTAGCTAGAATGCTTGCCCTATACTGTGAGTCATAGCAATTTTTTTCCGATTAAGAAGCTCAATACCTATTTAATATTGGAGATGAAATTGATAAAAAAAATATTAAATTTAAAAACTTTTCAAGGCAAAAAAATAAAAAAGGATAAAATTTGATAAAAAAAACTCAAGGATAACGAAATTGTTAAAAAAAATCAATTTTAAAAACCATCTCAGGTAAAAAAAAAAAATAGCAATAAAAACAATAGAGGTCCAATATGATAAATGAAAAAAATTTAAGGGGATGAAATTAAATAAAAAATTCAAATGTTATAAATTATTCAAAATAAAATAAAGAATAATCAAAGAACACGAACCAAATTTAAAAGGAAAC
>Ga0307517_10013061_pt1 | contig 11322 bp, 9 predicted proteins | sample 23_EM_MG_FD_194515 | JGI IMG/M metagenome (GOLD analysis project Ga0307517, IMG submission 194515) | Populus trichocarpa ectomycorrhiza microbial communities from riparian zone in the Pacific Northwest, United States - 23_EM | ecosystem: Host-associated > Plants > Roots > Unclassified | place... | reverse complement strand
ACTCTGTTTTTTTTTTTTTTTTTGTGGATATGTCATAAGTGCCTCTGACATGATATTCTTTTTTCTTTTTCTTACATTTGTCAGATGGATCAACTTAAAAGTTCCGTTCTGTGAAATATTTGGTGGTGCAAGATGTCTGAAGGAGGCTGTTGAGATGGCAGGCCTAGAATGGCAGGGCCGTGCTCACTGTGGACTGGATGATGCCAAAAATACTGCTCGGCTGCTTGCCCTACTCATGCATAGGGGTATCAGATTCTCCATCACCAACTCACTGATGTGGAACACAACTGACAGTTCATTGCCATGCAAGCAGTCCCCCGAGAACCTGTCCTTTTCACCACATCAACCCCAAAAGCTGAAGGAAATGCGTATTCCTGTTTTCCCGTATCACCCCTTTTGTTTCTGTGGGGTGAAAAGCAGCAAGGGAATGGTTCGAAAGCCTGGACCGAAGCAAGGTAGCCTGTTCTTTGGCTGTGGCAACTGGACTGCCACTAGAGGTGCCCGCTGTCATTACTTTGAATGGGCATCTCCTTGACTAAGATTATGGAAAACCTGTTTAGCTTTGGACTCCGCATCCTATATTCTGTCAGGATGCACTGTGAAAAAAATGACAAAAAAAATGGAAGATTGAAAGTAATGTAGTAGGTTGTCTCCTAGTGAACAAAATATAAATAGTTGGCTCAATTGGTGGAGGGTTTGGGAAACATCAGAGTGGTAGGAGAGCTGCAACCTGTAAAGCTGACTTGTTGACTGGAGAACAAATTGGTAAATGTTTGATGGGTAGTTAGGATGATGCTTTTTACGTGCATGGACATGCTAAGTTATTGTTATGATAAATAACCCGTGAGATAGGGACAATTCGATTTCCTATGCATCTCTAACGGGAGTGGATAGAGTTGCTTGCCCAAATTTCTCATATCTGTTCTGTTTTTCCTTGTTTTCTTGAATTCCTTTGGGTCTTGTCTGGGGCTTTGATGGTCTAATTAGGTCTGTTGATTATGTACTGTTATTCTAGCGAGTAATTAAGCATGCAGCTCCAAAACATAATGAAATGGAATGAGAAAAGGTGCGCTCATTTTCAATGCATCAAGCAGGTTTCTAGTTAAACTAAACTTGAGATTGATCCAGACGAACCTAAAAAACAAAATGATATGATTTTAATAAAAATGATTTATTCGGTATCCAAACCTTTTTTTGGTTAGACAACAATGCACTGTTAATAAAACGTTAGAGGCACTTGACTGAGGCAGATAAAGCTTGAAAAGCTTCCCTCCAAGCATATTCCTCTTGGTCAGTATTTACAAGTGTCATGACCTCTATTACTTTGACGACATGTGTGAAGGAGGAAACTAAAACTCAGCCTCCAAGCTCCAGACATGGTCTACAAAGACATTTTCAAGCCAAGGCCATCATCACCCTTCCATTCCCTCCCTATATTTAATGCCTTCAAGCCACCTTCCATAGTTTCCTGCCACAAAACCAATCACATTTTCAGTGAATCTTTTACATCAATGAAAATAAAATATGAAACTACACATCATCCATGATGAGCACTGAACAAGCTGTTGCATCCCACAATCATTTTGTTTTTCAATAATTACTTCCAGCAAACAAAATCTTTCCTAGATTCTATCTTGTTCCTTGGAGATGTTAAACAATGGAAGCTGCAAGAAGAGCTCTGTGCGTAAGCGATCCGTTTAACCCACTCATTACAACCTTCGCGCAGTCTGCTGGCATTCTTGTCATCTCTCATTGCTTCCACCTTTTCTTGAAACAATTCGGACAGCCTGGACCTGTTGCACAAATCTTGGTAATCAATCTTTCTCTTTCCATATACATCCCTAAATATCAATTTATGTAACGTTTATGCCAGCTTATATACTCTTTTGTTTCATCAGGCTGGAATTGTTCTAGGTCCCTCATTGTTGTCCCGCATCCCCAAAGTTAATCGATTCTTTATTCAGTCGAGTACCGCGGATTATTATGAAGTAATTGAATCCATTTTCCGCACAGTTTTCATGTTCTTGATAGGCCTAGAGATGGATATTCCTTACATGAGGCGAAGCTTGCGAAAAGCGAGCATTATTGCATCTGGTGGGGTGATTGTAGGTGTCTTGTTTGGTATTGCTGTATCCATTTCCCTCATCATTTTGTTGAAAATAAAATCCCAACTTTTTGATTTTGCCACTATCATCATAATAGCATTAACGAACTCGGCATCTCCTGTAGTTTTTCGACTGGCAGCTGAACTGAAGTTTCTGACTTCAGATACAGGAAGATTGGCAGTCTGTGCTTCTTTGATCACTGAAATGTTTTGCGTGTTATGGAGGTCTGTTAGCCTCGCAGTGGATCCATGGAAAAATTTAGGAACAGGGATTCTTTTCCTTCTTATGACCGTGACACTTATAGGTATAAACAAGTATTTGGCTTCGTGGTGTAACCAGAGGATTCGGAACCAAAAATATGTGACGAACACAGAGTTTGTAGTCTTCTTGTTCCTTTTAATAGCGGCCGCACTTTTTATTGAAGAATATGGTTACAACAGTGCAATATCGTGCTTTTTATTAGGCTTGATGTTCCCTAGGGAAGGCAAAACTACTCGGACATTGTTGCATAAACTCAGTTACGCTACATACAACTTCATACTTCCAGTGTACTTTGGCTACATAGGTTTTCAGCTTAATGTTTCTATTTTGGGTAGATTAAAACCTTTGATCACGGTTATTGTGATGATTGTAATGTCCATCGCAACTAAAATTATTGGCACGCTAGTTGCTTGCCGTTACCTCAAGATCTCAACAGAAGAGGGTATTGTACTTGGCTTTTTACTCGATTTGAAGGGAAATGCCGAACTTCAGATCTTGGGAAAGCTGCCAAAGGAAACTGTAAGTTTTTGGAAAAATTATCAGTACCCTTGTGCTTTTTTGAATTACTCTATGGCAGGATGCGTTGATATGAATACTGAAAAAAAAAATCGTTCTCTTCTTTCCGCAAATGATATTATTTTATGCTTTTCCTATAGTTGAAACAGTGGGAGGAAGCAGATGTTCACGGTATGGTGCTAACTGTTGTGGTGATTAACACTGTGATAGCAGGAGTGGTAGTGGCTCATATATTAAGGAAAAAAGAAGAGTACTTTTCTCACAGCCATATCTCACTTGAATTAGGTGAACATGAGAGTGAACTTCGAATGCTGGCTTGTGTCTACGGATCTCGGAATATATCATCGAAAATTGGATTAATCTCTGCTTTTAGTGAATCTCTCAAAACACCAGTCACCACTTACCTGATGCACCTAGTTGAGCTACCAAAGAAACGCACCAAGAAGAATTTGATGTACCACCAGCTACAAGATGGTGATCAATACAGTGACGAAGAGGACTATGGCGGAAATGATGTTGTGGAGATCAATGATGCCGTGGATGCATATACCATGGAGACCAAAGTTTTGATCCACCAAAGGAAAGTTGTGTCTTCCTTTGAGAGAATGTACGAGGATGTGTGTGATTCCATTGAGGACTTGCGTGTTTCGATCATATTTCTGACTTTTCACAAGCACCAGCGCCTTGATGGGAAAATGGAGAGCGGAAAGGATGGAATGAGAACCACTAACCATAAGGTTATGCGTCATGCCCCATGCTCGGTAGGGATCTTTGTGGATCGAGGGCAGACAGGATTTCAACAACCTAGTTCACAATCTGTGCAAAATATAGCAACATTATTTTTCGGAGGCCCTGATGATCGCGAGGCATTGGCGTGTAGCAAAATGATTTCAAACCATCCTCACATTCATTTGACACTCATACACTTCCAGAATTTACCATCAAGCAAACAGACAGAGTACACCAATGAAATACTCCACAGGAATGATGAGTTGCTGATGGAAATGTCAAATCACGAGATTGAGGCTGACATTGACAGGGCATATACGCAGGATTTCTATAACAGGTTTCCACAAGTAAACTATATATATTTGATATCTTTGTTTCTTTATTGCTCTAAACATGTCTTTTCCTTCTGATAGAGTAATTGCATTGCCTCTGTTGGCTCTTGTTACATATAAGAACTGCATTTTTCTTTTTCTTTCAGATATGTGACGTCGGGTCAAGTTGGATATGTAGAGAAGTATGTTGAGAATGGGACTCAAACCGCAGAGGCTCTAAGAGACATACATGATACCTTTTCATTGCTCATTGTAGGAAAGGGTGGTAGAGGGAACTCACCTATGACAACTGGTATGAGTGACTGGGAGGAGTGTCCAGAGCTGGGGACAGTCGGGGACCTTCTGGCTTCTTCAGAACTTAACACCAACAGTTCGGTTTTGGTCATTCAACAATATCGACATTCGAGAAATGACCTTAATTAGGGATTATCAGACATCTGATATGCACATATATTAATGTACATATATATGTGAAATTGTTAGATAGTTATTGTCTATGGATTTCATTCGAACAGGATTTCTTACAATGTAATTTGACTGAGTTTTAGACACATTGTTTAGCTTATTGCTTAAGGAGAGGTAATGATCTTCCTGGCGTTGGAACAGGTAAAGGGCCTGTTCCAAGACAGGTAATGCTTGAAATTTCTGGTTGCTCTAGCTTACGGTCACTTCCCGAGGAGTTTGTAACCTAGTCTCTTTACATGAACTGGAAATTATCAATTGTCCTAGCTTCTTGGAAAAATGCAAAGGAATAAGGAACTTCAGAGCAAGAGGTTAGGATTTCTCCAATGATTATGGCATGTGATGGAAAACCTGTGGAACCGTCATCATCTACCAACAGAAGGTTTCAAAGTGGTGTTTATATAGGTGAGCTTCAACATTACACTCGTTCAATTTCTACAAGTCATAAGATCCTAAAACCTCACAATGTTGACTGACTGATTTTGATAATCTTTGCATCAAGTTCTGCTTTCAACATAACATTTTCCCATTCCCAAATGGCAAAAGTCAGTTCTATCGATAAAATAAAATAAAATAAAATAAAAGGTAAAATCAGGCTCTTTAAACATCCAAGTTTGAAGGGGTGGTAGACGAGGGCTATGATCGGTGTTCTATGATGCTGTTGGAGCAACTTTATGGCAGTCAAAAGTTATCTGGATCCTTAGAAGATCTTAGACTTCGGAGTCTCATGCTCTCAGAAATGGGAGAAGGGGAGAAACATTGTCAACAGTGACACTGATAGTCAAGTTTTTCCAGCTCATCAAAAAGAAGCCCAATAGCAGTCAAAATTGTCGCCAGATTTCAGATTTCCCGGAGTTGTTAGAGGAGCTGTAAGTGGAAATGGCAGTGGAGAAGAGGAACCTCATTCGGTTTCCGCAGGTTCATATACCCCTCCTTTCACCATCTGTCCTATTCAAACCCAACAAACATCTGCCTTACTCGCTTTTCCTCAATTTCCTGATTCAGGATCTCATAAATTTTTTTTGTCCCATTCCTTCCTTTTTGTTTCAGGTGCTAATAGCAGGGGAACTTAGTGTTAGGAACATTAAAAAAACAAAGGACATCAGAAGTTAGTGTCTGACTGCTCGGAATGTCGCAGTAATCATCCAATCGTTTGAGATGGAAGTCTGTTACTCAAATACAGATCAAATGGACTAGGTTAACTTGCTTTAGTTTCTCTGAAACATCTTGTTATCAGCAAACTGGTAATCTGGAAAGAGGAGCATAGAGCTATGTCTTTCAGCTTTATATGATTATACTTTCCATTGTAACTGGTTCGATGGGTTCCAAACTACATATATTTTCATCTCAGGGACTTTTGCTTCTTTATTTTTTCTTTTTCTAAATATACTTTGGAAGTCAAAGTGAATAATTAATTCTGTCTCGACTTGAAAGGTTTCTGAATCTGAGATATATCTTGTGAATAATTAATTTTCAGATGATTTTCCTCCGAAAGAAAAATGGGAAATATTATAAATATTATATTCATTTCACAGGAAATAAATAGTGCAAAAAAGAGATGGAATGAAATAGTACAGAAACTCTTTTCATGTAAATTGCAATGGCTGTTATTGGGATAAAATATGGTGTTTTTAGTAATGAACTGTATCAGTGTTCATAATTACATAACTTAAATCTATGCAATATCTTAAGCTTGTTCTAAGAAGTTAATGATCTTGGCACTAAAAATAGGATCAAAGGCAAATCAGTAGTTAAATAAACAAGCCATCTCCCACCTAATAGATTTTCCTCTTGGTCAGTATTTTCAAGTGTCATGTCCTCTATTACTTTGACGACATGTGTAAACAGGGCAAATGAAACCCAGCCGCTCAGCTTCAGACACGGTCTCCAAAGAGATTTTCAAGCCAGGGCATCATCAGCCTTCACTCCCTATTTTTAATGCCTTCAAGCCACCTTCCATAGTTTCCTGCCACAAAACTGTTCACATTTTCAGTGAATCTATTACACCAATGCAACGAAAAGAAAAAAAAATGGAACGACACATGCCGTGATGAGCACTGAACAATTTGTTTCATCCCACAATCACTTTTTTTTTCTTTCAATTTATTACTTCCAGCAATCAAAATCTTACTAGAATCTATCTTGTTCCTTTGTGATATTAAAAATGGAAGCTGCAGGAAGAGCTCTGTGCGCAAGGGATCCATTTAATCCGCTCATTACAACCTCCACGCAGGCTGCTGGTATTCTTGTCATCTCTCATTGCTTCCACCTCTTCTTGAAACAATTCGGTCAGCCTGGACCTGTTGCACAAATCTTGGTAATCCTTCTTTCTCTTTTCAATATACGTTCATGAATCTTGATCTTTTTTCTGGTATATAAGCGAACTCGAATAAATTTTAATGTGTTGATAGTTTCTTGTTCTATCAGGCTGGAATTGTGCTAGGTCCCTCGTTGTTGTCCCGCATCACCAAAGTCAATCAATTCTTTATTCAGTCGTCTACTGAAGACTATTATAAAGTTTTGCAATTCATTTTCCGCACAATTTTTATGTTCTTGTTAGGTCTAGAGATGGATATTCCATACATGAGGCGTAACTTGCGCAAAGCAAGCATTATTGCATCTGGTGGATTGATTATAGGTGTCTTGTTTGGTATTGTTGCATTTATTTCCCTCATCATTTTATTAAGAATAAAAGCCAGTTTTGATTATGCCAGTTCCATCATAATAGTCCTAGCGAACTCGGCATCTCCTGTAGTTTTTCGACTGGCAGCTGAACTGAAGTTTCTGACTTCGGATACAGGAAGAATGGCAGTCTGTGCTTCTTTAATCTCCGAAATGTCTTGCGTGCTATTGGGGTCTATAGTTCATTCAGCTAGCTGGGAATATTTTGGAAAAGGGATTCTTTTGCTTTTACTGACCATAGCACTAATAGTTGTAAACAAATATTTGGCCTTTTGGTGCAACCAGAGAACCCGGAACCAAAAATATGTGACACATGCAGAGTTCTTGGTCTTCTTGTCCCTTTTAGTAACGGCGGCACTTGTTATTGAAAAGTATGGCTACATCAGTACAGCATCTAGCTTTTTATTCGGCTTGATGTTCCCTAGGGAAGGCAAAACTACTCGGTCATTGTTGCATAAACTCAGTTACGCTACGTACAACTTCATACTTCCAGTTTACTTTGGCTGCATAGGTTTTCAGTTTGATGTCTCTTATATGGGAAGTTTCAATAGTTTCATCATGGTTATAATGATGATTTTCATGTCCATTGCAAGTAAAATTATCGGCACATTATTTGCTTGCCATTACCTCAAGATCCCAACAGACGAGGGCATTGTACTTGGCTTTTTACTCGATTTGAAGGGAAATGCCGAATTTCATATCATGCGAAATCTGCCAAAGGATACTGTAAGTTTTCTGAAGACCTTTCCAGGAATTATCAGTACCCTTGTGTTTTTCTTTGCGTAGCATTTGGTACTTGCATTGACATAGATACTTACCTCAATAAAAATTGTCTTCTTTCTTCTAGTAATGTTGTTTTATGCTTTTCCTGTAGTTGAATCCAATGGATCAAGAGAATGTTCAAAATCTGGTGGTATCTGTCGTGGTGATGAACACTGTGATAGCAGGAGTGGTAGTGGCTCATATATTAAGGAAAAAGGAAGAGTATTTTTCTCACAGCCATACCTCCCTTGAATTAGGTGAACATGAGAGTGAACTTCGAATGCTGGCTTGTGTCTACGGATCTCGGCATATATCATCGAAAATTGGGTTAATCTCTGCTTTTAGTGAATCTCTCAAAACACCGGTCACAGCTTACCTGATGCACCTAGTTGAGCTCCCAAAGAAACGTACCAAGAAGAATTTGATGTACCACCAGCTACAAGATGGTGATCGATACAGTGACGAGGAGGACTATGGCGGAAATGATGTTGTGGAGATCAATGATGCCGTGGATGCATATACCATGGAGACCAAAGTTTTGATCCACCAAAGGAAAGTTGTGTCTTCCTTTGAGAGAATGTACGAGGATGTGTGTGATTCCATTGAGGACTTGCGTGTTTCGATCATATTTCTGACTTTTCACAAGCACCAGCGCCTTGATGGGAAAATGGAGAGCGGAAAAGTCGGAATGAGAATCACCAACCATAAGATTCTGCGCCATGCGCCATGCTCGGTAGGGATCTTCGTGGATCGAGGGCAGACAGGATTTCAACAACCTAGTTCCCAATCTGTGCAAAATATAGCAGCATTATTTTTTGGAGGCTCTGACGATCGCGAGGCATTGGCGTGTTGCAAAATGATTTCAAACCATCCTCACATTCATTTGACACTCATCCACTTCCAGCATTCACCGTCAAGCGAACAGACAGGGTCCAATAATGGCACACCCCACAGGGATGATGAGCTACTGATGGATATGTCAAGTCACGACATTGAGGCTGACATTGACAGGGCTGTTGTGCAGGATTTCTATAACAGGTATCCACTGGCAAATTACATATATGCTTGACATCTTTGCTTCTTTCTACTCTAAACATGTTTTTTCCCTTCTGAAAGAGTAATTTCATTGCGTCTTGGCTCTTGTTACAATAAGAACTGCATTCTTCTTTTGCTTTCAGATATGTGACGCCAGGTCAAGTTGGATATGTAGAGAAGTATGTTGAGAATGGGACTCAAACAGCAGAGGCTCTAAGAGACATACATGATACCTATTCATTGCTCATTGTAGGAAAGGGTGGTAGAGGACACTCACCTATGACAACTGGTATGAGCGACTGGGAAGAGTGTCCAGAGCTGGGGACAGTCGGGGACCTTCTGGCTTCTTCAGAACTTAACACCAACAGTTCGGTTTTGGTCATTCAACAATATCGGCATTCGAGAAATGACCTTAACTAGGGATTATCAGAGATCTTATGCGCACGTATGTTAATGTATGTATATTGTATATGGATCATCGGGTAATTATTGTCTATAGTTTCCATTCACACAGGATTTCATACAATGTCATGCGACTGAGTTTGTAAACCCTTCACTAGGTTTACAGCTTCAGGAGAGGTAAAGGGCCTCAAGGCCCTCAACTATACAATCAGGAAACTGACCAGTCTACTTAATGGAGTCGATTAGGGTAATATAACTTTTCACCAGGTGCTCAGTATTTAACTACTTTCAGGTGTCCAAATTAAGGGTGTATTTGGATAAACTTTCTCATGTGACTTTACCAAATTAGGAAAGGAGAGCCATGTTCAAATCTCAGCTCTGATAACTCATTGATGATTATTGCCCTTCAAATTAAGCATCCATGGCAAGCACGCAAGACTTTCCATGTTCTGAACACATTCTGTTGCTACAGTGGCTATATTCTGCCGTGCAGGTAATGTTGTCCGAGCTGCGTTTTGGTATGGATTGGCTGTCCATTTCAGGATTTATCCTATTGTCTATGAACTTCCTTTTGTTCTGGTTCTTGATCCAGACACCTTCCAATCTGGTCAGGAGCCACTTCTTGTCAATTGGAAATCTAGTCGAAGCTGCGTCTACTGAAGACTATATAAGAGTCTTTGTATTTCTTTACATGATTTACATGATGTAATGGTTATTTGTTTTCGCAGTCTACCCCCTTTTTTTTTTAATTTTAATTTGTTTTAAATTAAAATTTTATATTTTTAGATTGTTTTTTATATTCATATGTTAAAAGTAATTTTATTGTAATATTATTTTAATTATTTTCAAACAAAAATTACTTTAAAAAATAATCATTATCTCAACATGAAACACAACACTAAATAAGATTTGAGAATATATCTGACATAAGATTTGAGAATATATCTGACATCTATCAGCCGCTAAAAATATAAAGTATCTCGCTAATATATATTTTGATTCTTTTTAAAAATTTAATTTGGTCCCTGTATTTTATTTTTCTTACGAGTAAGTTCTTAATTGAAGTTTTTTTAGTCCTTATATTTTACAATAAATACAATTTATACCTTAGTAAATTTTTTTAATTCAATCTCTACATGTCAAATCTTAATGTTGGTCAAAATTGTAAAAGTAGATATATGATATCTTAGAAAACAAAATCTTAACTTAAAAAATCAAGATAAAACATAAGAAAATAAGTTATAAGAATAAAATATGGAAAAATATTCTTGTGATATTAATATGATATTATAGAAAACAAAATCTTTTATAAATAAATAAATTATTTTTGTTGTTGTTATACCAAGCTTACGGTAAAACGAAAGTATAAGGAGAGAGAGTCAATAACTTGCCCTAAGTCAGCAAGAAGGCATAAATGTGGAGTTTCCATGGATTGCTTTTGACACTTCATTTCATGGGTGATTATTTTCGGTTCGGTTCAAATTTTATCTAAACTAATTTTTTTTTTAAAAACCGAAACCGGTTCAAGCCGACTGGTTTCGGTTCGGTTCGGTTTTTTAGAACAAAAACTAGTTCAAACCGGTTTGACTCAGTTTTTTCTGGTTTGGTTTGGTTTTTTCGGTTTGGCTCGGTTTTTTTCCGTTTGGGTTCGGTTTTTTCGGTTTCAGGGTTATAAAATCGAAACCGAACTGGTTGATTTTTTCAAAATTTTAATCAGCTTTTTTTCACAGTTTGGTTTTTCAATTATTTTTTTTCTGGTTTTCTCGGTTTAATCAGTTTTTTGAGTTTTTTGCTCACCTCTAGTTCACTCCTTGTCTATGTATATTTTATTATAAAATAAAAGAAATAAAAAAAACTTCATCAAGGACTTATTGGAAAAAAAAATACAAATTTGAAGACAAAGTTTAAAAAAAAAAACAAAGAACCAAAACATAAATAAAAAAAATATAATATATTATAAAAAACTAACATTACTTAACAACATTATTTTTGAATGACAAATAAACTTAAACTTAAAATCAAAATCAAATCAACTC
>Ga0307517_10013060_pt1 | contig 11322 bp, 11 predicted proteins | sample 23_EM_MG_FD_194515 | JGI IMG/M metagenome (GOLD analysis project Ga0307517, IMG submission 194515) | Populus trichocarpa ectomycorrhiza microbial communities from riparian zone in the Pacific Northwest, United States - 23_EM | ecosystem: Host-associated > Plants > Roots > Unclassified | place... | reverse complement strand
GCATCGAGCTCGGGGCGGCCGAGGACCCCGACCGCATCATCCAGGCGGCCGTGGACATGGCGCTGCGCGGCGTCAGGGGCTGACCGGCCCCGGCGGATCGGCCTCTCCCGCAGGTGGCAGCGGGACACCGAGGACCGGCAGCAGTCGCGAGGGCGCGGCCCGGAGCATGGAGGCGGGCAGCAGGGAAAGCGGGTCCAGGTAGGCAGGCCCCTGCCGCAGCCCCCAGTGGAGGCAGCCGCCGGGGCAGTGCGAGGGGCCGGGCTGGAGGACGCCCACGGTGTCGCCCGCCGCGACCTCCTCGCCGACCGCGACCGAGGCACGTACGGGCTCGTAGGTGATCCGCAGATCGCCGGGGAGGGCCAGGCGGATCACGAGCACCCCGCGCCCCGCGACCGGTCCGGCGAAGGCCACCCGGCCCGGCGCGGCGGCCCGCACCGGGGTGCCGGGTCCGGCCCGCAGGTCAACGCCGCGGTGCCCGGCACCCCAACGGGACAGCGGCGGGTCGAAGCCGCGTTCCACCACTGGGCGGCGCAAGCCGGGCGCGGACGCGGGCACGGGCCAGGCCCGTCCGCCGTCGCCGTCCGCCGTGTCCGCCGCCCTGGTGGCGCCCGGGAGAAGGGCCAGAAGTACCGCCGTGAGCGCGTGCAGCGCGAGGTGTGATGACATGGCTCCAACGGTGACGGAATCCGGCCGCCAGAGATGATCTTGCTCTGCGCCTGTGGATAACTCCGTGCGCCCCCCGCGCGAGGACAGCGTGTGTCGCCCCGCGCTCCGGCGGTCCCTTACACTTTCCATGGCGATCCGGGTCACCGGGTCGACTTCGCACGCCCCGCCACCGCTCCCTCACCGGGCACGGTGGCCGCGCTCCTCGGTCCCGGAGGATTCCCTTCCGTGGCACGGCGCGTCGGGGTGTCAGGCGCGACCGCCGTCCGGCGGACGCGGAACCGAGAATCTCTAGGAGTACGGCCATGGCCGTCGTCACGATGCGGGAGCTGCTGGAAAGCGGCGTCCACTTCGGTCACCAGACCCGCCGTTGGAACCCGAAGATGAAGCGCTTCATCTTCACGGAGCGCAACGGCATCTACATCATCGACCTGCTCCAGTCGCTGTCGTACATCGACCGCGCCTACGAGTTCGTCAAGGAGACCGTCGCCCACGGCGGTTCCATCATGTTCGTCGGTACGAAGAAGCAGGCCCAGGAGGCCATCGCCGAGCAGGCGTCGCGCGTGGGCATGCCCTACGTCAACCAGCGCTGGCTGGGCGGCATGCTCACCAACTTCTCGACCGTCTACAAGCGCCTGCAGCGCCTGAAGGAGCTCGAGGAGATCGACTTCGAGGACGTGGCCGCCTCCGGCCTCACCAAGAAGGAGCTCCTGGTTCTCTCCCGCGAGAAGGACAAGCTGGAGAAGACCCTCGGCGGTATCCGCGAGATGCAGAAGGTGCCCAGCGCCGTCTGGATCGTGGACACCAAGAAGGAGCACATCGCCGTCGGTGAGGCGCGCAAGCTCCGCATCCCGGTGGTCGCGATCCTCGACACCAACTGCGACCCCGACGAGGTCGACTACAAGATCCCGGGCAACGACGACGCGATCCGCTCCGTCACGCTGCTCACCCGCGTGATCGCCGACGCCGTCGCCGAGGGCCTCATCGCCCGTTCCGGTGTCGCGACCGGTGCCGACAAGACCGAGGCCGAGCCGCTGGCCGCCTGGGAGCGCGAGCTCCTGGAGGGCGACAAGAAGGCTGACGCCGAGGAGGCCCCCGCGGCCGCCGAGGCCGTCGCCGAGGCCCCCGTCGCCGAGGCCGAGACTGCTGAGGCCCCGGCCGCCGAGGTCACCGAGGCCGCTGCCGAGACCACCGAGGCGCCCGCCGCCGACGAGGCCGAGCAGGCCTGACCTCAGCTTCCGCTGAGAGAACACGGCTGATGACGGCGGGGGCTCCGGCCCCCGCCGTCAACCCGTACCACCACCGGATTCACCGGTTTCACCGACTTTCCGAGAAGAGACTTAGCGACCATGGCGAACTACACCGCCGCCGACGTCAAGAAGCTTCGCGAGCTGACCGCCGCCGGCATGATGGACTGCAAGAACGCGCTCGTAGAGGCCGAGGGCGACTTCGACAAGGCCGTAGAGCTGCTCCGTATCAAGGGCCAGAAGGGCGTCACCAAGCGCGAGGGCCGCTCGGCCTCGAACGGTGCCGTCGTCTCCCTGATCGCCGCCGACAACTCCGAGGGCGTCCTCGTCGAGCTGAAGTGCGAGACCGACTTCGTCGCCAAGGGTGACAAGTTCGTCGGCGTCGCCGACGCGATCGCCGCCCACGTCGCCGCCAGCAAGCCGGCCGACATCGAGGCGCTGCTCGCCTCCGAGATCAACGCGGGCCAGACCGTCCAGGCGTTCGTGGACGAGGCCAACGCCACTCTCGGTGAGAAGATCGTCCTGGACCGCTTCGCGCAGTTCACCGACGGCTTCGTCGCCTCCTACCTGCACCGCACCAGCCCGGACCTGCCCCCGCAGGTCGGCGTGCTGGTCGAGCTGGACAAGCCCAACGCCGAGGTCGCCAAGGACGTCGCGCAGCACATCGCCGCCTTCGCCCCGACCTTCCTGTCCCGCGCGGAGATCCCCGCCGACGTGCTGGAGAACGAGCGCCGCGTCGCCGAGGCCACCGCGCGCGAGGAGGGCAAGCCGGAGGCCGCGCTCGCCCGCATCGTCGAGGGCCGCGTCACCGGTTACGTCAAGGAGAACGCGGTCCTGGAGCAGTCCTTCGCCAAGGACAGCAAGAAGACCGTGCAGAAGGTCCTGGACGAGGCCGGCGTCACGCTGAAGCGCTTCGCCCGCTTCCGCGTCGGTGTCTGAGACCCGACCCCCGTCGAGTCCCAGGACAACGACAGACCGACGGCCCCTATAGGGTCGTAGCAGTCGGCCGCCGATCCTGCCGACCGCAGTTGTGACGAGGAGGCCATTGCCGTACAGGGAACGATCACGGACCCGAGCGGCAATGGCCTTCTTCGTACGTGCACGAGGAGAACCCCATGGAAGACAGCACCCACCGCCGGTACCTGCTCAAACTGTCCGGTGAGGCCTTCGCCGGAGGAGGGGGACTGGGCGTCGACCCCGACGTCGTGCACACCATGGCCCGGGAGATCGCCGCGGTCGTCCGGGAGGGCTACGAGATCGCCATCGTCATCGGCGGCGGCAACTTCTTCCGCGGCGCCGAGCTGCAGCAGCGCGGCATGGACCGTGCGCGCAGCGACTACATGGGCATGCTCGGCACCGTCATGAACTGCCTCGCCCTCCAGGACTTCCTGGAGAAGGAAGGCATCGAGACCCGGGTGCAGACCGCCATCACCATGGGACAGGTCGCCGAGCCCTACATCCCGCTGCGCGCCGTACGCCACCTGGAGAAGGGCCGCGTCGTCATCTTCGGCGCGGGCATGGGCATGCCGTACTTCTCCACCGACACCACCGCTGCGCAGCGAGCCCTGGAGATCCACGCGCAGGCGCTGCTGATGGGCAAGAACGGGGTCGACGGGGTGTACGACTCCGACCCCCGCAAGAACCCGGACGCGGTCATGTTCGACGCCCTGGAGTACGGCGACGTCCTCGCGCGCGACCTGCGCGTGGCGGATCTGACGGCGATCACGCTGTGCCAGGACAACAAGCTTCCGATCCTCGTCTTCGAGCTGCTCGCGGAGGGCAACATCGCGCGGGCCGTGAAGGGTGAGAAGATCGGCACGCTCGTCAACGAGCAGGGCTCTCGCGGCTGAGCGAGAGCCGTGACGGCTCGTTACGGGGATGGACAACACGCTGCCGGTCGGACACCGTGCAGGTAAAGACGCGCGCAGGGGCGAGACCCCGCCTTCTGAAAACGGAGCACATGGTGATTGAAGAAACCCTCCTTGAGGCAGAGGAGAAGTTTGAGAAGGCCGTCGTGGTCGCCAAGGATGACTTCGCCGCGATCCGCACCGGCCGTGCCCACCCGGCGATGTTCAACAAGATCGTCGCCGACTACTACGGCGCCCTGACCCCGATCAACCAGCTGGCCTCGTTCGCGGTCCCCGAGCCCCGGATGGCCGTCATCACGCCATTCGACAGCTCCGCGCTGCGCAACATCGAGCAGGCGATCCGCGACTCCGACCTCGGCGTCAACCCGAGCAACGACGGCCGCATCATCCGGGTGGTCTTCCCGCAGCTGACGGAGGAGCGCCGCCGGGACTACATCAAGGTCGCCCGCACCAAGGCCGAGGACGCCAAGATCTCCATCCGCAGCGTGCGCAGGAAGGCCAAGGAGACCCTCGACAAGCTCGTCAAGGACGGCGAGAGCGGTGAGGACGAGGTGCGCCGCGCCGAGAAGGAGCTCGACGACACCACGTCGAAGTACGTTCACCAGGTGGATGAGCTGCTCAAGCACAAGGAAGCCGAGCTGCTCGAAGTCTGATCATCTGCTGTACTCATCTCACGCCCTCTCCTGACGGCCGGAACGAAAACGCGAGGCGAATCTCCGTGAACGACTCTTCCTGGGGAGCTTCGCCACGCGCCGGCTCCTGGGGAGGCGAGAACGAAGGGGCTGCTCGGCTGAGCGGCCCCTTGTTCCGCGACGAGGCCCCCCAGCCCGGGCCCGCCCCCGCCGAGCGCCCCGAGCCGGGGGACGGCGGGCAAGGCCCTGCCAAGAAGAACGCGGGCCGGAACCTGCGGGCGGCGATAGGAGTCGGGGTCGGCCTCGGCGCGGTGATCATCGCCTCGCTCTTCGTCGTCAAGGAGGTCTTCGTCGGCGTCGTGGCCGTGGCCGTCGTCGTCGGCCTCTGGGAGCTCACCTCACGGCTCTCCGAGCGCAAGGAGATCCACGCCCCCATCATCCCGCTCGCCGTCGGCGGCGCCGCCATGGTCATCGCCGGATACGCGCGCGGCGCCGAGGGCGCCTGGGTGGCGATGGCCCTCACCTCGCTGGCGATCCTGGTGTGGCGGATGACCGACCCGCCCGAGAACTACCTGCGGGACGTCACCGCGGGCGTCTTCGCCGCCTTCTACGTGCCCTTCCTGGCCACCTTCGTCTCGATGATGCTGGCCGCCGACGACGGGGCCTGGCGGGTCTTCGTCTTCCTCGTCCTCACGGTGATCAGCGACACCGGCGCGTACGCGGTCGGCTGGCGCTTCGGCACCCACAAGCTCGCCCCGCGCATCAGCCCCGGCAAGACCCGCGAGGGACTGGTCGGCGCGGTGACCTTCGCCATGACGGCGGGTGCCCTGCTGATGCACTTCCTCATCGACGACGGCCAGTGGTGGCAGGGCCTGCTGCTGGGCCTCGCGGTGGCCACCAGCGCGACGCTGGGCGACCTCGGCGAGTCCATGATCAAGCGCGACCTCGGCATCAAGGACATGGGCAAGGTGCTGCCGGGCCACGGCGGCATCATGGACCGCCTCGACTCCCTGCTGCCAACGGCGCCGGTGGTGTGGCTGCTGCTGGTGGTCTTCGTGGGAGCCGGCTGAACACCGGCCGCCGGGGCCGGTTCAGGGCCGGGCCGAGGGCTTTGCGCGCTGTGGGAGACTGGTAGGCGTTATGCCTAAGCCCGGAGAACTCACTTTCGTCACGCCGCGCGGTGCCAAGAAGCCCCCGCGGCACCTCGCCGACCTCACTCCCGCGGAGCGCAAGGAGGCGGTCGCCGAGCTCGGCGAGAAGCCGTTCCGCGCGAAGCAGCTCTCGCAGCACTATTTCGGGCGGTACGCGGACGACCCCGCGGCCTGGACCGACATCCCGGCGGCCTCGCGCGACAAGCTCGCGAGCGACCTCATGCCCGAGCTGATGTCGGTCGTCCGGCACATCTCGTGCGACGACGACACGACCCGCAAGACGCTGTGGCGGCTCTTCGACGGCACGCTCGTCGAATCCGTGCTGATGCGCTATCCGGACCGGGTCACCATGTGCATCAGCTCGCAGGCCGGCTGCGGCATGAACTGCCCGTTCTGCGCGACCGGCCAGGCGGGCCTGGACCGCAACCTGTCGACGGCCGAGATCGTGCACCAGATCGTGGCCGCCATGCGCGCGCTGCGCGACGGCGAGATCCCCGGTGGACCGGCCCGGCTGAGCAACATCGTCTTCATGGGCATGGGCGAGCCGCTCGCCAACTACAACCGCGTCGTGGGCTCCATCCGCCGCCTCACCGACCCAGAGCCGGACGGCCTGGGACTGTCGCAGCGCGGCATCACGGTCTCCACGGTCGGCCTGGTCCCGGCGATGCTGCGCTTCGCCGACGAGGGCTTCAAGTGCCGTCTCGCGGTTTCGCTGCATGCGCCCGACGACGAACTGCGCGACACCCTCGTGCCGGTCAACACCCGCTGGAAGGTACGGGAGGTGCTGGACGCCGCCTGGCACTACGCGGACGTATCGGGCCGCCGTATCTCCATCGAGTACGCGCTGATCAAGGACATCAACGACCAGGCCTGGCGCGCCGATCTGCTCGGCAAGCTCCTCAAGGGCCACCGGGTGCACGTCAACCTGATTCCGCTCAACCCGACGCCCGGGTCGAAGTGGACGGCGTCGCGCCCGGAGGACGAGCGGGCGTTCGTGGCGGCCCTGGAGTCGCACGGGGTGCCGGTGACGGTGCGGGACACCCGCGGCCAGGAGATCGACGGGGCCTGCGGACAGCTGGCGGCTTCCGAGCGCTGACCTGCGCTGCTACAGTGCGCAGGCGTAAATCACACAACAGAACATTCCGACAGGGGAGCGCGCGAAGCGCTGAGAGTGCGGCCACGGGCCGCTGACCCTCGAACCTGATCCGGGTAATGCCGGCGAAGGGAGTCACCATCATGAGCAGCAATCGCTGGCGGACCGTCGACATCGTGGTCACCGCCGTTCTCGGCGCCGCGTTCGGCGTCATCTTCTGGGCCTGGAACACCTTGTGGGAAGGCGCGGCCAACGCCATCCCCCTGCCCGGCCGGGCCGTCCTGTACGGCGTCTGGCTGGTGCCGGCGGTCCTCGGCCCGCTGGTGATCCGCAAGCCGGGCGCCGGCATCTTCTGCGAGGTCGTCGCCGCCACCGTCGCGACCTTCTTCGGCTCCCCGTGGGGCCTGGTCACACTGCTCTACGGAGTGCTGCAGGGCCTTGCCGGGGAGTTCGGCTTCGCTCTGTCCGCGTACCGCAGCTGGCGCTGGCCCACCGCGCTGGCGGGCGGGGTGCTGGCCGGCGCGGCGGCGGCGCTGCTGGACATCGTGCTCTACTACCCGACGACCGGCACCGGCTGGAAGACCGCGTATGCGGCGCTGGTCATCGCCAGTTCGGCCGTGATCGCCGGGCTCGGCAGCCTCGCGCTGACCAAGTCCCTCGCCCAGACCGGAGCGCTCGACCCGTTCCCGTCCGGGCGGGAGCGCGTCGCGGTCTGAGGGCTGAGATTCTCGGGTTCTGAGGCTCGTATGACAGTCGTACGCCTCCGGGGCTTCGGCCACCGGCACGCCGGGCGGCGCCGATGGGCGCTGCGCGGCGTCGACCTCGACATCGCGCACGGCGAGCGGGTCGCGCTGCTCGGCTCTTCCGGGGCGGGCAAGTCCACGCTGCTCGCCGCGCTCGCGGGGCTGCTGCCGCCGGAGTCGGGCGAGCGGGAGGGCACCGTCGAGGTCCGGGATCGCACGGGCATCGTCTTCCAGGATCCGCAGTCCCAGCTCGTCATGGCCCGGACCGGCGACGACGTGGCCTTCGGACTGGAGAACACCGGCACCGCGGCCGAGCGCATCTGGCCGCTCGTCGACGACGCGCTGCGCAGAGTCGGTTTCCCGTACGGCCGGGACCGGCCGGTCGCCGCGCTCTCCGGCGGCGAGCAGCAGCGGCTCGCGCTCGCGGGGGCGCTGGTGTCCCGCCCCGGACTGCTGCTGCTCGACGAGCCCACCGCCAACCTCGACCCGGACGGCGCCCGGCTGGTGCGCGGCGCCCTGGCCGGGCTCGACGGCACCACGATGGTCATCGTCGAGCACCGGGTCGCCGAGCTGGTGCCGTTGCTGGACCGGGTGATCGTGCTGGAACCCGGCGGCGGCATCCGTGCCGACGGACCGCCCGGGCGGATCTTCACCGAGTACGGCGACGAACTGGCCGCCGACGGTGTGTGGGTCCCTGGCCGCCCGCCCGAACTGCGCATGCCGCGTACCGCCCCCGGCGAAGCGCTGCTGCGCAAGGGCGATATCGAGATCCGCGCCGCCGAGGCCCTGGCCGTCACCGGGCCCAACGGCGCGGGCAAGACCACCCTCGCCCTCCAGCTGGGCGGCCTGCGCAAGCCGGTCGGCAGCCCGGTCACCGCCACCGCCGCCCTCGCGGGCACCGACAGCGCCAAGCCGCCGCACAAGTGGCGGGCCCGCGCCCTGGCCGGGCGCATCGGCTCGGTGTTCCAGAACCCCGCCCACCAGTTCGTGACGGCGCGAGTACGGGACGAACTCGCCCTGGGCGCGGCGGATCCGGCGCGCGTGGACGAACTTCTCGTACGGCTGCGCCTGGACGCGCTCGCCGAAGCCAACCCGCACACCCTCTCCGGGGGCGAGCAGCGCCGGCTCAGCGTGGCCACCGCCCTGGCCGCCGCGCCCCGGCTGCTGATCCTCGACGAACCGACCTTCGGCCAGGACCGACGTACGTGGACCGAACTTGTCGCCCTGCTGGCAGGGTTGCGCGACGACGGGCACGGCATCGTCGCCGTCACCCACGACCCGGACTTCACCACCGCGATCGGCGCCCGCGAACTACCGCTGGCCACCCGCCCCTTGGAGGCGGTCCAGTGAACCTGGCCGCCCGCAATCCGGCCGCGAAACTGGCAGCGGCGGCCGTCCTCACCTTCGCCCTGGTGGTCAGCCTGGACCCGGTCGCCCCCGCCGTGGCGCTCGCCGCCGAACTGGCGGTCGTCCCGCTCTTCGGCATCCGCTACGGGGCGCTGGCGCGCCGGGCCTGGCCGCTGGCGGTGAGCGTGCTCGGGGCGGTGCTGACCCTGTTCCTGTTCGCGCAGGACCGCGAGCACATCGCCATGTCCGCACTCGCCCTGGCGCTGCGGCTGTTCGCGGTCGCCCTGCCCGGGATCATCGCCTTCGCGACCACCGACCCCACCGACCTGGCCGACGCGCTCATCCAGAACGCCCGCCTCCCCGCACGCTTCGCCATCGGCACGCTGGCCGCCTGGCGGCTCGTCCCGCTCCTGGGCGAGGAATGGCGGCTGATCACCCTCGCGCGCCGCGCCCGTGGCGTCGATCCGGGCCGCAACCCGGTGGCCCGGCTGCGGCTGTTCGCCTCCGCCGCCTTCACGTTGCTGGTCGGCGCGATCCGGCGCGGCACACGGCTCGCCGCGGCGATGGACGCACGGGGCTTCGACTCCGGCGCGGTGCGCACGTCGGCCCGGCGCCAGTACTTCCGCCGCGCCGATGCCGCGCTCGTCGCCGGTGCGGCGCTGGTCGCGGCCGTGGCACTGGCGGCCAGCGTCGCCTCCGGGGCGTTCCACCCGCTGTTCGCGTGACGGACCCGTAAGGGCCTCACCCCGTCAGGAGCCCAGCCGCAGCCCGGCCAGCTCCGCCACCGCCCACGTCGCCGGCACGGCCGCCGCGAGCACGACCCCCGTACGCAGGGCCGCCGCACCCCGCAGCAGCGAGGCCGGGGCGCCGAGCCCGGTGAGGGCGGCGGTCGCGGGCAGCCGGGCCTGGCGGGCCTCGGCCATGGCGGTCAGTGCGGCGGCGAGGGCGGCCAGGAGGACCAGCGCGATGCCCAGCGCGGTGAGCGGCCCGGCGGGGCGTACGCGGGCGACGGCCCCGGTGGCGTAGAGCGCGGAGGCGACGGCGCACAGCACCCCCAGCGGGCGGCCGACGCGCGGGGCGTCCTCCTGCAGGGCTCGTCCGGCGATCAGCCGCAGCGCGCCGGGGCGGCAGGCCGCGAGCAGCCGGCCGCAGGCGTGGACGAGCCCGGGCCCGGCCAGCACCAGCCCGGCGGCGGTCAGCGCCCAGCCGCACAGCACGGCGGGCGCGACGCGGCCGAGCCCGCCGGGAAGCGGCACCCCGGACCCGGAACCGGCGGAGAACTCCACCGCCACGCCGATCGCGATCAGCGCCGCTCCCCACGGCAGCCCGCCCGGGGCCTTCGCGGGACGCGGCAGCCGCAGACTCAGCGCCGCCGCGCCGGCGGCCGCCACCGGCAGCAGGACCAGCAGCGTCAGTGCCCCCGCCAGCGGCACCGGCCGCTGAAAGGCCGTCAGGGCGGCCGCGCTGCCCAGCGCGCAGCTCAGGGCCGTCGTCGCCGCGCCCAGGGTCCGTACTCTCCCCAGGGCGAGCGGCTGACCGGCGGACAGGCGGCAGCTCGGCTCCGTACGCGCCACCAGCGCCGCGAGATATGCGGTGAGCGCGAAGGGGACCGCGCACCACGCCAGCCGCAGCGCCGAGCCGTCGGCGTGTCCGGGGTGCAGGGCCGCATGCGCAAGCGCGGCCAGCAGAAGGAAGCCGGTGCCCGCGGCGGTCACGGTGACCACGGCGCGGCGCAACAGCACCGTGGGCCGTGAGCCCCGCGCTACACGGAGGCTGAGCACGGCGCGGCGCCTTCCCGGTTCTCCTGCTGCGGCAGGTCGGACACCAAGCGCCCGTCGGCGAGCATGACGACCCGGTCGGCCTGCTCCACCACCTCCGGGTCGCCGCTGGCCAGCACCACCGTGATGCCGTGCGAGCGCGCGGCGCTGACCAGCATGCGCAGCACTTGCGCGCGGTCCGCGCGGTGCAGCGGCGCCGTCGGCTCGTCGGCGAACACCACCTCGGGCCGGTTCGCCAGTGCCCGCGCGATCGCCACCCGCTGGCGCTCCGCCTGCAGCAACTGCGCCGGCCGCTTGCGCGCGAGCGCGCCGATGTCGAGGCGCTCCAGCCACTCCTGGGCGGTGTCCTTCGCCTTGCGGTGCGCGGTGCCGCGCAGAAGCAGCGGCAGCGCCGTGTTCTCGCGCACCGTCAGCTCCGGGAGCAGTTGCGCGCTCGCCCCGATCCACCCGAAGCGCTCGCGGCGCAGCCGCTCGCGGGCGGCCCGGCGCAGGGTGTGGACCGGGGCGCTGTTGAACCACACCTCGCCCTGCTCCGGCAGCAGGTCTCCGGCCAGGCAGCGCAGCAGCGTGCTCTTGCCCCCGCCGTGCGGGCCGAGAACGCCCAGGATCTCCCCCTCGCGCACGCCGATCGACACGCCGAGGAGCGCAGGTGAGCCGTTGTACGTGTGCCGCAGGGCGCGGGCCCACAGCACGTCGTTGTCCGGTGGGGCCACGGCCGCGATGTTCACTTTTGCCACACCGGGTGAACGACGCGGACGGGGCCCGGGGCACGCAATACGCGCCTCGGGCCCCGTTTCCCC
>Ga0307517_10013059_pt1 | contig 11322 bp, 10 predicted proteins | sample 23_EM_MG_FD_194515 | JGI IMG/M metagenome (GOLD analysis project Ga0307517, IMG submission 194515) | Populus trichocarpa ectomycorrhiza microbial communities from riparian zone in the Pacific Northwest, United States - 23_EM | ecosystem: Host-associated > Plants > Roots > Unclassified | place... | reverse complement strand
ACTTGCAAGGAACTCCTGTCTGAATAAGCATAAATATGGGTGGGCTTTGATAAGTACTTCATTTGACTCACCACCATGTACCATTGCTGGATGTCATTGAGGGCATAAACACCAATGTCAAGTTTCCCCAGGAGGCTGAGGGCCTCAATCCAAGACAGAAAACAGGTTGTAAAAAACCTATCAATTGCCTCATGCACTTTGTGAACACCAGAGTTGCTGCTGGAGCTCCTGGCAAGGTGACTTGCCCAGAAGCAACAGGCATACTTCAATGTACCCCCAATGTAGGTAGTCCTCCGTGTGGGAAGATCTCCAACCTCTCTGAGAAGGGCATATTCATCCAATTGGCAGATATTTCTCTTCAGCCCCTCCTTCATTACCTGGAGACATGAAAGCAGGATTTCCCTGTGATGAATTGGGGGATCTATTGAGAACTTTGGGTCTGTACACCGTCTCGAGTCCATGAGGAAGTCAGGGAAGGATTTATGGAAGATGTGGACCGGGTCATCCATGCCATCCGGTATGAGGAGGAGAGAGTGGAGGGTGCGTAGAGTGCTGTATATCCTGGATGGTGTGCCGCAGTTCCTGAGGAGGCCCGAGAGAGAGTTGATCGAGAGCGGGTGGAAGACGAGTAGCACTCCCCCAACCACCAACCTGAAATGCGAACAAAAGTCTTCATCTCCATTACGGAGAGCTTGCTCTAAGACTTGGGTGTAGAGGAAATCAATCCCTGACTTCCCTTCGTGAGAAGTGTCTTGCGGAAGCGAGGCGATGAGAGCCAGCCTCTCGTCGGGTGGGTGGTACTGGGATCCAACGAACTTGATGACCGTGGAAGCGTAGATGAAAAGCCCACCCGCCTTCTTGCAGAGTGCGTCAATATCCTGCGGACCTGGCCAATCCTTCACGAGATCGCAGTTGCTCCGATTCTTGGCGATGTCTGCTAACCGAGTCTTCAAGAAGAGTTTGATATCGCTATCCACTGAAGACCGTTCGACCTCGTGGAGTTTCAGCACATCCGTGTGGGGCCGGAGCAGTTCCAAACGGAATCCAGACCGAATCCGAGGTTCTGGTCTACCGGTGATGAAGAACTTGATGAAGGGGATCTTGTCCACGTAGCGGGAAAGCACAGAGAGAAGCGCTGATGCCGGTTCCTCGTCTTGACACTCGTCCAGGGCGTCGATGATGATGAGAGTCCGAGTTTGCGTCGCCTGGAACGGCCCGACAATGAGCTTCTCCATTTGAGAACAGAGTGTCTCCCGTCCGACGTCAGGGCTCGCCCTCAAGATCGGAAGCAACTCCTGTCGAAACCGTGGGTGTCGGTGAGCGAGTTGGAAGGCGAGGGTAGGGAAGATCGTTCGAAGGTTGCTCCTGTCATCAAAGTTTCTGGAACAGAAGAAGCTCGCCCCGAGCTTCCCGTCCGCAAAGGTAATCTCCGCAAATGTCTGGGCGATGGTTGACTTCCCGGTCCCGGCGAGGCCGTTGAGCCAGATCACGCGCTTATCTTGCTCATCGTCCAACCAGCCTCCGAGCTGGAAGAGGACATCTCTCCTGGTCCCCTTCATGCATCCCTGCCTGTCCCCACAGAGATGTCCGGCGTCGGTGACGTGACGCATGCGGTCGAGAAGGGTAAGGTCCGCCCCCTCCTGTTTTCCGGTTACTATACGTGGACAAGCAATCAGGGTATAGGACGTACAATGAGCCGACAAGTTTTATCGTAAATATCTTGTTGTAAAGACGTCTGACGCAGAGGTTAGGAGAGGTGGGAGGAAGTGCAATGATGACAAACCTGATACTCCATCATGGCATCACGGATATCCTCGACCATACCGTCGAGCTTATTGACATCTTCGGCACTATTCAGGAACCGTGTGACCTTGCCTCGTTGCGCCAACGGGATGAGGTTTTGAAGAATATTATCCAGCTTCCTATTAAGCCATACACGTCAGACTGACCACCGGCCCCGGAGAGTATGGGGCTACCGTTTGAGAGTCTTTCTCCTCTCTGTCTCCTTAACCTCATCCTCGGGAACGGGAGCACTCAGCGATTGTGCCAGCCCTTCAATTCTGGGGATCAACAACTCTATGGATAGGCGACATGCCACCATTTTCTGGAACGACTGTAAGCATCTCGGATCGGATGATGCACGGGAAGCGAACCATACCTCGCAGTGGTTTAGAATGACCGAGAGGCCTCCTGCAACAGACTTGAGAGGGGGAAAGACGTCCGAAGATTCTTTCACCATATTAATGGCTAGCTTGGTGGTAGCATGTGCGGTGGATTTCCAGTCGGATTTATTTTCGGGTACTGCTCTTGATTCAACGGTGCGGCCTGGAGATTCGGGGAGGCCACTTCGGTCTCTTCCGGGGACGGATAGAACTAGATCGGAAACGGTGTGAGGGTCTGTGTTGCACGGCAAGTGATGTCAGAAGGATCACCCAGGATAGGGTCGTCTGCCTACCGTTTAACTCCTGATCACGGGGGACCAAGGGACTGGAGGTTGACAATGTAGAGGCACCAATCCCAAGGTCTGGGGTTGATTCCGTAGGACGTGGCACAGCCAGGTCAACTCCACTTTGGCCTTCGACGGAGCCAATCTCGCTCCTGGCTTTGCTTCGCTCTCGACGATGCTTTTTCGGTATATGGAGGAACTTTCGCCACTTCATAACGTTGCTGGGTCGGTGTAGACCGGTGTAGAAGGTTGTAGATGGTGGAGTGATAACAGATGGATAGCCTCGTGACACTAAGCGCGGACACCGCGACCAGCCCGGGTAACCGTCCGGCTTTGGATTCCCCTTCCAGTGGCGTGGAGTGACTCTGCTTTGTCCAAGTTCTCCTGCGCCGGTGTCCGTAGTACACCCAATACTAACGCCTCGCCGGTCCGTACTCTCGGTGTACAACGCCTCCAAATTGTCCTACTCTTCGACCGGGCACATCTGTCCCAACCGCGTCGGCCCGTGATGGTGTCGGCAGTCTCCCCTTGGGGGTATTTTCTTCTCTTGTTTTCTTGCCAGCGCTGACCGTGACTCCCCCGTATCGTGTAGTCCCTCCATCTCACTCAGGCAGCTAGTACTTTCATCCTCGACAAGTCGTTCCGACCCGTCCGTTTACCTGAAGTGCCAAGTCACTTAAACACAACGGTCGGGAATGGGCGAATCGACCTGGACAACTCCTTTCCTATCACCATCGTTCCCCTCTTGGCTGTGTCCGTGTCCCGTGATGTCCCCAGCCTCTTGTGGGTGCGAACTCTGGCCAGCTTAGCTTTCCTCGCCATCGACTCTCCCTTCTCGTTAATTTTCGCTCTCAAGTTCTCCCTTTTGCTCATGATCGCCTTCCGCGGGTCGACCTTTCGCCTTTTTAAACGGTCTTGATAAGGAACCCCAGAGACCCATGTTAGTGTTGGGCCGGAGCAGATTCTGGGTGGTGGTCGAGGGCTGGATCCGCGGTTTTCGCTCAGTCGCCCAGCACCAAGCGTGTTGTCCTACTGGGGTTCTGCTTCCACCCATGAGAACGATTGGATATCATCCCAACTACCCCGCCTGCGTTTACGCGCGGGCATCCATCGTGACTGGCCTGTACAGGTCATATTGACGTTCACTTCTGTCCAAACACCCCCTCCACCGGTTACTCTCCACCAGTATGCCATATGACCTTGGATTTTCCACAGAGTACCCCGGTGTGCACCTACGCCAACGCCATCGATTTCACCCACCCAACCACATACACTGTGGACACGACTGTCGTCGGCACTAACGGTCTCCAACCCCAGTGGTCCACCACGTAATGATCAAAGAGATGTTGGCATGTAAAATCCAAATCCCCAGAGAACACGGCGAACGTTCCGTGACACCATCCCCGAGAGATTCGGATCCCAACTCCGGCGGCGTGCGATGAGGGAAGCGGCCACAAGCGCGCGTCCGACTGCCGCGTCCCCTCGCGTTCGCAATGCATATCCTCCGGTCCACTCAAGCTACGGGAGTGGATAGAAGGAAGACGTGCTCGCGTTCCGTCTTGATGGGGTTCAGGTCTCGGTTTCGTCGCCCTCTCGTCTCAGTTTCGATCTCACTTGCTGACTCTGTTTCCTTTCCCCCGATAGGTAGTGCATTCTGCCGACGACTTGGTCCTCGTGTCTTCGAAGTCCTCGCATTTGGGTCATCCCTTCACCTACCAGTTACTAGTCCGCACAGTGATATATGGCTCAGATAAATAGATTGGGAAAGTCGTAGCTCGCTCACAAACGATATGGATTGTTGTAGGATTATCGGCCAAGATTAAGCTGCTGGAACACCGGGGACTGAGGGAGACCGTGGAGGGGGTGAGGTCTAGGATCGGCTTCACGTTCCATCATCAATCATCGCTTACATATATCGTTGGTCAGATTTCCTACGACCGCTCATCCCTGTCTGCCCACGGTCGTTGATCTGGCAGCGAGAGGCAGCTGCATCGTTCCGTTCTTAATCGTCCATTGATCACGAGCCCTCGATGCTTCACCTCATTCAACTGGGAGCCACGCGACGTACACAGGGGACAGTAACGGTAACAATTATCGCAGAAAAGGTCTTGTGCCGCGAGGTCCCCGGACACATTCCAAAGGAAAGTGAGTACCGTAGCCATACCTCACTCTGGTCCAAGAGAACAAGGACGTGATCAGATAGGTGACAGTGCATATTGATCTCGCTGTTCTTGCCGGTGAGATCAGCCACGACGAACTTGAGGGCGATTTATCGGCTGTATCGTGAGTGGTTAGAGCCCGTTGTGATGAACAGCCCCGAAACGATAGACTGAAATTCATGACAACGATAGTCCATGTCTGAGCGGTTGAATGGGGATCGCGTGCGAACCAAACAGTGGAATAACCACCGAATCCAAGCCCGCGAATCACCCTGTACCTCTGGTAGTAGACATCCCCGAGATGTACGGGATGGTATCCTCCAGGCCGGTATCTATGCGGACCCTCCACATCCGGACCAGCGAAGTAAAAGTCCCAGGGTAAGAGGAGACTCTAGGATGGTATGCATGCCGGCGTAAAGGGAAGGGGTGGGTGAAGAGGAATGTTCGAGGGTCTCGTCAAGAGATAGTTGGGACGTGCCCGGGACTGTCGTGCACTACGAGTGCCAGCAGATACGAGAACCTGAGGGAGTCCGGGGGTGTGAGAAAGAGTTGTAGTTTTTTTTTTTGGCTCGTACCTACCAACTGGTATTAGGGCGAGAATCCAAAGTTGCGCCCTTTTTGCCTCTGATGTGATATCGAAGTGCAATGAGTGAAGTACGAGGATCACTTCGATCATGATCGTGTCAATGGCTAACGTTCCGTCGAGTCCGAAATGTTGCCAACCCCTACCAGCAGCCCTATCTGCTACTACCACTTCAACGCATTGAATAGGTCTGGATAGAACGCTCAATATTACAAAATGTACACCCTACCGAACTACGGAGTCAAACAAACGTCCCGATACAATCTTCAAGCTAAAAACGTCCATCTGACGAGGGGTTTGACCGGACCTCCGCTGGGCGGGAACCGAAGAAATTCCCGGGACGTTTATGTCCAGGGTCTTAGGGACTTTTGTTCCTCAAACCTTGATTTTTCGGTGCGAATACGTTGTACTCGTGTGGCCCTGCACAGGCCCTCGTGCTGTGTCATGATCCTCCTCTCGCAGTACCAAACGCGAACGAAGATGCTCTTTAGAGTTGTTCACTCTTCTACCGCATCCACAGAGGTTCGGCAGATGACCGTTATGTCCACTATAACCCTTATCGAGTCAGGCTTCTATCTTTATTCGACCACCCTGCTCTCATTTACGACTTCGTCAGCGGCTTCAATGTATTACTCAGCTATTTCCGGCCTCGAGTGTAATTACGCTCGCATGTCCGTTCAAATGTGGCTGCGACAGACCTTGGTTTGTGATCCCACAACTGTTGGAGTCTCGGGCTTTGCCGCCTATCGGTCCTAGGCCTAATTAAATATGAGGGGAATTACTAAAGAAATCAAAGTACACAATATATACGCCTATACCACACGTTCAGCGCCAACCTTCAACAATCGCCTTTTTCGTCGAGCTTAGGAACGGGCGAGAGAGGGATCTCGCCATCTAGGATGGGCTCTTCCTCAAGCGCATAAGGGTCATAACGATTGAACTGCATGCTGAGGTCACTCTGCTGAACAGTGGACGCTCCGAGACTCCACTCTGTAGAACCCGTGGAGAGGCTGGCTTTCTTCAGGGAGATCATCAGCCGTGTGATCATGACTGGGAGATACCTGATTGAGCGGGGCGAAAGCGGAGGCCCAGATCGAGTCGTTAGTAAAATAAAGCAGGAAGCATCGAACCGACGTCACTTACACAACATTTCCGCTGCATCGGTGCATCGGTGGTTTGTCGTCAGTTGTCGCAGAGGAAATGCAGGACATCACCTCGACTTACGTTGCAGGAGTTAATTGGATGGAGGGCTAAAACAATTTCGGAGGATCAGGTCTCAACTTCTGTAAACGGTCATTAAAGCCAAGACTCACACTTGCGAGAAGGAGTGTCATCGCGAGAACGAGGTGAGAGGTGAAGACCAGGAAGAAGTACTTCGTCGCGTCCCTGACAAGAGTATCCATAATGCTCGAGAACCCCAGTCCGCGCAGTTTTGATTTAAACGCGAAGAACACGACCACTGCGAATGCGATAGAGTCTTCCAGTGAAAGAAGAGAGAGATCAAAATCTCACCCAAATAAAAGGAGAGATGACTTTTTCCTTACCGTAGCCGAGTGAGATGCTTGTGTATGCCACTTCCGCGGACCTATGTCGTTCAAAGACGCATGTTTGGAAAGCGCCGTATGGGATCCCCGTCGAAAGAGTCTGGGCTGAAGAAGTTTAAAGAGTTCAGGCAACCATGATCGCATGTTGGTTCTAGGCTCCTACCAGGATGAATCGCCATTAAACACGTTAAATAAACTCCAAGCGCCAGTTGGGACAAACTGATCACGATGAAGCACGAGGTGACGACTGCGTTTTTCGCCGCCATCGCATGAATCCTGTATGTGTTTGGTGTTTGTAACAAGCGTCTCATGCGGGGGTCGTCGCGCTTACCTGAGGGTTAAGACCGTCTGGGCAAGTAAAGTGCAGATGACGAAGGAAAACATCGACACGAAGGATGTCTTGTTGCACCTGTTGATTCATCAATCGTAAGATGGGGGAGATATTCTTTGGGAGATATGATCGTACACCTGCAATATGGTGTTTAGTTGTGGTAGGTAGAACAGCCGGCGGAACCGGATGACATACCTCCTGTGTAAGGTTAGGCTGGGTAGAAACTACAACGGGTGATCAGCTTCTCCAGTCCCACACCCGAGCGGAACCGTGCATGTAACACTGACCAGCCAACATCCATATTAAGAAGGCCAGTGGGAAATACCTGTTCTATGAATACGGTGAGATGAGGGCGAGTACGTAAAGGAAAATGAATGGTTAAACATACCATCAAGAAAAGATAGAATGCTATATGGTCGTTAGAACGCCATCAAACTGTCACGTGTGTTTGCATACTCCAAGTCCTGCTTGATGTCCAGGCGTAGTTGATCTACGTTGATAAGGGTTCAGCGGCCCAACACGGGCGGATGAGATCCGTTCTCACCTCGTCCGGTAACAACAAGATGTACTCGTAGAGCAGAACTGTGATCATTGCCACGGCATAATACTGTGTCGTCGTCAGCACCTCGGTACGCATGCTCTTTCCTCATAAAACTGCGTACCTTGAACGCGGAGCTGAGGGCCCAACGGGAGTTGGATCCGAGATTAGCTTCGACTATCCAGATGAAGAGGAAGAGACAAGGTAAGCTTGAGCTTACATGTCATTTCCGAGTTGGATGAGATCCTCCAGCGAAGAAGACATGAGATGGCCCGGGTTGATGGGGGGCGGGGGAAGAGGATTGGCACGAAGCACGGCGAATCGCCCACTCCCGTTTAAAAGAGCCCTGAGCATGGGAGACTCCCTCCATGAGGCCTTGAGACCCGGGAGCGCTGCCTCCAAAACCAAGCAGGGATTGATTGTGATTGGACACGCTCTAGCTCTCGATTGCAGGGTTTGTGTGGGGAGCGGTCCCGGATTGATCGGATCTCTCCAATCCGATGCACCCCACCCCCACTGCGTCATCCGCAACGTACAGCGCGACTTTCGAAGCGAACTCGCTCTGGAGAGGGGGCAGACCACGGTTCCCAATTTCTTTGGGACCCCTGGCCCGCACCGGTGATCATGGGGGTCTCAATTGAGGCAGTGACCCGAGAGGATCGATCGTTGATGGTGCCTCCCAACACATTGTTTGGAGGGAAACAAGTACATATGCGTGTGGACGTGCAGTTGATGACACGTTGTTCAATACACCGGGGATTGCATGCGTTCAGGGGGGGCAGGACGTTGTTGGAACGACTGAACGTTCGGGGTTCGGAAATAGCTCGTCTCTCCGTTCCGCGTGGGGTGTGCGATCGCGGGCGGTAGATTGTAATTCAGCCCGGTCTGCTGCGGCGACCGCTGTCCCAGCTGACCAAGCTTGGGCGCCCTGACTTTGATATTCATATTATTACGTAGAGCCATTGCCAGATAAGATGAGAGTGGGGAGCTAATCTTCCTGTAAAAACGCCATTGGTATGCAGCTTCAAGCGGCCAGGACCGTTAGTAGGTGATCAAGTCGCTCGGGTTGGAATTACGTCGCCACTGCTCCAGATACGCACTAAAGTATTGAATTCGAAAGTGTTGTGAGGACCAGGGTCACCCAAACGGTTGACTGCGGTAACGCTGTTCTGTTTCTTGTCATTTCCGAACCTTCCCTGGATAGACCGAGACCGCAGATCTGCAAGTGGGGAGTTGTATGCTATCCGTCACTGTCGGGAAAAGCATGGACCTGACCGAGGACCAACCCAAATCCATAGGTGCACCGTATCCTCTGTTCGCTGAACTGAGAGGGCGTGTGTACGAATGCACAAGGTCGAAGACATAGAGGGCATACGGCCCAGAGTCAGCTCAATCACTCGCGTTCGATGTCCCTTGGTGCAAGAATCACTGGCGAATGTCCATCTTGTCAGCGGGCGGAGATGTATGGGAGGGGAGGACCGTGCAAACCTTGTGTCGCCAATGTACACCTGTTAGAAACACAGCAAGACGGAGGGACAGACCATGGATAATTCCTCTACAGCGGGGGAGAGCTGGCGCCGAAAATGTTGGAGCGAGATTGTCACGGCCAACGTTAGACCACACGGGTTTGGGGACGCCATCGTTGTCGCATGTTGCATAGGTTGTACAAGGACGAATCCAGGAAGTCGGGAGAGGAGTTAATTGCTAGGTTTAGTCTTCATGATGAACAGTCCAGGATACGTAGCGTCGGAATCATCCCCTGGGGTTGGGTAGAAGACGAATGGGCGCGCGGGCATGCGCGGGAGGAGGTTGATGGGAACTTGGCACAGAGTGGGCGCGCCGGGTTTGGTGGTCCTGCCGGCTACCGCTCTTTCCGTCCACGCCGCTCATGACATCCGTAGTTCATTCACAAACGATATGGACCTGTGTAGGGTTATTGGTTGAGACTAAGATGCTAGTACACCAGGGAGGACCGCAATGCAGCCAACCAGACCTCCGTTCTTGAGCTTTAACATCGGAGGGGTCTGGATCGTACGGGTTATGCGCGCGGTCGAATCGTTTTTCGTCCGTCTTGAACAACATATCTCCCAGTCCCTTGTTCGCCGCGTACGTCAACGGTTGCGCTGTCTGCTGCCCCCCTCCATCGCTCGCCTCCTTTGCACGAGGTTTGGCCCAAACACTGGCCCAACTACCTCAACGCGTACAATATCATACTCAACGCCGAACGTCACACCGACGAACAGATTCAGGCCAACCCCTCCAATCTGGAGACAAAGGATCACATTGTGTTCGCCAGACTGGCCGGGTATCTTTTTCTTGAATTCTTCAACCGACGTGAGATCCTCCCCGAGGGTCCCGGTGCATCACCCGGCGTGAAGCAGATTTGATCACCACCTCGGGAATCGGAGGTCATTCACAGTATTGTCTTTAAGGTTGGTGAACGGCGCTCCAATCACTCGCTACGCCTGTGTGCGCTCACTTTGTTTCCTGCGCCATTCAGCATCTGTTTCCTTGAAGTTCGGACATCTGCCGAAAATGACCCTGCACCCTCCCCACGCTTCATGCCTTTCATTCACACGTTGGAGGATATGGCCAGGGACTGCATGATGGCCGATGGCAAAGATTATCGGACCGTTAGGGGGTAAAATACGGACACCCCACACATTGGGCTTTCTCTACTCATGCTCGGTCAGATCCTTGCGCACGACGGCTATCGCCGTGTGCTCACTGGCATGTCCGATGATGCATCATGTCGGCACAATCACGAGCCCCAGAGGTTATGTGATGAGCTGGAGGCTTCCTCCGCTACCGCTCGGGGATGTTACACCTTGAACGAATCGACAATGCAGGGTGTTTACCCCGCCGGATGCGATGAGAAAATTACTACGATGCACAGGGTGTGCACTGTTACTGTGTTTCGAGCGTAGCTTTCCATCACCTACACCCATTGTTTAGACAGAGTACGCTACCATCACTATGTCCATTCTCAGAAACTTTGGACTCGAAAGTCTCGCCCGAGAACTTCATGCAGAAAACTGCGTTCACGATCCCGGGAATTTGCTCTCGTTAGGGGCGGTTGTTCATATTTACTTTTACCACTTGGATTCGTGGTTCGGGTGTACCGGCGAGGTGTGTTATTTGTAAGCTTCCCGGTGGTACCACCCTAACACGTACGCAGCCCAACCACTACAATGTGTACATTTCTCACCGCAATTACGGCGAGCGGCATCTTCGTATGTATGGCTACCTCCGCGACGACGGTAGTCGTCTATCTGTCACGTTCACTACCCAGGTACGGGAAGTACGACTCCCTAGTCCCCAAACCACCAACTTTTCCATAATCAATTCAGTATTCCACTTTACCCTCCTGGCGAGCCTTTGCCATCCTCGTGTTCCAGATTACGCGGAACAAGGTCCATCCTGTTCTTGTACGTGTTTCAAAACGCCCAAGATGGACGCGGGCAACGTCACTATTAGTTGAGAATCTAATGTGCTTAGTTCTAACTCGTCCTGCATTACGTCTACGACCCAGCCCAGGACGATGCCTCTGAGTCGCCGGTCAAGCTTCTAACCTCAGTCTCCCAACTGTCCGTTCCTAAACCGACGGCGGTTTGCCCCCACCAGACCTAGCATCAGCAGCGATCTTAATCTCACTCCTCCCTTCACCCTTCTCAACAAATCCGAAGCTTCCTTTCCCCCACATATTCCTCCTCTTCTCCCT
>Ga0307517_10013057_pt1 | contig 11325 bp, 10 predicted proteins | sample 23_EM_MG_FD_194515 | JGI IMG/M metagenome (GOLD analysis project Ga0307517, IMG submission 194515) | Populus trichocarpa ectomycorrhiza microbial communities from riparian zone in the Pacific Northwest, United States - 23_EM | ecosystem: Host-associated > Plants > Roots > Unclassified | place... | reverse complement strand
GCCGGATTCTCGAAGGGTCTTATAGCATGGAGCGGGCGAAAGGAAAGCGGATGTTCGGTCCTGGGATATACTCGACCTCGGTTTCGTCCAAGGCGGATGATTACACGTCGAATGCGAACGATTGGACAAAATCGCGGGTTATGATCGTGAACCATGTCGCTCTTGGGAGAACAAAAATGATGTACGAGGCGTCTCATGACATGCAACATGCTCCTCATCTATACAACTCGGTATGTTTCCCTTCTCACTCTTTTTTCTTGATTGTTCAACAGTTGAGGAACAAGGCCACCGCGGCTACTTACGCAGAAGGTGGAAAAGTTAATTACCAAGAGACTGTCGTCTACCGAGATGATGCGATATGTGCAAACGCCATCATCGTGTATGAATAGTCCAAACATTTGGTGTCATTCTATACAACTGGTAACCGTTATATATCCTACATCTCTAATTCATTCAAAATGGTTTTCTAGGTGCTGTCGTATCAAAACTGAGACCTCTTTTTTCACGGACAGTGGAACAGATGCCACTTGGGAACCAAGACTTGAGGACATGAATATTGATGCCGCTTAGCGAAGCTCCTTTCGCGCTAGGAATGGTCTCCTCGAGCAATGACGGAAACGATGGATCGTCCATTTTCCATTTTCCTAGCAGATTTTAGAACTTAATCCAATTATAAACCTTGCAGTGGTAACCTGCCACCGAATGCACCTTTAATTTACTCTTGCGATGTGTTTCATCAACCTATCCAGCCTCGTTAAGCTTTCCCTGCATGTTGCCGTTATTGACCATCGAGAGTTGGGACACACCCTTTAAATTTTTAGAAAAAGACAGATATTGTAATTGGGCAACAGATAGGTGATGAAACAAGTTACTAAGATGGGAAAGAGTTTACAAAAGCTTCGTTGTGGCCGGAAAAACACTCGAAATGGGGGTTTTCACCCACAGGTGCACTCGGTACAACAACCCAACAGCTGGACCATTCAATCCATCAGAGAAGCGTATGAGGGTTCCAGGATTTGTATGCCACATCACTGGGAGAATAAATCTAGGGGTGGCAGGTAAATCCCAGCATCTGCGAAGGGTCTCTGGCAAAGAGGTAAGTTCATGCCAACGGCCGGTGTGATGAAATTCGACGACAAGCCCTTTCGGAGCGTGAATAGCATCATTCGTCTCGGGATCGAGAATTTGGAAATTGTAGCCCAAGGATCCATGAGGTCCATACCAAAACCGGAGATGAAGGGTAGGAATGTTGCCAAGAGGCTTCATAACAACATACTTGGTTGTCGGATCGTCAGGTGTGGGTCGATACTGAAAAAAATTAGCTAAGTGTCTTAGTGAGACATACATTGGAAACAAACAAGAAAAATGGCAGGGTTGACACGGTCTTTCAATCCAAATCGATATGGGTTCCCCCTGGTGTCAAGGGGATGGGTTCAGTCTAAATTGGGGTCAGACTAAGTTGTTAACTGGTCATTCCAAATTATACTGACAGCGTAAGGATCATGGAAGAAAGAACCAGGGTAACTTGAGTAAGGGGTTTGTGACATTGAGTTGTTGATAACTTGACATCGTATGGAACACGACAAGGACCAGAGAAAGGTGTTTGGAACGTTGCGTTGTTGGCTCTGTTGAGAGACATTAGTCACGGTAATCACATCTGTATCCCTGTCTTTTAAGTTTTTATCAACCGACAGAAAGTTGGAAACGGAAACGGACCGGTCGAGTGTGAAAGAATTTCAAACTCCGGTCCAACTTTGACATAACCACCTCCATCATGTCGAGTTCTGAGAACGATCCGTTCTACCTGAGGTCAGTAAAGCTGTTTTCTCATTTGTTTGATAAACTAAAAGTATACGTGTGTCCTCAGATACTAGTAAGAACAAACTCTTTTTATCGAGCACCACGCGTTCTTAAAATCTGTATTCAAGCACTGGCCATTCTGGCAAACACGGCCACGAATTCCTCGAGTTTGAATATTCGCATGGCCGCTTGCGCTACGCAAACAACTCGAACTACAGAAATGATAGTTTGATCAGAAAAGAAAGTAGGTTCCATACGTTTTTCGAAACCTTTTTTTTCCTGTTGATAAACACATCTCGTCTGCTAGTGTGGATTGGTCCGTTAGTTGTCAAGGAACTCAAGCGGATTGTTGAGTCCAGCGAGATTACGAAGTGAGTCAAACCATCCGTACTCCCCAAGTTCGAAACTCAAGCAGGGTTTCAGAGAAGACGATTCAAACTGGCCGAAGAAAAACATCGTTGGGAAACAGGAACTCGAGATTCGTGTTGGAAGTGATCACATCTCTTTTGAAGTTCGTTTTTATTCAATACCTACCCAATTGTTGCCCTTATATTCGTCAAACCCGCAGACAGCAAAAATTGGTTCGCTTGTTGATATTCAGGATAGTGAAGACCCCGAAGGGCTTCGCATCTTCTATTACCTCGTCCAGGATCTTCGTGTATGTTCCAAGTTCAATACGCCTCTTATCTCGTTATTGATTTCTATGTAGTGTTACATCATTTCTCTCATTTCTTTGCACTTCAAAATCAAGCCTATCTAATCGCAAAACTCTGCCACGAAATCGAACATACAGACGGTGTGCCATTCAGTGAATGGCACACAATTTTTTGGTGCCCGATGTGAGTCTCAGTTGATTGTTGAAAAAATAGCTTTTTTAATGCCATCATGTCATATGCTGCAGTCTATATACGTAGAACTCCTACTGATCGTCAAGAAAGCCTGTATGTTACCTAGCAGGTAAGAATCAAATCTATCCGCCCTTTTTGCGACGGTCTAAACATTTATGTTCAGTAAAATGAAGGACTTTTACATGTGCACTCTAAACGAGTTAACCGAAATGACTGCTGCTGAATCCTTTGTGCTTCCTGCTGCTATCCGGCTTCTTTCTATGTTTCCTTTCTTTCTTACGTTGCCTGGGGAAGTATAGCTGCGACCGCCACAAAAGACGCGCCGCTGCGTAAAGGACCCCTAAAATCAGCGAGCAACATATACACACGCTCCTCATGCCTCTGGCACTAGCCATCATCCCGCCATGCAAGGATGTTTGCGCCATACCCATACCATTCATTCGTGCATCCTTGCATACAAAGGGCCAATCTGTTGTTCCGTTGCAGGACCCAGAGTGGAGAGGAAGGTAAATGAATACGAAAGATTAAGTGGGTCCACTCCTATTCTTTTGTCTGCAAACCATTGACTATGGAGTAGTTGTGTCGCTTACCGCTGAACCGAGAGAACATCGGGATATCTTCCGTCATACTTGCAAAGAAAACATAATTCGCGCAAGTCTTACAACAAGCTCCCATCTCGGCGTCCCAACCCGGGCATTCGCCACTCCGTCAACAACCTCATCTGGAAACTACTACTATACTCGCTACTGACTTGTATAGCATCGGGTGCCCCAACTTTACTGAACGCTGCCTGTGATGAGGCAGCAGCCGAATCATCTTTGTCAGCTCCTCATTTATCCGGAGAGAGTAAACGGACTCTAGTACATTCACCTCGGCAACAGCAACCCGGACGGCTTAATTATCGCATCAAGTCGTCTTCCCAGTACTACAACCACATTTCCGCTAATGCGAATACAACCCCAAAACCAAGCAGGGCGTCAATCTGCACGTATACCTCCACATTTACGCACATGGTGCTTTGTATCAAGTCTAGTTGTGATGGGGAATATCTCGCCGTGGGCCTAGAGAATATGATTTCAGGTTGACTTTTTGGTGTGACTTGTCTTTGTCTCAACTGATTGGTATTGTGCAATTAGCGTGTTGGCTCGACGCTCACATGTCGCACGAAAGCCACTCAGGATATGGACTATTCGGTTTATCTTGGACAACAAGTATATTGCCACCTGGGGGAGATGATGGTCAAACAAATGTAGTCCAAATTTTCCTTTTCTCCGTTGAATGTGTCTCCATGGAATTGTTTGACCATATACAAAATTGCGGAACAGAATTAAAAATTTTGGTTCATCAGGACCTTTATGACATGTCGATGTCCAGAGTAAATTTCTCTACCCGAACTGACGAAGCACCGGTATTGCTGCCAATCACAATTCTCATCTGGTGTCAAGCACTGACACTGTTCGTTCCTCCCTTTTTGATCATGATCATTTAGCGCAGTTGAAAGTCTCCCATTACTGCTGTCTCCTTCACATCCGAACATCGCTGGGTTGTTGCAGGCTCCTTTGACCTCAACATTATTTACATTTTGGATGCAAGCAGTGGTGCTACATTGAAGGCTCACAAAAGTAGCGTCTTGGATGCTGATTCAAGCCCTGCTGGACATTTTATTTATAGTAGGCGGAGGTGATGACCGTTGTGTAAGGCTTTGGAGGTACGAGGAGGCGTGGTAAAGATCTGAGATTGTAAAGTCCCAAGAACCAATGAACCATTTGGATGTTTTCTAAATAATTTACAAACAGAGATGCCTACAAGTACAACCACAGCATGTCGGAGCGGTAAATTGAAATCAGCCATAGCTTCTCGTAGGTGAATCAGTTATTTCGAGGTCCCTTTGCACCAGGTCCGTGAGCCGAATGACATCTGGCAGGTTTAGGGCGTACTCCCGGATCTGAATAACACTAATGGCATCACTGGGGATTCAGATTTAAGTATCAAAGTCAGAATCGACTGGACTTACAATCTGCATGCCTACCAAATCCCGAGTCATTAAGAAAGTCAAATACGAGAGTGAGTCAGAACGCACCAACATCGCCGAGACGACAAGGGCTGGAGTGAATACTATTGGGTCATAACCACGATACGACCTGTCGTGGTTGAGTATAGAATGCTACTGGGATGAGTGGTTGATCATTTACCCTATCGAGGATCCTACGGCTCCAACGATGTTGAGCATGAGCATAGTTGGGTAGTAAAGCAAGCCTTGTAAAGTGTTGGTTGACGCAACAGGGAGGAAATCGATATCCTACCTTGTGTGGTAATTACTTTTCCTAACCGTGTATGCTGAGTCTTTAGTTTTACACAATGCTAAACCAAAAAGATTAGATTAGACGGGGTGGTAGGAGTTGAATACCCATACTATTGCGACCATTCCACCTATGATACAGTCAAGCGCACAAGAAGCGAACTATTTTGAAATTCATGTAGCCTCAAGGCTAGTGTGGTAAACTTCGAAGACTCACCACAAGAGGCTAATTTTTGATTAGAAATGTGATCTCCGGCCGTGCAGGTAAACTCACCGCATAATTGTTATATCTATGAGGGAAGTTGCGGAAACAACCCGTTCGTCCTAGCACCAAAAAAGCCTCCTCAAACACCCCCAACTTTTCGAAAGAAAACCAGAATACAACCACGAGGTACCCACAATAAGAAGACAAACAGATGGCGAGGGATACGTTCGTTGCACCTGTGAACGCATACGCACGGAGAACATATATGGACTGGGGTATGGAACCCTGAAAGGGTATCTGTTTGAGACCTACTCGAGCTCGGGATTGGGTGAAGGACATACAAATAGCAAAAAGGCAACAGCATTGATAATAAGCATCGGTTTGCAACGATCCATGTCGTGGTCCCAAAGTAGAGTATACATTATAGCTGGCCAGCAGAGGAGGGGACAAAAGCGGCATGCGAGATACAGGCATTTCATTAACGTCCATCTCGATTTGTACACCTGGAATCCTTGTTCAACGTCTCTTATATGAAAATAGAAAGTTTGGGATGTACCACCAAAATTTCCCGATCAAAACTGTCGTTCAGGGATTAAAACTGTAAGAAGCATCTGAACCAGACACCCACATCGTTAAAAACTCGAATACCAGAAGTGCATCTGCGATGGTGTCGAAGATAAGTTGATATTATTGCTGTAAGGTATAGTCTCTCTTACATGTAGCTGTAGCACGAGTCAGTTGGTTTAAACACTCTCAAAACCAAAATACGAACCTGCGACCGCATTGCGCGTTCTGCCATATTCAAGTTCTGACGTTACTAGTGTTGGAATCGAAGTGAAATGGCAAGACTTACTGTCGTACCCCAAGTGCAATCAGTTCAGGACCAGTAGGAGACATGGTGATCGACAACTGGAGGGCAGCGTGGGTCGAGTCTAGCCTGAGAATATATTCTACGAGCCGTTCAAAGCACCCCTCCTTTGATCCTGAGTGTCCAATTTGAGAACATGAGGAGAATTGATTGATAACTACACGGATCAATTTCTGTTTCTACACCGATTGTTATACGGAGATCGAGAACTATGTGAGTATTGAATTCTTCAATACTCATATATATCATATGTAGCTCATACTTATGATTTAGAAACACCCGGATCTTCGAGAGTCGAGTCACATGCTGGACTTTGAACTTGAAACTGCTGTTCTTACACGGACGGAACTTTTTCATTTATTATGGACGCGACACCCGGACAGGGTCCGAGTATATAAATTTTTCTTTCTTCCTGAACACTAACGGATGGCATTTGGGCAGCTAGTTTGCACCAAGTTCGCAAGCATTTCACAGCACGATCTCTCTCTCTTTCAAAGTCACAAACTTCCCAAGTGAGTTGGTAATTTAGCACACTGTTGTCCATACTCATCTTTAAATTGAACCAGGGTGTCAGACCCAACGACATGTTCCCTTTCTACCCTCGATAACGACGTGGCTCTCGTTGTATCCTGTCCTGAGTCACTTTGCATGGGGAAACAGGAATCTAGACCTCTCGAGTATTGATTGAACAAACCGCGACGTCGTTCTCCCCGTCATATGTGGTCCTCACTCAGGCTTCTTCCTTACCTATACCCACTCTTGACGAAACTACCACTATCGATCCATGACACCTGGACGCGTCTGCTGCATCTCTGTTTGCAATTACCGCGTTAATTCGCATGAACTGCTATATGAAATTGCTTTTTTATAACTCCTCGCCTCCATATAGCCGCAATTGTCAGCCTGTTCAAAGGTCCGAAAACGATACACAAAAATGTCGAAGAGTCGTTGCCATACCTCAGGAGCACCAAACATGTTGCCGTTATTGACCTCTATCTCTTGATTGGAGACACAACACTGAGCAGAGAAGTAGTCAATGCTTACTACTTACATCCATTTCGCGGACCACGTACAGTGTTATATTTTGTCGACTTGTGACACGTCGACTCCATCACCCATCGGCCGGCCACTTTATAAACACCTCAGGGCATACCTCACAGTTGCCAATGCGAAAAAGAATGAGGGACCGACCCCCACGCACTGGTGGCCTTCATATCGAATGCTGAAAAAAATATGCTCTATGTGAGGTCTTGTTTGCATTATTATTTGATAATTTAAAAGTGTATGTACAGATACTAAGAACACAGTTTTATTAAAAACTGCTGACCATTCAGCTAAGCATTCCCCGAGTTTGAATATTCCATGCCGCTTGCAGGTAAACAACGCAAACTACAGAAACAACTGTCTGAAAGTAGGTGCAATATGTTTCTCGAAACACATTTCCTTGGTGCCTCATCTGTTAGTGTCTTTGGTTAAGGAACTCAAGCGGATCGTCGAGCGAGATGAAGATAAGCATCGTCCCGGAAGCAGGAGCTCGGGATTCTTGTTGAATGTGACCACATCTCTTTTAAGGTTCGTTTTTATTAAACCCCCGACCTACAGACAGCAAAGATTGGTTCGCTTGTTGATAAACAGGACAGCGAAGATCTCGAGGGCTTCGTATCTTCTATTACATTTGCATATGGTGCAGTTCCGTGAGTCTCTGCGTCTCCGTTATCGATTCCTGTGAAGTCGTCATTCCTTGCGCATCAAAATTAATCCATACACTTCACAAAATTGACAGCCATACATGGTTAATGAACAAAATTTTGGTGCCCAATGTAAGTTTTTTTCAAAGCCATTTTAATTGCGTCATGCCAATCTACACCCACAATCATTCAAGAAAGCCTGTTTGTTACGTAGCAGGTAAAAGTCACCTATTCCATCATTTCGTACAGTCTAATATTCTGTTTAGTAAAATCAAATCATCAGCTCGAGAACGTGCACTCAAGCAAGGGGGTTAACCGAAACGGTTGCATTACATGCCTTTTTCTTCGATTGAAACTTCAGGAGCCCCTTCTCGTCCCTCCCGTGTGGTTGACGTCATCTCTGAATCCGATGTCGCACAACAATCGCATGAAAAATTTGTTTTCGTCACGGTCCTCCTCGAGGCGGCGCCAAAACCAAACGCTTATCGTCGACTGGTAACGCAAAATTTCGTCGTATGGGACTTTGGAGTTCTTTTTCTTGAGTTCCATGAGGCAGGATCGAACATCATCGATATCGCGTGTTAATTTGGGGCCCTTTTGTCGCTCGGAATTGCTGATGATCTTTTGCACGACCAACAGGGGAAAGTCGGCCACGGTGATGCTGCCCTTTTTGATAGTATAGCGGAGTAATTTCTCTGTATCGGAGCGGACGGCGAAATCGATTATTGTTTTGGGTTCACCGGGAACCAAGGCGGGGTATGTCCCCTTAAACCTGGTTGGTCGCTTCAGGTTTAATTTTGATTGAACGTGGTGGTCGATTAAGCTTTTGTGTAGCCCTCGGTCGAATTGTGAAAGATCGAAGTCAAGGTCCTGAATTGCAATGTGAGTAGCGATTAGGTTATAAGGCATAATTAATTCTTACTTTTGTAGCGCGTTTGGGTACGCTGTGGGCAACGAGGGCACCACCACCAATGAGGATGGAATAATATCCTTGAGAGGAAACCGCTTTGGCCACGTCGACAGCGGCCCTCAAGAGCTGTTTCGGAAGACCGGGCATGATTTCTGGTTAGACACAGATGCATGGAGGTTGGGTTTTTTGACATTCAACGAGATGGCTGACTGGTGGTCAGCCGCTTGATTTCTCATTCAGGATTGCCCTCAGTAGACTCGGTGAAATCTGTGATATTGCACACAAATGGCATTGATTTTTCCGAGGTGCTTCGCACACATTACCCTGGTCAGTTGCACGTCCACCGTATTTTGAAGTTATAAAATTCTATGACTTAGTTTCAAGGCGCGTAATTAAATCACATGACGAGTTGCATTGTCTCGAAGCCAATTTTGCTCCTTGGTCCTTCGATTAATGCAGTCCGAAGATCAATTCCGAGAGTCTGATGAGGATCAGCTTCCTGATGATGACGAAGAAATATATGAGGATGAAAAACTCTGTGCTGACGATCAACTTTCTCGACTTCGCGCAACTCATACCCTGTTGCAAGCTGGGATTCATCACGTCGTATGGGCAGAATATGCCATGGCCATAGCTCATTATGTTCCAATTGGTTTTACCGTCTTCGACTTGGAATTACTCATATCTCCGTACGATATCACCAGGGCCGCACATTTAATTTGCTTGGAACATCGGTATACACCAATCGATGTTCGCCAGGCCCACGGAGGGTATCCCGATCTCTTTAATCCCTTATCTACAGTCGTTCTCCGCCACCGTGGCTATCTCAGTTCAAGCTATGCAACAAACGAACCGCCTTATATTTATCTTCATACCCCATCCACCTTCCGTTTCGACATCAATAACGACTCCACTCTCATTACCAACCCCAATCCACCCGACGAGTCTTCTGGCAGACTCCTTTATCCTTCGTTTATAGCTTTCTGTGATTCCATCATTGACACTATCCATGAACCTCTGTCATCTTTTTTGGACTTTCACGAAATTGGTGGCATCGCTAGACCTCTTAATTGCCCATGCTGGTAAGGCCGGGCGCCCCCAAAAAGGTGGACAGCTCCTTGGGTCATGCGAAATGCTTCTACAAGGAGTGAAAGAGGAGAACAGACCTTTCCTGTCCAGAGCACTGTATGACCTCAAGAAGCTCCCGTCAGACACTTCAGCATTCGAAAGAATACTGATCAAGGATGCTCGCTGGTTAATTTGTTTCAACCTTTACTACATATTTATGCTGACGGATCGATGTTTCCAGTAAACGAGAAGGACTTTCATTTACGTGTCCGCGTGTGTCGCCATACAAAGATATGATATCAGGCGATATAAAAAACCTTGTCCCTCCCAAACGAGAGGTGTTGCGGTATGATGGCTAATCCGAATTCTACTTGTCTTATCCTCAAAAGTTCATAGAGGTATAAAGGGATCCACTGCGTTGAATCCCGCTGCAAAACAATGGCGCTTCTCTCCCTCCTCCTTTCGTCCTCTCTTTCGCCATGCCTTCAAGTTTCGATGCTGAACCACGTTGACGTCCTTATCGATATCATATCCAACACTGGTTCACTATGGGGCTCGACACGCCGATCCATTCCACTCACTCCAGAGTCCAGCCACACTTCGCACCGAAGTTATATAAACACATCTTGTGCTTGTACTCCTTGCATATTAGCAGCACTACAAATTATAGTCTAACTTGTATTGGTGTGTGGGGAGGAAAGCCTGGGGCTCGAACTGTTTGTTCAACGGAGAAAGCACAAGACTTACCTGATAAAGTCCACGATTTGTAGTAATGCAGAACTTGAAGACTCCGTTCACATCAAGCTCCACAACGCCGGTCCCTTCGGATACATAACCGGCTACCACCATCGTTTTAGCGACTTCGTGAAAACGTACCGCTCGAGGGGGAGGAAAAGCCAGCTAAGAAAGAAGATAATCCGGAGCAAGACGAAGAAGTCGATCGAGCGATCCGTTTCTCAAGCCAAAATCGCCGAGCAATCGCAAACTGGCAACCCCGTAGCACAGGAGCAACACCCGATTGAAAACGAACCCCAGAAGTGGAAGGAATTAGCCTCGAAAAGCAAATTCACAAAGGAATCGGTCTACGTGAGACGAATTCAAGACGATGAGGGGAGTATCACTCTCCCTTCCTCCCGCGCACCCGCTTTGGACATCGAACCTACCCCTGATGTGACGGAGCATCTCCCTACAGTCAAATCTGATGACTACAGGGCCAGAATGCAAAGGAACTGAGGGCAGAGAGTCGGGTTTTGGGCACTGAACCTGGGCATTCCGAGCTCAACCAACTGCAGCTCGCTGTTGGACGAATGGTAGGTGGTTTAAATACAATACTCCTGAGACATTACCACCTTCTACACCATGTTTACAGCCATCCGTGTCGATTTCGACATGTCCCATACTGGCTTGAACTTGCCATTTATGGGTTTACTCCCGAACCGCCTCGATTTCTCTCGTTTGAACTCCGGGAGCTCCCCTGCATCAGTTCAGATGCACTCTGCCGTCATGGTGTAGAATGTATAATTATGTAAATATTTAATAACTATATTTATTATATCACATGACGTGTCTCGAATCCCTTTTTGCTCCTTCGATTAATGATCAACTGGAGCTCCGAGAGTCTGATGAGACCAGCTCCCTA
>Ga0307517_10013056_pt1 | contig 11325 bp, 13 predicted proteins | sample 23_EM_MG_FD_194515 | JGI IMG/M metagenome (GOLD analysis project Ga0307517, IMG submission 194515) | Populus trichocarpa ectomycorrhiza microbial communities from riparian zone in the Pacific Northwest, United States - 23_EM | ecosystem: Host-associated > Plants > Roots > Unclassified | place... | reverse complement strand
ATATTTATTGAGTGATGGTTATGATTTACAAATATATATATATATATATATATATATATATATTTCACATGGATAAGTAACCTAGCTGAGATTCTATAGGAATTAACAAAAAATAATAAATAAATAAATCTTGGAACACAAAAATTATTTTTTGATGGAGAATAAAAATATTGTTGAAGGAAAAACGAGGAGGAGGATAAACGATGATTAGGTGAGGGGAGGTTGAGTGTTAGTGTGGATACGGGTGCAGGAGAGCAGGGCTAATTAATTGGTCTGGTCAGCATTGTGGTGCTGGTGGGGGTGGCTGCCGGGAAGGGAGGCTAGAGGAAAGGTAAAGGAAATAAGCAATGACGTGGCATGGGAAATGACCATGGATTTGCGTGTCTTTGTGGCTCAAGTAACCGGTGTGTGCTAGAAACTGTAGCTGTGGCTGTACAATACAAATATAATAAATGGTCATCAATCAAGCCCCGGCCAGCTAGCAGATTGGCTAAAATTTAATTTTAAAAAAAAACATATTAATTTTTTTATATTGTTTTGATATATTAATATTATAAAAAAATTTAAAAATAAAAAATATTATTTTAATATATTTAAGTAAAAAATCAACCTCTAATTCGTGAGTAGTTAATTAAAGAATAAACTATATGCCTTGTAAGTTTTAAATTGCACATGGACTCCTTGAAAGTTTGGATTCTAATGGTTGGACGGAAGAATTTAAGGCCAAATCTTTGTGGTTTCTTTTTTCTTTCTGTCTCTAGCGGTGTGGGGGTGCTTGATGAAATTCATAGTGTAATTTCTTTATTTACTCATCATTAGCAGTTAGCACCCACTCAGTCAATTAAAGCTGTGGAGGACCTTCTTCCTTTCCTTTTTGCAGTCTTAGAGGATTTATATTTTTGTGTTTTTTTTATTTAGAAATATATTAAAATAATATTTTAATATATTTTTAAAAGTTTATTTTTAATATAGGACATTAAAACAATTTAAAAACATCTAAAAAAACTAATTTAAAACTATAAAAAAAATAAAAATATTTAAAAAGCTGGTTGAACGATGCTAACAAAAGCAAAAAGATGGTACAGAAAAGGTATCAATAATGCGCAACTCTACATGTTCTCATATTTCCTTGGTTTTTCCTAGCCGCTAAAGCAAGATCATGATGGCCATGGGCTTCAAAAGGGTATCAAGTGTAGCTATCCTCATATAGTTCATCCACAACCCTGAAGATAAGGGAAAAACCCACGAATGGTGGTCTCTCCTCCTTCAACCAGCTGCAAGGGGGAGGTCCACAGATTCTCTCGCCGGAACCACATGTTCTTGTGATCATGACTTGTTTCCATTCACCCTCTTGGTTTAATCAACCTGAGAAGGACTTGCATGCTATATCGATCAACCAACAACTGGCACACATGGCGGTTTGTCGTCGTGACAAAGACCATGCAATTTCCAGAAGCTAGTCACTGATCATCTTATTATGCTACGATTTTTTCGTGCTGCATTTGCAAAACATACACAGAAGGCAGAGGGCATCTGTATCCATCTCTAATCAGCCTGGAGGAGGGCCTACCAGCTACCGAACCCCTTTGTTTTTGGCACTCAATTATTGTGGGATCTGATAATTAATTACTTCTTTGGTCTTGGCTCCACACACACACAAATAATTAATAATAATAATAATAATGATAATAATAATAATAATAATAATATAGTAGTCTTTGGTTAATCTTCGATGCATTGGCTGGCGACTGTGCCAAGAATCAACGAAATTGATGGTTCGGAGACTTTGATAAGGCGTGTCGGTCGAAGAGGATAAATCCATGATAGTTAAGAGATCGTTTTGCAATTTTGTTGTTAGAATCACTTGAAACATTTTGGCACTTTGCACCCAACGTTCACTCAAGAAATTGCTACGCCTCTATGTTTGCTTTCACTTTACATGTATACACACCTTGACAAGTGTTGGGTTTTTTCTTTTCTTCCTTCAAAGAAAAGAAACCAAGTCTCATGTCATTTGAAACAAGTTAGCACTTCGAATTCATTAAAAAAAAAAAAAAGAGCTATTATATTTTTTTTATCTGCATGCTCCGCTCATGTATTATACCTTGACTTTATGTAAGAGAGGAATACAAACAAGAACTCCAATTATTAGACTGTCGGCCTAGCAGTAAGAGCCAGCCTTTTGGGTGAAGCCGGTCTGACTTTCTCATTAGCCTAGACCAGGATTGGTCGGACTTTGCAGCTGTCACCTCAGTACAGCTCTCCGATAAGCCCAGGGTGAGGTAGGATTTAGAGGGCCCATATTAACCGATTTCACTAGTCTATTAGGCCCAATTCCTCCTCTTCCTAGTCCTCTCCACCTAAACCCCCAAAACGGGCAAAAACGCACGCACGCACAGAGAAGAGTTGCGATTCCTCAAAACCTCAATTCACTTAGCCGTCTCTGCAATGGAATCACAACTACTCTCCACTTCACCATCTACTTTCCACTTCCCCTCACCAAAGACCCTCTTCTCCAACAAAACCACACACAGAAACCCAAACTTTTCTTCCCTTACGCCCAAAAGAAAACTAGCGATCCAGGCTAAACTCATGGAGAAAGAGAACAAGTTGTGGGGAGGTAGATTCGAACAGACCGTGACTGATAAAGTAGAGAAATTCACCGAGTCAATCTCGTTTGACAAGGAGTTGTACAAGCATGACATTATGGGCAGCAAAGCTCATGCCTCCATGCTTGCAAAACAGGTCCCTTCTTGCTCCTGCATTGACAGTTTCTTGATTTCTTTCCTTAAGCAAGTGAATTGGGCTATTAAGCTTGTTATGCTGCTTTGTGTTTTGCAGGGGTTGATGAGCGAGAGTGATAAAGACAGTATTTTGAAAGGGCTCGATGAGATACAACGAAAGATTGAGGCTGGTGAGTTTGAGTGGAGGGAAGACAGGGAAGATGTGCATATGAATATTGAGGCAACGCTTACTGAGATGATTGGTGAACCTGCTAAGAAACTGCATACAGCGAGGAGTAGGAATGATCAAGTTTTGACTGATTTTAAACTGTGGTGTCGTGATGCTATTGATAGAATCGCTGCATCTATAAAAAATTTACAGGTTGCATTGGTGAAATTGGCTTTGAATAATGAAGGGCTCATTGTTCCTGGTTACACACATTTGCAAAGAGCGCAGCCTGTTTTGTTGCCGCATCTGCTCTTAGCCTATGTCGAACAGGTTTGATTGCCTTGTTGCTGTTGGTTGGTGGGGAACAGTTTAGAATCTTTATGCCTATAAGAACCAGAACTCACTTGTGGGGTGCTTACTTTGTTAACTGACGAGAACATTGAGACTTGCATGCTTGATCTGTCTACCATTAAAAAGCTTCAATTGGAAACTTTAGTAGTTACATAAAATATTGATTTGATGGTTGGTTGAGAATTTTAGGTGATTTTTGGACATGTTAAATGATTGGTTTCTCTGGCAATGGTCAGAGATGGTGTTATTACTGACCAAAACAGCCTTCTTTTTTCTTCTTTTTTTTCCTTTTCCCTGTAAATCAGTCTTGGTGTCTTCATAAGAGTGAACACTGACTAAATTTTTTTCTTGTAGCTTGATCGTGATGCTGGTCGCTTACTTGATTGTAAACTTAGGATGAACTTCTGCCCCCTGGGTGCATGTGCATTGGCTGGCACCGGTTTACCAATCGATAGGTTTATGACTTCTGAAGCTTTAGGATTCACTGCTCCCATGAGGAATAGGTAAGCACATATTTCTTTGATATTTTTTATACTCTGGGGTGTCAATTGGGAATCTGAGAAAGATGGGGTTTGTCTGCTGACTAATTAGTTGGCGTCAAGGCCATTTATATTGGTTTTTGACTGCCCCATTCAAGAATCTGGTCATTATTTCTTTCTCATACATTATGAATTATATCTTTTTCTGTTTATTGATGGCTGTGTGATGTATTCCCTGGCTTATCTTCGTGATGACAAATTGCAAGATTTTGCCAAACACTGGAACCTTTATCAATTTTATTTCTAGATTCTTTCTTAATTACTGTAATATTAGTATTATGCTGTGTGGATAACTCCTTTTTTGAAGCAGCACTTTCATGCTTTCTGCTCTAGGTAAGATGTCAATTGTTGGCTCCTGAAAATGGGGCATGTGAGACCATCTGTGTGTGTTCTTATCTACTCTTTTATCTCTTATTTGCTTTTGAATTTCCCTCCCTTCTTGATACCTGGCTTCCTTGAGTAGTTGGTTATGTTTCATTTTTTTATATAGCATTGATGCAGTTTCAGACCGAGATTTTGTCATGGAGTTTCTTTCTGCTAATTCCATCACAGCAATTCATCTTTCTCGATTGGGTGAAGAATGGGTGTTGTGGGCCTCGGAGGAGTTTGGATTTTTAACACCAAGTGATTCTGTTTCAACTGGAAGTAGTATTATGCCTCAAAAGAAAAACCCAGATCCCATGGAACTTGTCCGAGGAAAATCTGCTAGGGTCATAGGAGACCTGGTCACTCTTCTCACATTGTGCAAAGGGCTTCCACTCGCTTATAATCGTGATTTGCAGGTAGGCTCTTTTATATATTTATCTGGTATCGGTATGATAAAAGTTTCGGGGTGCCTCTTTATTATGTCGTGGGATACCAGACCATCCGCAGTTGTAGAGAGAAATTTAGCCTTTTTGCTCTTGAAGTTGAGATCAAGTTTACCTTTGGAATTGTGCACACTTATCATTGTTTGATTTATATTAGTTATGCAGATGCATGCTTCCATACTTATCCTGCTATTCATCCTTCCCTTCTCTTCCAGTGATATTTTACCATTATTCGGATTTTGAATATTTTTTATTTTCATGAGACAGGAAGACAAGGAACCTGTATTTGACAGTGTTAAGACAGTTGTAGGGATGCTCGATGTGTCAGCAGAGTTTGCACAGAACATCACTTTTAATCAGGAGAGAATTCAAAAGTCTCTGCCAGCCGGCCATCTTGATGCCACAACACTTGCTGATTATCTTGTCAATAAGGCAAGTTATTGTTATTGATTGACTTCCTTTTGTCATTTAAAATAAGCTTGGATTTCTTCTACTTCCAAGTTTTCATCATGATTATGAGGAATGCAGCTACCTAATAATAGTTCCGGGGACAATCAAAAACCGAACTGAGAGCTTGTGTCCATCACCCATGGACATCGGTTTTCCTAATATCCATTTCAACAAAGGAATTATTTCAGTAAATTACTAATCCAGAATACTATAGAAATGAGTTTCTGTAGGTTGTGGATGCGAATTCTTTTTCCTACTTATTGTAAAGTCAAGTGAGTTAAGTGGTGAATATTAACAAAATGGTTTGAGGAGAGGAAATGTGGCTAGGGGAAGGAGAAGGACTGCCTTGCTAAAAATACCTGGATAATTCTTACTCAAGGAGAGAATAAGGAGGGACAAATTGGTAACAGATGATCCTGAATGGAAAATCATACTGGCATGAACAGTAATGCCAAACAGTTTAAGACATGAGCAGTAATAACACCAATCACTTCTGAGGGCTAAACTGAGTGTATCCATGTAATAAACTGGCATTGTTTTTGTGTTCCTATTATGTTTCCAATTTATTTCTAGGCTTCTAAATTCCTAGAGTCTCTGAATTTTTTCTTCTGCATCATATTTAATTCTTGGTTCAATACCAGGTGTGGTGGTTCCTAGTTGTTTTGACAATTCTCCATTCACATTTTTTTCTATTCATTCCAAACCTTTTCGCTCAAACTGTTAAAATTTTCAACTGCCTTATGTCTTCTTTTTCTTTTTTGTAGGGACTGCCTTTCAGAACAGCCCATGAAATAGTTGGAACATGTGTTCATTTATGTGTTTCAAGGAACTTGCGGCTTGAAGATCTTACTCTTGATGATCTGAAACGTATAAGCCCCGCCTTTCACCAAGATGTATACGAGTATCTTGGAGTAGAAAATGCAGTTAATAAATTCAGCTCGTATGGTTCCACCGGGTCAGCTTGCGTTGCAAGTCAGCTAGATCATTGGGTTACTAAACTCGAGATTAGCAAAATCTGAACTTGATAATGCACGTTGCAGCAGATCCTAGATGGGGTACTTCGCAAGATAATTGAAGCCAATTTTCAGGACCAGGAAAATTGTCATGCAGTGGGCATCAGAGTTTAGCAGTTATAAATCCGTTTAAGATGCCAACAAGAAGTGGGAAAATACCATTAGGCTAAATTTTGTTACTTTTGCATTACAATTTTGTCCAACCCGTTGCATGTTGTATTAGAAGAACTCAAGTACATGGCATGAATTGATGTGGTTTTCCCGTTGTAGTATATCAGTTTTTAACTGCTTCTAAATTTGTTAATAAAGTTTGATCAACTGAAACTTTCATTAGATAGTAGGTCTTTTGAGGCGTCAAAACGTCACCAGATAAGGAACAGTCCCGCCAATTGCTAGCATGCTCTTCAGGCACACACAAATAAAGTAATCGGGTTTTGGATGCTGGTTCCATGACTGGTGGATGAATCAGTGCAGGCGGCCTCTTAAGAAACTCCCCGCCTTTGATGGTTTGGCTATGTTTAATAATGTACGCTAATGGACAGGCCAAATTTGTTTTTACATTGATCAATGATGTATCTGCTATCTGCAGCTGTGAACTTCAGCTATTAGCTTTCATTGATCCAAAATGCAATCTCTCAAAGCATGGTTCGCCTCCAGTTCAAATACAAATGCAGCTGGAAAACATCATTACAATCAATAGAAGTTAGGCACACATCTGCCTATCTCAAAGCATAAGGGAGGGGTTCCTCAACCCACACTAGCAAAAATTGAGTTCATCCTGTGGCCACAAAATTCAATAGACTCCACTTTCAGATTTGAACGCGCCCCCCATTATTCATGTATAAATTGTAAAGTCGAGGTTCCCTGTCCTTGGAGTAGAACACAAGGTATCTTAATAAAAATTCATCTGGCTGCTGACCGCTTTGCCCCTCTTGTTAACTTCAAAGGGATATCTGCTAGGGCAACTTTTTCCGTTTTCCTCGGGCCTTCAGCATTTTCTGGCAGCGAGCAAGATTGAGAAGTGGTGTCGAGCTGCAGGGCTGATTTCTGCTTTCTTGTTTTCTTGACAGGTTTTATAGGGCTTGAATTCATCTGTAGGGATTCAAATTTTTGTTAAAAAGCAATGGAAAAGGACAAAACTAACAGTAAAGTACTGATACAGCTGATTACACTTCGAATCTTATGACAAAATATTAAGAACATTGAAGGGGAAGTGACTGTGAAAGAAAAATAATTGCCGACTTCAACTTTCAAAACATTACTGTTACCAATACTGAAAAAATATCAAATGGAAAAGGTTGGCTCAAAAACAATAACAGTTAAATGTTAAAGTGAAGCATACCCGCGCATTCCCAATTTCATGCAAAGGTTTCCTTAGAGGTTGAAGATCATTATTCAAGTCAGTAGATTGAGACATGATAACATCTTTTCCTGTCTCGGATGAACTGGATACGTGCAACTTTTGAGCTACCTCTGATTGCTGGGAGTCATCCGCCTTGATTGAGACTTTTCTATTGGTGCACTTCAATGCTGCACACCCACAACATGTCCCACAGCTTCCTCCAGCAGCCCGACATTCACATTTTGTTGTCTTGCAGAGGGATTTCTTGCTGCACGAGCAGCAAACACCTGATGCAGATTTCCCCATGACAGCAGTATTTCCTCCTGAACCTTCTGATTCATATGTATCCGTTCCTAATAGCTCAATACTACTTCCGACTGAAAAAGAGGACTGAACCACACCTACCTGATCAAAAAATGCCACCTCTGCATTAGATCCAAATTTTCTGGCCTTTCTGCATAGACTAATTTGCTTTTCGCTGAGAAAGATTCTAACTAATCAAAGCTTCCTTTGTACAATTCAAGCTCAAAAGATCAAGTAAAAGCAGGACATGGAACCAGCCAGCCAGCCAGATGCTTACCTGTGGGTTCCTTGAATTAACTTGTGCCTTGGCCATTCCCAGTCGACTGACCAAACTACTTAACCTGGTAACTTCTTCTTTCAAGTCCCTTAACTCGCTATCCCTCACTGTGCATTCAACTTCCTTATCCTGCAACAGGCACCTTAAAGAACACAGAAAGAACAAGTTCAATAAAAGGCATACTGATCACATGTACGAGTACGGAGGAAAGAAAACTGTAAATTGAGGGAAAACAAGTTCAGCAACTAAACACACCTGAAATTTTCAAGCCTTAGCTTCTCTGCTTCTTCCTCAAACTTTCTGACCTCATAATCCATCCTAAAGAAATTTGATGGAACCACTTTGTATCAATTGATGGATGAGAATGGAAGAAATCAACACTAAGTTTGAAACTAATAAGATAACATGAAGATCAATATCAGGTAGAACAATAAAAACTTTGTTAGAAAACCACAAAGTAAAAAATTTACAAACATTGACACAAAAAAAAGGTATGAGGATGAAAGGACGAGCCATTTAGGATTGAATAGAGTACGAGGACTTACTCTTCCATTTGACGTTCATATTCAGAACGTATTTCCTCCACCCGTGCCGCAACTTTAAGCTCAAGCTCAATACCCTACACGATAGCATCTCAAGAGAGATATAAATTAAAAAAGGCAAAGCATAAATGAATGACCCAATTTTCAGCACAAACAAAAGCTCACTCATATCAAAAAGGTGCAGTAACAAATAATAACGATTTTTGTCCCTTAATTCACTGCTGGAAATGAAAAAACTATAGCAGAGTTTAACCCAGAGTGCAGACCATATACTTCAGTACGACCTTTCAAATCAAACCACGATAGCAAAAGGTATGTATGAGCAGAAATTAGATAGCTTCAATGAGTGATATCAATCAATTGTTGGCATTTAGAATATGAAATAAGAATTATTTCAGTTCTATCAATTCATAGACTTAAAAGGTGTTATTCACCAGAGGTATGTCCAGACAGTCACCATGACATCATTGGGCTAGAAGGAATTCACCCATGAGAATAAATCTATGTGCAAGTGTCATCCCAAACACCACCACTTAACATGCACATAAATACACATTCTGTAGAGCGCCTCATCATTTACAGATCAGCATGTTCACAGAGGCACAGGCACACACAATCTAGTCATGCTCATCATCAGTACCTGGCTTCCTGCATTGTTGCCAGCTTTAACGCCTGTACAAGATTTGGGAATAAACAAAAAGTCAATGAATTATACTATTAAACAAATCAAACGTGAATTGTATGAAGCACTGGAACCACTTACCAGAATTTTTTTGAGACAAAGCCTTTCGAGATTCTAATAGACCCTTCAGCCGTTTAGCTGCCATTGAAGCTTCCTCTGTCTTTCGTTGCAATACCTAGTGTTGAAGCATAAGAATCAAGAAAAATGACTCTCTAGAAGTTATTCATGGAAAAAAGATAAATGGACCAGAATGATTCTAACAGATCTTCATTAAGGAGTATAAATATTATTAATTAAAAAAAAGTGTTTTGGGGAACATAGAAACTTTGAAAGAAGAATGAAATTACCAGCTTTTGTCTCTGGTTCAAAGCCAACAGCTTACGCATTTCGTACTGGTTCCTTCTTTGCTCTTTCTTCATCTGTTGATATGGAAACTCAATACATTAATGCCAGACCTCCCTAAACACAAAAGTTTACATTCCCAAGCTACAAGATTCTACAAACTAATTAAATGCAAGAATGGCTCCCTTACAGTAACCACAAACCTGAAGAACTTCTCTTTCCAGTGAAGCTTTTGATAGCCTGAATTGCACGGAGTCTAACTTCATCTTACATAGGAGTTGAACCTTGTGCAGTGAGGAAAAACAAAAGAAGCAAATTTAGTGAAACAAGCAAGTTTTACATCCTGACAAATTAATTTGCCAAGGCATGCTCCATATATAGCAACAACAAAATATCACCTTCTGAGCCTTTAATCTCTGAATCTCATCCGGTCTCCCTGATTCACCATTCTTTTGTTTTAGCTTTGATAACTGAGAATGTGCATTTAGTTTCTTCTTCAATTCCATGACCTGAAAATGGCACAATATTTGTTACAGATACGCTAGTGCGAATATCATAATGTGACTTAAAACCCACCTGTTCTTCAAGGTTTCGTAACTTCTGGATGTCATCTTGTTTCCTTTTTCCAACACTGCCACCAACGGAAATCGGTGACGAAATTTTAGCACCATCTTTTTCCTTCAATTCCTCAATCTCCCTCTGCCGATTCGTGAGCAAAAAAAAAAAAAACTTTAACCCTTAATTTTTCCTGTTTCCACTGGATCAATTGAGAAAAATACTAATAAGACCACAGGCAATAGTAAATTCCCTTAGTTTGAAATTTCAAATTTCCAACTTCCTTATTTGAAAAAAGATTTACAAGATTCTAATATCTTTTCGTTTCCTACAACTTCTAAGGAGACAAACAGATTTAAATTTTTTTAAAAAAAAAACAAAAACTGTAAAGTAAATGTCTGCAAAATCGACACATCAGAAGCACGTAGTGTTAGTTTTTTGAAACCGAGGGTTACCTTAAGAGCTTCGTTTTCTTTCTCCAAGTCGTGAACTCTCTTGTCGCAATCCTGGTTCTGTTGTGGTTGGTCACTTTCGTCTTTAGATGGAGAAGAGGAATCGGCAATGCTTGATCGCTTCGATCTGCGATTTCCCTTCTTCATTTTAAGCGCCGATTATCTGATCGAATTGATGTAATCGTCTCTCTCTCGACGGCTGATTATTGGCAAGTGAAGCTGCGAGGATTCAGAAGAGCGTCTTTATTTTTGAATTTGATTTGGTTTCCCTCTTCCACTTATATTATTATGTTATAAAAACACTAAGAGCCTCTTTATCTTTACGGACACACACTAATTTTTTTTAAAATTAAATTATTTTTATACTTTTTAATTATTTGATATACTAATATTAAAAATAAATTTAAAAAAAAAAATACCTAAAAAGATGTTGATTTTTTTTTTTTTTTGTAAAGGGATACTGCTCAGACACATACAAAATAGTGAAAATACTATAGACTTACTCTTCATTATTTAATAATTCATTTTGCTCCTCAAAATTTTATTTTTGAAGATTTGATCCTAATTGAAAATCAACTTTTGATTTCTTAGGTAGGGGTGGAATTGAAAGAATAGGGATTGAAATGAAAAGGATGTCAAACATGGATGACGTGTTAGATTTCATGAAAAATACACTTAGATTCTTAATCTAAAAAAATAGCACGATTTATACAATTTAGGTCCCTTTAAATTTCAAAAAAAATTATTTTTGATACAAAATTTTATTTGTATTATTT
>Ga0307517_10013055_pt1 | contig 11326 bp, 5 predicted proteins | sample 23_EM_MG_FD_194515 | JGI IMG/M metagenome (GOLD analysis project Ga0307517, IMG submission 194515) | Populus trichocarpa ectomycorrhiza microbial communities from riparian zone in the Pacific Northwest, United States - 23_EM | ecosystem: Host-associated > Plants > Roots > Unclassified | place... | reverse complement strand
GCTTTGGTAGTGTGCGAACGCATAGAGCAAGGCGTCAAGAGTGGTAGAATTTCTGCACCTACCGAGAAAAGAGGCTTCGAAAGGAAGGAGGTCAACCATGTTGAAGATGGCTACAAGGGTAGGAAAAACTCATCCCAAAACTACCACACCCCATCCCAAATTGCCAACATCAAAAAACCTGAGCCCTTTCAAGCCAAAAGCCAAATTGGAAATTATCAAAGGGTCCAAGAACAACTACCTCCATTACCGCTATCCCTGAATGAGATGTACCAGAAGTTATTAAGTATCGGGCATGTAGCTCCGGAACCTCTGACGTCGGTGCCACCACCTTACCCTAGCTGGTACAAGATAGAGCTCACTTGTACCAGCTAAACTCGTAAATCCAGGTTAATCTCTTAAACTCACAATCTATTAAGCTCTAAACTCAGGTTCAACCAGAAAGCTAAACACCGCGGGTTTGACGAGTTAACTTGGTTAATTCAGGTTTTTTCACTTTTCTAATTGTGTTTTTTTTCCCTCGATTTCATTATTCAACAATGAGTGAATTGGGATTTAGGTTTCGTGATTTGTTTTTTATGAGGTTATTCTCATCTCATATTTGGCAACACCTTTCCTATACGGGAGACTATCCAAAAATTTTAAACTTGCAATTACACAACAATTTAAATTGGATTGCCACAAATCAGTTGATTTTATTTCAATCCATGTCAATCAAATAATTTCAATAATGTTAATTTAACCAAATTTTCAATTAACTTTGCTACATCCATTTGCGAAATGATCATAAGACGTTAATATAAACACATTAAAGGATATGTAGTATCAATATTTCACATTAAAAACTATTCTTTTATCCTAACTATTATCTTAGCTATTTTCAAATTTTTTATTTATGATGGCTATTATTTTGTTCATTTTTTATTATTTTCAAATAGTTTTTATTTTTCATGAAATTAAAAACTGCTTGTTAACACCAACAAATCAATTAGCTAACCATATTAATAAGACAAAATTAGAAAAAATTTCCAAAAATCTATACACAATAATTAAAGAGCATAAAAATTAAAAATTTCCAATAACATTTATACAATTATTAATAACAAAAAAATTAAAAAAATTAAAAAATTTCCATCAACATTTATACAATTATTTATAATAGAAAAATTAAAAACTTTTCATTAACATTTACACAATTATTAATAAGGAAAAAATAAAAAAAAATCCCAATAAAATTTATACAGTTATTAATAAAAGAAAAATTAAAAACTTTTCATTAACATTTACACAATTATTAATAAGGAAAAAATAAAAAAAAATTCCCAATAAAATTTATACAATTATTAATAACAGAAAATATAAAATGAAAAAAGAATGAAAAAAAAACACAAAAAAAGAAGGAAAAAGAAGAATCTTACCTTAATTTGAGTTTTCCCGATCCTAAGAAGAGAAAAAAATATGAACAAATCATTAAATAAATAGAGAAGAAGATGAGGAGAAGATATGTTTGCGCATAGAGAAGAAGAGAGGAGAAGATAATGGGTTGAGGATAGAAGAAGAGAGAGAAGAAAAAGAAAGATGAAGATTTAGGAGGAGGAGAAAAGAAGTTGCAGAAGAAGAGAGAAGAAGAGAAATGTGCCTGTCTGTTATGATTTTAGGGATTTTAGTATTTTTAATTTGAGGCTTTTTTATTGATGGACAATTAAATATTAATATTTTTAATTTTTCTGTCAATATCCGTCTGCAAAGTCTAATTGAAATTTTCCATTTAATCAAAAAAATTCAGAATTCTACCAACTATCACTGACTACTTTTTTGCTTCTGTTAGTGATTTCATATGTACTGATCAGTAATAAACAATGCAAGTGAGATATGAACAGTACCTTAGATCTCGGGAAAATATCGACTTACATTTACAATCAGTGATTCCGTATATACTGATTAGTAATAAACAGTGCAAATAAGAAATGAATAGTATCTTAGCTCTAGGAAAAATACCGACGTACATTAACCATTGGTGATTCTGTATGTACTAAACAGTAAATAAACAATGCAAGTGAAAAGTGAACATTATCTTACCTCTCGGAAAAATATCAATGGACATTAATTGTTGGTGATCCCATATGTATTGAACACAGTGAACAATGTTAGTGAGAAGGGAACAATTCCAATGCTCTCTGGAATATACCGATAGACTAAATTCATCGGTGTATCTTTTGTATTTTATAGGTCCATCGGTATTTTCATCGGTGCAAAATAGTTTCTGTTACCAAATTGTATCTTGATTCTTTATGTATCCATCCTGCAAATACTTAAAATCACCACAGCACACATAGCACAATAACACTAGTTCTATGTATAATAATAAAAATACATAAAATAAATGTTTCTTTGTGATTTAATAATAAATAAACGTCATTGTCATTACATTAAAGTTAATTTCATCTATAAATATTACATTAAAGTTTATGGCATTATACATTCGTGTTGTCCAAATTAATAAGAATCGTCTTCTTCTTTAATTTTGTCATCGTCATATCCATCACAATCTTCTACGTTGATTTCATTGCTCTCATTATCTTCATTGACTTGTGTATGTCCACTGGTTCTCAAAACATCATTTAACTCCTCAACATCAACGTCAACATAAACATCAACATCAACATCAATATCAACATCAACAAAAGTATTCTCGGCGATGTGAAAATTTGAATTTTCTTTTAAGTCATTAAACGAATCAACTCGATATGAATCAACTAACTCGTCAAGTGGAAAGACATCATCTCCTACAATTAATTCATCGTTGCCATCCTGAACAACCTAGACATGACTCCTGGGTTTGATTTTCATTACGGATAACCAATCAACTGTTGAACGATCCTTTCTAAATAAAAAGGTGTATGTGTAATAAACTTTTTGTTATTGCTTGGCGAAAACAAAGACATTATCGACGTTGCGGAGTCTAACCTTTGTATTAATTTCAACCAACCATGATGGAGATCTACTCTGATTTATCTATCATGATAAATCAGAGTAGATCAGTGGTATCATACTAATAGCATTTGAATAAATAGAGTATATTTTGCCTGCTATGATATTACAATTCAATGTCCTCTTCTTACTTTTCGTGGTAGTCAACTTCAAACTTATTAGAAGTCGATTCCTTAACACATACCTCATTGTTACATGTCTTTCTACCATAACTATACTCTTTAGTATTAAACACATCCATTGATGAAATACCTATTATAGAGCACTTCACCTTTCTTTTATGACCAAAACTTGGTAAATTCAAAGTAATACTAGCATTCCCTTCCAATTGATAAACCTGGTACATGAATTACATCTCCATCACAGTTAACGAGAAATATGTAATGAAATTAAGTATCATGAGATATAAGAATAATTAAGTAGTCTTTACATGTGTTCTGAACCACGTGAAAAATTATTCATCATATAGTCGAAAAATTTGGGATTTAGTCAGCTGTGAGTTTTTGAATAGTCAAAATTAACGATGTTACCTACGAGGAATTCATCAATCCATCAATTTATAATAGTATAAGAGATAAATTGTTTGAAAGTAACAACATATGGAGTATTATACATAATGGATAAAAGGTCTTAGTTCATCGAAGTTCATTGCTCGTCAGGTTATAAATTAAATATTATAAATAGATTTACCGACAGATTTAATCAACAAATTTAAATCCATCGATAATTATGTTTGTAAAAACAACACGTCATCTTACTTTTTGGATTTTTTTCATTCCTTCTTTTCCCACTGTAATTCTCTAGGTATATACTGAAGGAATATTTTCATCGGTATTTACCAATGCCTACTGTGAGGGCATATTTAGTCAGAAAAATTCACCGTAATTTACCAACGGAATATTTCTGTCGGTGTGTCCGTTTGTATTTGTCAATTTTCTGGTAGTGTTATATTATACTCTTTAAAAGTTTTAAAGTAGAATGTTTATGAAATAATAAAAGATTTTTAAAAATATGAAACTGAAACTGAACTAAATTGATTTTAATGGACATATTTATCTATATAATCTTATGATTATTGTATTTTATTACATAGTATGTTAGGTGGCTACAAGTTGAGGGAAGACTATACATGTTGGCTTTTGTCCTCATAGATTTTTTTCCACCGTGACCCAGTAGACTTGGACTTGGATCCTTCTTCTAGGTTGTAAGAACTTTTTGGACACAAAACTTCAATGCGAAAATTGGATTAATGGCTATGAATGTATGATATTATATTGTAGAGTAATTTTTAAAAGTATTTTTTAATTAAAATTATATTGATTTTTTTATATTAGTACATTAAAACTATTTTAAAATTTTAAAAATATTAATTTAATATTTTTTTAAATAAATTTTTTTGAATAAGTGTTAATGCAAAAACAAACCATCACTGTAATTCTCAGAAAAACTGGTCCATGTTTCACATCTAAACAAATATCAGACTCCTATTTTCTCTCACCCGTAAACAATACGGAAGGAATTAAAATGCTCCCACTTGCATATTTGAATATAAGAATTGTTTATTTAAGATTGGTGAAAGAGATTTATGTGCTTATAATAATATGACTCAGCCAATGCATAATAGACATGATAGCCTTCTGAGCTGTCAAATTGCTCATAAAAAAATCATTCAAGAGATTGTTGTTGATTTAAATCAAGAAAAGTGACAATGGCAGAATGAATTTGTCATCCTTGCAATAGCATTGTCACTCTATTTCATTCAATTGTTTTTTTTTTTTGTTGAAATTTATACAAGAAAATTTTTATTATTAAGTTAATAAACTATTCGAATCAACGTAATAAAAAAGATATTTAAATTAATATTAATCTTAAACCTTCCGAACCATGCATTAATCATAGATTTTCATTCAGAATGTTTGGAAACCTGATTTCATTGAAACAATGGAATTTTCATTGAAGATTTCATTACCGATGTTATGGTTCTGGCAATCTTAATATTTGTAAACCTGAAATTGCATTCATTAATTGTAATTAGTTTTTTAAAAATTATTAACATGTCGATGTGAAGGGAAAACAAAATTGCATTGAAAGATCGTTCTTCCACTGAGCCTGGTACTTTCAAGTAAACGGGTCATGTTATGAAGGGACCCCCCTTGACGTGGCAACATCACACTCGACGAGCTCACATTATGAGTGGATGCATGTGTCTTAGGTGCCTATTCTTGGTCGGCACCTAACGACTCATGGTCATTAGAAGCGCTACTAGAAAAACTAGCAGTGATCCTATCTGTATGACGTGTTATTGACTTTTCCCTATGCATCTACACAAATATAAAGATTGAGGTACTGTAAACCATTTCTATTTAAAAAACATTTGGCAGCACCTTCTCTATACGGGAAACTACCCAAAAGTTTTAAACTTGCAATTACACAACAATTTAAATTGGATTGCCACAAACCAGTTGATTTTATTAAAATCCATGTCAATCGAATAATTTCAATTGTCACACGTCCCCTGCGTGGCGTCTACGGCGATTTTTGTTCTGTTTTGATTGATTTCTTGGTAGTTGCCACCTAATATTTAATTGAAGGGTTACTAGGAAACCCGAGTGTACTGGTCTTGTCATAGATTTACGGGTAAGAGACTGGTTGTGCCTAGGGAAGGTATTAGCACTCCTAGCGCACCCTACCTGAGGTAAGCTGCTTCGCGATTTGATGTGATAAAAAAGTTTTAAAAATTTTATCCTTTCATCGGATATTAAAAATACGACTTACATGTAAGTTCATAATCTTTAACCATGAGCAAATCAAAATATTAAATTCTTCTTTATTCTTTGCAATTTTATAAAAAAAAATCCATATAAAAATACAAACAACACATTCACTTTCACTATATTTTTTTCTTTTTTTCTTTTTTTTCTTACATCCACACTACAAATTATAAAAATTCAAAACTAATAAAAAATTACATTAAACAATTTAAAATTAACAAAATAGCCTCTAAAACTCCAGGAATTGCAGGGAAGGCCTTATAAATTTATTAAATATTATAAATAGTACTGACGGATTTAATCCATGCATTTAAATCCATCGATAATTCTGTCTGTATAAACAACACGTCATCTTACTTTGTGGATTTTTTTTTTCATTCATTCTTTTTTCACTGTAATTCTCTTGGTATATACCGAAGGAATATTTTTGTCGGTATTTACAGATGCCTACTGTGAGGGCATATTTAGTCAGAAAAATTCACCATAATTTACCAAAGGAATATTTATGTCGGTGTGTCTGTTTGTAATTGTCAATTTTCTGGTTATAGAAAAATACAAACAGATCGTGTATATAGAATTACACTTCTTCTCACTTATTTGTTCTGTACATATCCTGATATATATATATAGTATTACATTAACCGCTTCTAACATATATATTGGTGTAGCTGGAAACAGCTGTTGATTTTGAATGCATAGAATCATATCTTCAAATCATTTGATTTTGAATGCATAGAATCATATCTTCAAATCATTTATCTGCTGCTGCTTTCACAGAGGATAAGTTGCTGCTGCTGTAATCACGGGTGTATCAGATTCCTGTTCTTCATAGGATTGTTTGGAGTGATCCTTTACAGTCTCTGTCACTGCATTCACGGGTGGATCAGTATCTTCACCCTTGAATTCAGTAACCATTACTTGATCTTCTACACTGGTAGTGTTATATTATACTCTTTAAAAGTTATAAAGAAGAAAGTTTGTGAAATAATAAAAGATTTTTAAAAATTTGAAACTGAAAATGAACTAAATTGAATTTTTTAAGAAAATAATTATCTAAAATTATCCAAAAATAATTGGAAAACCATTTCAACTCATCTTTTATAATTCAGGTAATTTACTCACATCTAGAAAAAAAATTAGTCAAAATGGTGGATTCGATTGATTTTTTAAAAATGAAGAAATGACACATCGAATTTCGAATAAGTGGTAGAAAATGTTTTGAAGATATTGAAGAGTCACACCTCTTGATCTTGAAAGTGGTAGTGGGATTATTAACAAGGAATGCATTTGGTTAATAATCTATTGTAAATAAATGTGTTTAAAAGACCAAAACGATTACACTTCATTTATTTTCTCTTTCTAATTTATTTATGGTTATTCCATCTTTCTACGGTTTGTACATCACTCATACCTTTTTTATAGGGCAAAGCTTTAACTTATAAGATTTAACTAGTTATATCATGAGCATCATAAAAAATTTTCATGTAAAAGTATTAATAATATTGTTATCCTATTAAATGTGTAGAATTATACATAAATTATATTGCTATAAATATGTGTTGAGAATATTATAATCTAAGTCCATGGATTCACAGGGCTTTCTCTATAATGAGAGTTATTTGTTTTACCCTTAATATATATTACCATGAAACTTAACATATTTGAAACAAAAATTACAATTTTGTTTTCACTTTATTTTATATGAAGTATTAAGATTTTATTTAACATGCAAACATAGCACATATGATGGATCATCAAATAAATATTTAGTTCCCATATTGACTTAGTACTTCTAGTTACTTCTATTCTTGCATAGCAAGACAAAAACTTTAGCAAAGAAATCTCGACAAAGGTATCATCATTTGACAATTTGTTTTTAATTTTTGAGAGAAAAAAACAAGAATTTATATATATATATATATATATTAGGTTCTCAAGAGTTGCTATGATATTGACAAATGCACATGTAAAAAGGCCATTGCAAATTTAAGAAAATTTGGCTTAGCATGGCTTATGAAAATTATCTTTAACTTTTAATCAAAGTTATTTTTTATAAATAACTTATAAAAGAAATAAGTTAAATTTTAAATTGGAAGAATTTTTAATAAAAATAATTTAATTTTTTAAAAAAGTATAAGTAAGAATTCATAAGTTAAAAATTTTAACTTGCTTTCATAACAAATTTTTATTTAAATTAAAATTCATTTCTAACTAAATATATTTATGATTTTTTTCATGAATCAAAAGTTAACAAAAAAAAAAAAAAGAGGACGGGATTTTAGTGTATATCTCCTCACAAAACACTATTTACTTGAATAATATTTTTTTTTCCATTTCTTTGTTTTTTCCCATCTATGTTTTTCTTCTTTCTATTTTGTCAAATTTCAATTCAATCCAGTAATATTAGATTTATTTGGGATTGAGTTTTATAATTTTTTTAATTTATTTTTTATGAGGTTATGTCAGTCTCATAACCCGGACCACGAGTTTGACTCGGTTTACTTGAGTTTTTCTTCCTTTTCCTGATTGTTTTTTCAATTTTATCCTTCAATATTGAGTTGATTCGGCATTAGGCTTCTTGATTTGTTTTAGTTTGAATTCAATGAGACTATCCTCATCTCATGACTCGGGTCACGAGTTTGGTGGGTTAACTTGGGCTGACTCGAGTTATTCTTTTGTCTTTTTAACATAATTCTTATTTTAATTTCATCATTTAACATTAGGTCTATTGGGGACTGAACTTCATAATTTCTTTAAATATACGTTTTATGAGGTCATCCCAGTTTCTTGACCCAAACCGCGGGTTTGACGAGTTAACTTGGTTGACTCAGGTTTTTTCACATTTCTAATTGACATTTTTTTTTCTCGATTTCATTCTTCAACATTGGGTTAATTGAGAATTAGGCTTCGTGATTTTTTTTGGTTTATTTTCTTTGAAGTTATCATCATCTCATGACTTAAGTTACTTATTTGGTGAGTCAAACCGGGTTGACTTGAGTTTTTTTTCTCTATTTTTTAATCATTTTTTTCCAATTTCATCTTTAAATACTAGGTTGATTGAGAATTGAACTTCATAATTAAATATATTTATGATTTTTTTCATGAATTAAGAGTTAACAAAAAAAAGAGGAGATTTTATTATATGATCCTCACAAAACACTATTTAGTTGAATAGTATTTTCTTGTCCCTTTCTTTGGTTTTTTTCCCGTCTATGTATTTCTTCTATTTTTTTTTTCAAATTTATATTCCATCCTGTAATATTATATTTATTTGGGATTGAGCTTCATATTTGTGTTCAATTTAATTTTTATGAGGTTATGTCAGTCTCATGACCCGGACCACGAGTTTGACTCGGTTTACTCGAGTTTTTCTTTACTTTTTTTTATATTTTTTTATCAATTCTATCCTTCAATATTGAGTTGATTCAGAATTAGGCTTCTTGATTTGTTTTGGTTTGAATTCAATGACATTATCCTCATCTCATGACTCGGGTCACGAGTTTGGTGGGTTAACTTGAGTTGACTCGAGTTATTTTTTTGTATCTTTTTTTAATAGAATTCTTAATTTTAATTTCATCATTCAACATTATGTTTATTGGGGACTGAACTTTATAATTTCTTTCAATATATTTTTATGAGGTCATCCCAGTTTCTTGATCCGAACTACAAGTTTAAAGAGTTAACTCGGTTGATTCAGGTTTTTTCACTTTTCTAATTGTTTTTTTCCTCTCGATTTCATTCTTCAACAATGGGTGAATTGGGATTTAGGTTTCGTGATTTGTTTTTTATGAGGTTATCCTCATCTCATGACTTAGGTTACTGGTTTGGCGGATCAAACCGGGTTGACTAGAGTTTTTTTTCCTGTTTTGTAATTATTTTTTTTCAATTTCATCTTTAAATATTAGGTTGATTAAGAATTAAACTTCATAATTTATTTCAATTTTCTTTCTATTAGGTTATCCCGGTCTAATGATCTAGGTCGCGAGTTTGGCAGGTTAACCCGAGTTGACTAAGATTATTTTTTATTCTATTTTAATTGATTTTTTTTCAATTTGATCGTTCAATATTGAGTTTGTTGGAAATTAGATTTCATAATTTGTTTTGATTTATTTTTCACGAGATTATCATGTATCATGACTTGGCATATGGATTAGCTGAATAACCCGACTTGACGCGAATCGATCTAATATTTTGTTGTCTTAATATTTATATAAAAAAATCTCATCTTGAATATTTATTATGAGACAAACCATATTTTTACTAGTTATTTGTGTTGCTTTTGAACTTGTTAAATCAATAAAATCATATCAAATCCATCCTCATATATTTTAAAATTATTTTTTACTATAAAAACACATTAATAATACCTAAATATATTAAAAACAACTTGCAATATAACACGTGAGAAAATAATCTTATCATTATTGTATTTTATTACATAATATGTTAGGTGGCTACAAGTCGAGGGAAGACAGTACATGTTAGCTTTTGTCCTGTATGTTCTTCCCTTGGTATCATTTAAAGTTTGGCACATAGATTTTTTCCACCCTGACCCAGAGTCGACTTGGACTTGGATCCTTCTTCTAGGTTGGAAGAACTTTTTGGTCACAAAACTTCAATGTGAAAATAGGAATTGTCGACATGAATGTATTGGCGGTTTGTTTTTATCTTTTAAAAGTATTTAAAAAAATAATTTTTTTATTTTTTTATTTATTTTAAATTAATATATTTTTAGTGTTTTTAGATCATTTTGATGTGCTAATATCAAAAATAATTTTTTAAAAATATTAAAAATATTATTTTGATATATTTCTGAATGAAAAACATTTTGAAAAACAATAGTAATTATACTCCCTAACATGCTAGTATTATAGCGTAGAGTAATTTTTAAAAGTATTTTTAATTTATATTGATTTTTTTATATTAGTATATTAAAATTATTTTAAAATTTTAAAAATATTTTTTTAAATAAAAATTTTAAACCACTTATACAAAATAAGTGTTAATGCAAAAACAAACCATCACTGTAATTCTCAGAAAAACTGGTCCATGTTTCACATCTAAACAAATATCTGACTCTTATTTTCTCTCACCCGTGAACAATACGGAAGGAATTAAATGCTCCCACCGACATATTTGAATATAAGAATTATTAATTTAAGATTGGAGAGAGATTTATGTGCTTACAATAATATGAGTCAGCCAATGCATAATAGACATGATAGCCTTCTGAGCTGTCAAATTGCTCATAAAAAAATCATTCAAGAGAGGATGACTTTGCCGCCCTTGGGAGGCCTATAGATGATAATTGTTCTTACCAAACAACGTACAAGTTGCAAGCCAATCCTGGGCCTCATGGGGAGTTCTCAAACTTCAATCCCTCCAAAAAAAAATTGTTTCCTCACTGTTTTGTTCTTGTTTCTTTCAACTTCAAGTGCCAAGAACGTTTTGCGAAGAGGTTCATCTCTATCAGTAGAAGATGATTCGGACATCCTTATCTCACCAGATAAAACATTCTCTTGTGGATTCTATGGGATGGGACAAAATGCTTATTGGTTCTCTATTTG